>Ga0209746_1000408_pt1 | contig 22352 bp, 13 predicted proteins | sample BarGraNGADG00211_3_FD_184496 | JGI IMG/M metagenome (GOLD analysis project Ga0209746, IMG submission 184496) | Arctic peat soil microbial communities from Barrow, Alaska - Barrow Graham LP Ref core NGADG0011-211 (SPAdes) (version 2) | ecosystem: Environmental > Terrestrial > Soil > Wetlands >... | reverse complement strand
CGGCGCGCGTGCTCGCTTTCGCTTTTCGACGTATCGAGCACGACCGTTGTCGCGTGCTGCTGGCCAGGCGGATCGAGCTCGAAGGGTTGTCCACCCTCCCCGCCGATATCGAGAAGGCGGCCATCGTGGATGGCTGCTCGATGTGGCAGCGCTTTCGACAGGTAGTCCTGCCGCTCACCCTGCCAGGGCTGGCCGTGACCGCGATCTTCGCGTTCATCTATTCCTGGAACGAATTCCTCTACGCGTCCATCCTGACCTCGTTCACAGCCAAGACTCTTCCAGTGGTGATCTCCACCTTCATATCCGATCAGTACCTGCGCTGGGGTGAGATGTCGGCGATGGGCAGCATGATGATCATCCCGGTCATGATCTTCGCCCTGGCTACACATAAGTATCTCGTCCGTGGCCTGACTTTCGGCGCCGTCAAGGGGTAAACATGGCAGAAATCCACTTCGAAAACGTCACCAAGCGCTTCGGCAGCGTGGTGGCCCTCCGAGAGTTCAACCTCACCGTCGCCGACAAGGAATTCGTAACCCTTGTAGGGCCAAGTGGCTGCGGCAAATCCACCACGTTAAACATCCTTGCCGGCCTCGAGGATCCCTCCGAAGGGCTGATATTCATCGACGGCAAGGTCGTCAACGAAATGCCGTCGGGCAAGCGCGACATCGCCATGGTGTTCCAAAGCTACGCGCTGTATCCCCACATGTCGGTGCGCGAGAACATTGGCTTCGGCCTCAAGGTGCGCGGCATGACGAAAGCAGAAATCGACCGCCGCGTCGAGGACGCTGCACGCATCCTGGGCATCGAGCAACTGCTGGCCCGTCGCCCGCGCGAGTTGAGCGGCTGGCAGCGCCAGCGCGTTGCCTTGGGCCGGGCTATCACTCGAGAGCCCAAGGTGTTTTTGCTCGACTAGCCGTTGAGCAACCTGGATGCCAAGCTGCGTACGCAGATGCGGGCCGATCTTAAGCTGCTCTTCACGCGGCTGGGAGGCACCGTCGTGTATGTCACGCACGACCAGGCCGAAGCCATGACGCTGAGTGACCGGGTCGTGGTGATGAAGGATGGCGTCGTTCAGCAGGTGGGCGATCCGCTTTACCTATATGACCATCCTGATAACATCTTCGTGGCGGGGTTCCTGGGCAGCCCGACGATGAACTTCATCGACTGCGAGCTGGCCCGGCAAGGGGATCAGGTGGTTGCGATGACAAACGGCGTGGTCTGGCCCCTCGCGTTGCCAGCGGACGGCCCGCTGCTGGACCGCGCGCGTGGACGGGCGGTGCTGGGCATTCGACCGGAGGATATCGCGGTCTGCCTGCCCGGCCAGGCTGCTTCACGGCAAGCGATCTCCTGCACGGTTGAGGTCGTGGAGCATATGGGATCGCTGAACATCATCTATAGCGACGTGCAGGGCACGCGGCTTGTCGCGACCACCGAGTCGGGGTTTGTCGCGCGCTCGGGCGACCCTGCTGTTCTGACGCTCAACGCTCATAAGCTCCACATTTTTGACCGGGAAACGAGCCAAAATATCACTGCAACTTGAAGGGAGTGGCCGATGAGCTATCGGCTCACCATTGACGAATGAAAATGGCTTATCGGCACCGATGCATTTTCTAAGGAGAGGATGATGACGTCAGAGTTCGTATACAGTCCATCTCACTGGGTCCCGTTCAGAGACAAGAAGGCCCTCGAACGCGTCCGTAAGATCAAACGAGCGGACATCGCAAAGCATCCAAACCCGGATTTCCAGATCCGCGTGGTCAAAGACTCGGACCTCGAGTTCATATGGGTCACGGACATGTTTTATCGGATCAAGCACGCTGCCGATGCGGGCGAGAGGGTCGTACTGATTCTGCCCAACCCGTGTCCGCTTTACCGGCATGTAGCGCGCCTGATCAACGCATTCCGGGTCGATTGCCGGCAGCTATGGGTCTTTGCGATGGATGAGTACGCCAACGAGGATGGCGTCATCGCGCCGGAGTCCTGGCCGTACGGTTTCATCCACGCCTTGAAAGGCTACTTCTATGGGCAGATCGATGAAAGCCTCAGGCCACCCGAATGCCAGATCCTCGGTCCCAACAACGACAACCTCAAGGTCTACGGCAAGATGATCGCGGACATGGGCGGAGCGGACATGTGCTACAGTGGGCCCGGTTGGACAGGCCACCTGGCGTTCATCGAACCCGATGCGCCGGAGTTCGCCGCAGCCGGCCTCGAGGAATGGAAACTGATGGGGCCGAGAATCGTGACCCTCAGCCCATTCACCCTCGCCCAGAACTCCCTGCACGGCAGTTTTGGCATGAGCGGAGACCTCGCGCAGGTGCCGCCAAAGGCCGTTACGATCGGCCCGGCGGAGGTGATAGGCGCCAAGCACCGCATGGATGTGCATAACCTCACCGTGAACGGGACGGCGACGAGCTGGCAAAGAATGATGACGCGCCTGGTCGTGCATGGGCCGGTCACGCCGCTGCTGCCGACCTCGATCCACCAACTCCTCCGGACCGACTGCTACATCACGGAGACTGCAGCGCAGGATATCGAGCCCAACTGGGATAAGGGGTATTGATCCATGGCCACGCTCCGAGCCGGCGCCGCTGCCGTCGACATCTCGCCGCGGGACTCGCAGTTCCTGTACGGGTATCCGCACGTTGAGAGGTTCAGCACGGGCATCCACGATCCACTGTTGGCCACGGCCCTCTTCTTGACGAATGGGCGGACTCCGCTGATGTTCATCAGCAACGACATCATTTTTGTCGGGAAGATGACGGCCCAGCGAACGCGGCGGCTGATCGAGGAAAAGACAGGGATCCCGGGCAGGAACATCATGATCACGGCCACCCATACCCACTCAGGGCCGAAAACAGTGGACTACATCAGCAACGAGGATGATCCGGCGGTCTCGAAAACCGATCCACGCTATCTCCGGCTACTTGACGATGGTATTGTGGCCGCCGCGACGGCTGCGTATGGCGCTGCCCGGCCTGCTGAGATCGGACTGACGGTAGCGGACGGAACCGGCGTGGGGACCAACCGGCGAGACCCGATTCACGGGCCGAGCGATCCGCAGGTCCCCGTCCTCGCCGTTCGCTCCGGTGGCTCCATCATCGCCTGCATGGTGACCTATTCGATGCACCCGACAGTACTGCACGAGGACTCGACGCTGGTGACTGCCGACTTCCCAGGAGTGGCGCGGCGGTATCTGCAGGAGAATCTGCTCGGACCGGAATGCCCCGTGCTGTACCATTCCGGCCCTGCAGGCAATCAGAGCGTTCGCTACGTGACGCGTGAGAACTCGTTTCCTGAGTGCGAACGGTTGGGCACACAGCTCGGCAAGGCGATCGCGGCAGAGATCCCCGGCATCCAATACACAGGCTCAGTGTCCCTGGCAGCCATGCAGACGTTCAGCGATCTGCCACGCCGCGCCTTGCCTTCAGTGACGGAAGCACAGAGACAGCTTAAACAGACCGCCGACTGGCTGGCGCAAGTGCGCCAGTCCGGCGCGCCTGCGCAACAAGTTCGGCGGGCCGAAGTCGACTGGTTTGGTGCCGAAGGGAGCTTGACCCTCGCCAGGGCGGCGGCCGAGGACCGGATGGAGGCAGTCTACCAATCGTGTCTGCCAGCCGAGGTGCAAGTCTTGAGGGTAGGGCCGTGGTCCTTTGTGGGTTGGCCGGGCGAGATCTTCGTCGAGTACGCGTTGGCCGTTAAGGCACGCTGCAAGGACACCTTCCTCATTTCGCTGGCGAATGGCGAACTGCAGGGCTACATCGCAACAGAAGCCGAGGCACAGCACGGTGGCTACGAGGTCACTAACGCCGTCTTCTCGCCCGAGACCGGCAACGTGCTGGTCCGTACGTCCCTGGAACTGCTGGCCGGCGTCGCTCAGAGCGATCCTGTCGCGGACACGTGAGGGCAGATCAGCACCATTGATTTTGCGGGGAACAGAATGCCACTCTTGCTCGGTCTTGACCTGGGCACCACCGGCTGCAAAGCCGCCGTCTACGACCACCTTGGCAGCCTGCGCGGCGAAAGCTACCTGGAATATGGCTTGATCACATTGTCTCCGGTCGTGATCGAGCAAGACCCGGAGGCCTGGTGGAAGCTTTCCTGCCAGGCGGTGCGTGAAGCGTTGGCAGCCGCGCGGGCCGATCCTGCTGATGTGCTGAGCCTGGCGGTGAGCTCGCAAGGGATCTCCTTCGTTCTGCTGGATGCTGCGGGCCGACCTCTGGGGAACGCCATCAACTGGCTGGACGGCAGGGCCACCGACGAGGCTGCCGACATCGTGCAGCGCTTTGCCCAGGAAAGGGTCTTCGCAGTCACAGGCAAGCGAGTGGCGCCCTTCTATGTCCTCCCGAAGCTCTTGTGGCTGCGCAAGCACCGGCCCGACGACTGGGCGGCGGCAAACAAGGCGCTGATGGGCCAGGACTTTCTGGTCTATCGTCTCTGCGGCGCGGAGGTCACCGACCACTCGCTGGCTGCCGGCACGATGCTGTACGATCTGCATGAGCAGGACTGGAGCGCTGAGCTTCTGGATGCTTTCGGCATCCCGCGCTCGCTGCTGCCCGAGATCCGGTGGTCGGGCACGCCGGCTGGCACCTTGCTGCCATCAGTCGCCGCCGAACTGGGCCTTAGTCCGGAAACGACGGTCGTGGTGGGCGGACAAGACCAGAAGTGCGCTGCGCTGGGTGCGGGAATTGCCGATGGTGTCGCCACGCTATCGCTGGGCACGGCTTCAGCCATCGAGCAGATCATGGACAGGCCGCTCACCGACACCCAGATGCGCGTGCCGACCTTCGCCTTTGTGCAGCGCGGGCGCTGGGTCTTGGAAGGGGTCGTGGGTACCGCCGCGGGCAGCCTGCGCTGGTACCGCGACACAATTGCTCGCGGTATCCCATACGACAGACTAGATGGCGAGGCGGCCCTGGTACCACCTGGCGCAGAGGGCGTGATCTTCCTGCCGCACCTGAGCGGAGCCGGCAGTCCCTACTGGCGGCCAGATAGCCGCGGTACGTTCCACGGTTTGAGCTTGGCGACTACTCCCGGTCATCTGACGCGGGCCGTTCTCGAAGGCATTGCCTATCAGCTTCGCGCCAACCTGGCGGTTACCCAGGAACTGGCAGGCCCCGTCAACTGGACGATCCTGTTCGGTGGTGGGGCCAAGAGCCCTCTGTGGCGCCAAATCATCGCCGACGTCACCGGCCTGCCTGTCGCGTGGACGCCCACGGTCGAGACTGCCGGACTAGGCGCCGCGATGTTGGCCGGCCTCGGGTGCGGGCTGTTTTCCTCTGACGCGGACGCGCGCAGCATGATGGTGAAGACACTCGCATACCTAGAACCGGACCCGGAAAGAGTCGCACTCTATGCGCATGCCGGTGCAGACTACTACCGTCTCGAAGAGTGCCTGCTGGAAAGCAGGAGGAGTCCATGACGCAGGCAGCTGCACAGCCCGGCAGTATTCGGGCCCGTCTCGAGCAAGCCCTCGCCGGGCGGCCGGTCGCGCGGCCCGCGTTTGTCGTGTACGACTGGTTTGTCAAGAACCGCCCGTGGGTCGACTGGGACAGCTTGTTCCAGAACGGTCTGGGGCAGATCAACCATGCCGACCTTGTGACTTACCATCGTCCCCACGTCGAGGTGATTGAAACAACGACATACGTCGACGGCGTGAAGCGCCGCGATGTCCGGTGGATCACCGACCGTGGCGAGTTGCACGAGTGGTACCTGGGTGAGTGGCGGCAGGAATACCTGATCAAGACGCCTGACGACTATGCCATCACGTGTCGTGCCTGGGAAGACACGCTCATCACGCCGCGCAGCGACCTGTTCGAGCGAGCAGAATTCATGGTCGGCGACAACGGCATGACAGTCGGCCAGCTAGATCGTACCCCGTTCAAAAAGGTCCAGATCGATTACGCGGGGCTGGAACAGTTCGCATACGATGTCGCGGACCGGCAGCCCGCGCTGATGCACCTCCTTGAATTGATGAACGACCTCAAGCTGCGGGAATTCCGGGCGGCACTTCAGACGCCGGCCTGCCACCTCAAGCTGTGGGAGAACTTATCCATCGAAACCATGGGGCCAATCACTTATCGCCAGTTTCTCGTGCCTCTCTACGAGAAGATTTTTGCCGTTCTGGAAGGCACGGGCCGGAGGCTGCAGGTGCACTACGACGGCAAGCTGCGCGTCATCGCGGACCAGATCCGTGGGTTGCCGTTCGATGGGCTGGATTCGCTCACGCCCCCACCGGAAGGCGATCTTGCGACGGCAGAAGCCCGCGCGCTTTGGCCCGACAAGTTCCTCTGGTTGCACCCAACGCTAGACTGGTACGGCCTGCCGATCCCACAGCTCGTGGCCAGGGTGCGACAGATGGTGCGCGACGCGGGGCCCACGCGCTATTGCCTCATGATCAGCGAAGAGGTGCCGCCCAATTGGGCGACCACGGTGCCAGCGATACTCGAAGGCATACAGTAAGCAGAGAAGAGGACCACGTGACAACAGACAAAAAGCCCCTTTTGGGTCTGTGCCCGATCGGCAAGTTCGTTTTTAGCAATGAGGATGCCATCCGTTTCAAGCGCCTGCTGCAGGACAGGTTGAACGCCTGGGGCGTGCGCTTCGTCGACCTCGACGGCGTGCTGGAGGATGGCCTCGTCAAGGACCAGTCCCACGTAGACACAGTCGTCGAGCACTTCCGGCGGCAGGACATCACGGGTCTGTTCATGCCTCACTGCAACTTTGGCACGGAAGGCGCGGTGGGCATGATCGCCAAGAAGCTGGACGTGCCTGTCCTGTTGTGGGGTCCGCGCGACGAAGCCCCGTTGCCCGACGGCCGACGCCTGCGAGACTCGCTGTGTGGTCTATTTGCGTCGAGCAAGGTGTTGCACAAGCTGGGTGTCCCCTTCACCTATATTGAGAACTGCGGCGTCGACGACGAGGCGCTGTGCATGGGCGTGGACACTTTCACGCGGGCCGCCCATGTGGCTACCGGGCTGCGCCGAGGGATGCGCATCGGCCTGATCGGACAGCGCATTGACTTTTTCTGGTCGACCATCGTGAACGAAAGCGAGTTGCTGCAGCGGTTCAACGTGGAAGTACAGCCTTTCGACATGGTCGAGTTCATTGCGGCAGCGAAGGACCGCGCGGCGCGTGGGCGCTCGGCCTACGAGCGAGAGGTCAAGGAGCTGCGCAGCCGGCTGGTGGTCGAGGGACTCGCGGACGACGCGTTCATCAATGTACTGGCGACGCGCGACCAAATACTGGCGCTGGCCGACCGCTATGGCCTGGAAGGCATCGCGTTCCAGACCTTCAACTCGGTGATCGACGCCATGGGCGCTTATTGCGTGCTGGCCGAAGGCGAGGCCGCAGAGCAGTACGCATTTGCGCTGGAGAGCGACATCCATGGGGCCATCAGCGGCGCACTCCTCAAGCGGGCCAATTTCGGCGCCGCGCCCGTATTCCTGGCCGAGTTCACCACACGCCATCCGCAGGACGCGAACGGGGTGCTCATCTGGCATGCGGGTGCGCCCATGTCGATGGCCCACCCCGACGACCGCATCCGCATCGGCTATCACTGGATTTTGCCCAGCCCGCTTTCGGGCATGACCCACTTCAGGCTCAAAGACGGTCCGCTCACCGTGGCACGCTTCGACGGCGATTTTGGCAATTACCAATTGGCCGTCGGCCAGGGACATACCATGGAAGGCCCGCATACTCTGAATAACTATCTATGGATGAAGGTCGATGATTGGCCGCACTGGGAGCGCACCCTTATAGAGGGCCCATTCATTCACCACTCTGCCATAGCCTATGGGCATTTTGCCGACGCCCTGATCGAGGCCTGCAAGTACATACCCGGGTTGGAGGCGGTCCGCCTGGATGCGCAGGCGCAGACCTAGACTTAGCTGCTCGATGACGGTCTCGGCCTGCTGCAAGCGCTACTGTAAACGTTCGTTGTCGCGACGCGGGCGCGCGATCTCGGCCGCCTGCGGCTCAGCTTTTGGCCAGCAGCAGCCCCGCCATCGTTCCGCTCCCGCAATGCGGTCCAGGCTAGATGTGGCCACACATCACGGCTCATGGCTGGCGACCGCGCCAGCGCCACCCGAAGCCTGACCTATCTTGCACCCTAACGCCACCCTTCTGCGCCCGGAGCCCATCTGTCACACTTTGGCGGAAGTGGCATTGGCCGTGAGCGCAGCGGCCGGTGTGCCGCTCCCACCGGCGGTACTTCGCATGTTTAGGAGTCACAGATCGTTGCATCCCGACGCTTTTCAGACTTGTGCTCAGAACCCTAACCCGCGCTCCTTCAAACTCACCCACCTCTGCTGCCCGATCACCAGGTGATCGAGCACGTCGATATCCAACAGCTTGCCCGCCTCGACGATCTGGCGCGTGACGTGAACGTCCTCGGGCGAGGGCATCGGGTCGCCGGAGGGATGGTTATGGGCCACAATCATGGCCGCACTGTTGGCCCGGATGGACTCCCGAAACAGCTCGCCGACGCGCACCGACGCGCTATTCAGCGAGCCGATGTAGACGGTTTGTACCTTGATGACGTGATTCTTGCTGTCGAGCAGGATAGTACGCAGGTTTTCATGTACGTAGTCACAATTGGAAAAACGATGACAGCCTGGTACTGAGTGAGCGGTTGGTGATCGGACCATTGAAGCGGAATGCCCCCGCACACCGAAGAGGCAGCACCCCATCGGTCCCTTCAGCCTTTCGCCGCCATTTAGTCGGGCCTGCGACATTCCCCGTCCAGCAACTCGCGCACCTGCTCGAACACGTCGGGCATTTGCACTGCCGGTGTCGATGTCAATTCTTGCTCGATCAATTCGATTGCCAGCTTGCAGCGGGGGCACTCGCCCGCCTCGTTCATGACGAAGCCGCAGATACCGCACGTGTACGTCGGCGACGGCGCGTCACCGACTGGCGCGATGATCACCACCAGGCGCTTGCCCCGGTAGCGTTCAAGGTACTCGCCAATCTCGCTAAGTTATGGGCCAGCCAGGTATGGCATCGTCGATTTCGGCCATCAACCGGATTGTCTCCGTAATAGCCACAACCATTTGCTGATAGTGCGTCAAGTCATCATAGGTTAGCTGCCGGCCCTGGCGGTCCTTGAGCCACTTGCTAAGTACTTGGTAGCCGCCGATGTCGAAGTTCCAGACTTCGGGACTGACACCCTCAAAGTATTGGCCTTGCTTCTTGGCCTTGGCATCATCGGCGCTGATGTAAACACTCTCATGCTGCTCGTCGTAGCGAGGGTGGCCCTTTTCAACTAAGTTGCTACCAGAAATCGGATACCGGGTGATGAGCGCCTGCAACTGTGGGGCACGCTTCACATCAAGCAGGTGCAAGGCCGTCAAATCCAGGCCCATTTGCGCCAAATCTCTGAACACCTGCGGGTCTGAGGTTATCGGTATGTGCGGAAAGTCGGTCTTCATGAACTCGCGATACCGTGCTTGATAGGTGGGCGAATCCAGGACAGCATAGAAGTAGCCGAGCACGTCCTCCGGGCCAAAAGTAGTCTGCAGGTCTCCGCGGCCATTTGGGATGAAGCGAAGTTGCCAAGCGTGTTCCATCTTTGCTATCAATGCCGGGCTGAGGTTCGGAACGCGATCGCTCGATCCTATCTCATGCTCAAAGGCTGACAGACCCGGAAGTTGCTCCTTGAGCGCATCTCGATACAGATACAGGGGAAAGCTACTTGACCCGTCCTTGATTTCGAGAAATACCGCAGGTGTCGGGCTGTCAGCCACCAAAGCGTGACGCCAAAACTCTGCTTTTGTCTGCCGCACGGTGTTGAGGCAAAAATTGGGACGACCAACTACATGATCCAGAAACTCGCGCCTCGGCCGATCTGTTGCCACGGTGTTGAAATAGCACCACCGAAGATCAAACGGACGATAGGCACAGCAAACAATATGCCGTTGCCACGCATTGTCTTGCCGGATTTGCCGCCTCGCACTTGCGAGGTGCCAGCTATTGCTGTCGCTCAAGTTGTATCTTTCGCGCAAGTCGGCATCAGAGATTCCCTCGTCGCGCATGTCGTCCATTCGCGACATCATCTCAACTCGGTCAAAAGCGATCGCAAATTGGTCCCTGTGCGTCTGATAGCCGAGCACGCTGACCGGCATGGCGTCCGTTAGTTTCCAGCCCTGCTGATACTCTACGAGCAAGTCAGTCTGTTGCGGCACGAACAGATAGAGCGGGGCTTGTGGTGCGATTTCGGCCCACACGGTCGTGTCGATGCCCTCAGTCCCAAGGAAGTGATACTTCCCTGAACGCAGACCCCATAGATCGGCGTAGTGAACCTTGGCCGGCCCGTTCTTGCCTGGCTGCTTGACGAAGATCCCAATACAAACGCCCTGTTGGATGTCAAAGATATTCTCATCTTTGCCACCATCCGGTGCGACTTCCCTCTTCTTGGAGTTTCCGTGCAGATTCAGTAAGTAGATGTCGGTGAACGCATTGAGCAGTGCCTGCCGCATTCCCCGAAAAGTAGGATTGTCAAGATAGCTATTGTTCGTGATGAACGCGAGAATGCCGGCTCCTGTTCGCTCGATGCGCCACTGTCCCCAACGGATAAACTTTACGTAGTCATCCTGCAACCATTTCGGATTCTTCTCGCCAAGTGGCTGGCCGTCAACCTCATAATAGCTCGGCACTAACGTGCCATCCGGCAAGCGCCCCTTGAGCAACCCATCAATCCATGGCCCCTTGTTTGCTGAGTGCCCGGAATACGGTGGGTTGCCGAGAACGACCATGATGGGCAAGGCTTGTTTGACCCGGTTGGCTGCGTTGGTTTCGTCGGCTATGGCCTGGACCAGCAAGGGGAGGCCGGTCCATTCGTGGTACCCCTCAAGCGTGTTGGTCAGGAAGATGTTGATGCGTTCGTGGCCGGCAAAGTCATACCCCCAGACCTGGCGCTGCATTTCCGGGAGATCATAGCCGGCAAGCTGCAATCCGAGCTTGAAATGTGCGACGGCATAGGGGGCCACTAACAGTTCAAAGCCGAATAGCCGGGGCAACAGGTGATCCCGCACGTAACTCGACCACATGCCGGCATTGCCGGACTGCATGAACCCCTGCCGGATAAGGTCAATGATCGAGTAGATGAAAGTGGCAGTGCCGGCGGCGGGGTCAAGTATCAGGACCTTATGGACCTCCGTGGTCTTGCGCACCTCCTTCTTGCCTTTGACCGTGAGGCCCGGATCACTGTTGGGTACGCTGATTTTGGTGCTGTCGGCCAACCCTGCCGGGCAGCCAAAGAGCTTCTTGAGCAGGTAGTCCACCGCGCGAACAATATAGGATACTGCCGGCTCTGGCGTGTAGAAGACACCGCGCACCTCCCGCAGTTTCGGGTCGTATGCCGCCAGGAAGGTCTCGTAGAAGTGGACCACGGGGTCCTCTTGGCGCGTGCGCTTGCCGAAGTCCTTCAACACGGCGTCGATGTCGGTGTGGTCAAGAAGGGCCGTCAGATCGTCGACAAAACTGACGTACGGCTCATCCTCAAGCTGCGGGCCGGAAATCTGGTAGAAGAAATCGCGCAGAAATGGGTTGGTCCTGGGAATCAGTCGTTGCGCTTCCTGGCGCGTGAACCCGGGTGAAGTGTCCATCACCCGAGCCGAAAACAGGCCGTACGCCAGCGTTTGGGCGTACATATCGGCAAACTCGCCCGTATTTTCCGGTCGGTCCAGGCCGGCGATCAGCACCTCAGCGAATGTTCCGCGCCACACCCGAAGCAGGTCAGACGCTATGTCATGGCGAAACGCCTCAATGATGATGTCGCGGATGATGTGCGCAAGGCGGGCCATGCGTTGGGCCAACTCGCGGGGGCTGCTGACTTCGCTCGGCTGGTGGGCCAAGAAATCCCCAAGAAGATCTGTCGTGGCCTGTACGCCGACCTTGTCACGCGTGAGCTCGCCGTTCACCAACTTGGCGATGCGCGTGGTGCGCCTTGGCTCTCCATCCACATACCAGCGAAATTCGAGGTAGTCCGTGAGGATCAGGTTACTCAGCGAGCGACGATAACGCTTGAGCTGGTCCGTGCGCTCCACCTCGTCGAGGGGCTTGCCGATGTCTTTCGTCTCGACGTAGCCCACTACCAGATGGGCACTGTTAGATACGGCGAAGTCAGGCGCGCCGCACGCCACGCGCCCCGGTTCGTTGGTGGCGGTGATACCCGGCAGCATCGCTTCGATCAAGGTTTTGATTGCCGGACGGTGCGTGTGCTCCGTCGATTGTCCCAGGGCAACGGCTTGCTCAACGTCTTTGAGATACTTGGTGATGGAGGCAGTGTCAGGCATCGTTGGCCTCAGTTCAGATATAGGGGGGCGTGGAGACAAAGAAAAAGCCGCCCGCGCCAAACCTTGACGCAGACGGCCCGTCGTGCTAATGTAGCGGGTGCCAGGACGTCTACGTCGATCTGGCCGTGCCTCGGGCTCTGATCCAGCCGCGAGGCATTGCTCTTCAATTGACGCACATTCTACCACATTTCGCGGCGCGTGACGATACCATCGACGCGGTTTCGGCCACCAGCTTTCCTTACAATACCTGACAATACCTGTTCCCTTGCCGGCTATATCTGTTGCCCCTTGAACTGGCTGACATGCAGATGGTGGCAGAACCCGCGCTTGTCCAGCACGCGAGATTCTTGTCCCGAAAACGCTGCGCTGCCCTTGTGCGTCATGGCCCAAGACGCGATTTTCATCCGCCGTGGCGCGGCCCGCGGCATGTGAACTTCGCTGGCCGCTGGCCGCCTCGATGCTTGGGTGGTCACCCCGTTCAGAAAGCCAGTTGCCGTGGCCGAAAAAACTCGCTCCTGACGCGAAACATGCCGGACTACCCTCTGGCCCTTGCGCAAAACATTTGTTCTATGATACACTGATAGTGTGAGGATCAAGCCATCGCACCGTCATACTGTCATACTGTCGTACTGTCGTACCGTCGTACCGTCATACCGTCGTACCGTCGTACCGTCGTACCCTCATACTGTCATATTGTCATATTGTCAAACGTCAAACGTCTTCCCTGCGACGATCCCTTGCCCGTTAGATCTGTTGCCCCTTGAACTGGCTGATATACAGATGGTGGTAGAAGCCGCGTTTGTCCAGCAGCTCCTGGTGGCTGCCCTGTTCGATGATCTGGCCGTCGTTGATGACGATCACCCGGTCGGCGTCGCGGATCGTGCTCAGGCGATGGGCGATCACGAAGCTGGTCCGGCCGCGCATCAGACGCAACAGTGCCTTCTGGATGTGGGCCTCGGTGCGCGTGTCGACGCTGCTGGTCGCCTCGTCGAGGATCAGGATGCCGGGATCGGCCAGGATGGCGCGCGCGATCGACAGCAACTGGCGTTGGCCCTGGCTGAGATTGCTGGCCCGCTCGGAAAGCACGGTCTGGTAACCCTGGGATAACTGGCGGATGAAGTGGTCGGCGTCGGCCATCCGGGCGGCCTGGACCACCTCGTCATCGCCGGCGTCCAGCCGGCCGAAGCGTATGTTCTCCATCACGCTATCGGAAAACAGATAGGTGTCCTGCAGCACCAGCCCGAGCTTACGCCGCAGGTCCGCCTTCTTGATGTCGCGGATGTCGATGCCGTCCACGCTGATGCTGCCGCCGTTGATCTCGTAGAAGCGGGTCAGCAGGTTGATGATGGTCGTCTTGCCGGCGCCGGTGGGTCCCACCAGGGCGATGATCTGGCCGCAGTCCGCCGCCAGCGACATATCCTTGATCACCGGCGTCTGCGGCCGGTAACCGAAGCGGACGTGCTCGAACAGAACATTGCCCTGCAGCGCTGCCAGGGGCCGGGCATCCGGCGCGTCCTGCACCTCGGGCGGGGTGTCGAGGATCTCGAAAATGCGCTCGGCGCCCGCCAGCGCCGCCTGGATGGTATTGTACAGGTTGGACAACTGGCGCAGGGGCTGGATGAAGTTCTGGCCGTAGTTGATGAAGGTGGCGATGACGCCGACGGTCACCAGGCCTTGCAGCGCCAGGTAACCGCCCAGGCCGGCCAGCACGATCACGAAGAAGTTGCCCAGCACGTTGGTCAGCGGCATCAACAGCAGCGCGTAGGTATTGGCGTAGATGCCCGCCGTGTAGACTTCCTGGTTGCGCTGGCGAAAGGCCTCGACCACCGTGTCGTTGCGGCGAAAGGCGCGCACCACCTTCTGGCCGCTGAGCGACTCCTCCATCACGCCGTTGAGCCCGCCCAGGTCCCGTTGCAGCACCTGGAAGCCCTTGCGCGTGTATGAGGCCACGAACTGGGTGAACCAGAGCATGATCGGCACGACCAGCAGCGAGGTCAGCGCCAGCCAGTGGTCGAGCACGAACATCGCGACCACGATGCCCACCATGGTCAGCACGCTCGCCACCAGTGAAGTCACGTTCTGCGAGACGGCCTGGTTAATCGCGTCGATGTCATTGGTCAGGCGGCTCATCAGCTCACCGGCCGGGTTGCGGTCGAAAAAGGCCAGCGGCAGGGTTTGCAGACGGCCGAAGAGGTCTTTGCGAACCTGCTTGAGCGCCCGCTGCGAGATGCCGGCCATGACCCAGTTGCCCAGGGCGGTGAAAAGGTTCGTCAGCAGGTAGACGGCCAACATGAGCACGGCGATGCGCGCCAGCCCAGCGGCCTGCTTGGTGACGATGAACTGGTCTATCGCCCGGCCCATCAGGTAAGGACCGGCCAGGCCCAGCAGGGTGTAGATCACGACCGAGATCAGCACGAAAATCATGCCGCCGCGGAACGGGCTCAGGTAATTCACTAGCCGCAGGGCCGCGTTGCGCGGGTTGCGCGCCTTCTCGAACCGGGCCGGCCTGCCTGCCCGGGGCTGCATGACCGCACGCACGTTGCCGGTATCGTGGCTTGTGCCATGGGTCGAAGATTGGGCCGTCATGCTCCGGCCCTCCCTTCCTCTGCCACCGCCAGCTCCAACTGGTGACCGTTCCCCAGCTGCGAATCATAGATCTCGCGGTAGATCGGGCTGGACTGCATCAGCTCGCGGTGCGTGCCCTGGGCCACTATGCGCCCCTTGTCGAGCACCACGATCTTGTCGGCCTTGAGCACCGTGCTGATGCGCTGGGCGACCACCAGGCTGGTGCAGCCGGCGCAACCGCCGAGCAAAACCTCGATCGCGTCCTGGATGCGGGTCTCGGTTTCCACGTCTACCGAGCTGGTGCTGTCGTCCAGGATCAGGATCTTCGGGCGCAGCAAGAGGGCGCGGGCGATGGCGATGCGCTGCTTCTGCCCGCCCGAGAAGTTGGCGCCCCGCTGCTCGACGTGCGTGTCGTAGCCCTGCGAGAGCTCCATGATGAAATCGTGCGCCTGCGCGGCCCTGGCCGCGGCGATCACCTCATCGTCGCCGGCGTCCGCGCCGCTGGCGTCCGCGCCGCTGGCGTCCGCGCCGCTGGCGTCCGGCCGGCCGTAGCGGATGTTGTCGCGCACCGTGCCGGAAAAAAGGACCGTTTCCTGCGGCACGATGCCGATCTGGCCGAGCAGCGCGTCCTGCCTGACCCGCCGGATGTCGACGCCGTCGATGGTCACCGCGCCCGCGTTGGGGTCGTAGAAACGCGGCACCAGGTTGATCAGCGTGGACTTGCCCGAACCGGTGGCGCCCAGAATGGCGACGGTCTGGCCGGGCTCGATCGCCAGGTTGATGTCCGCCAGGATCGGCTCGGGGCTGTCCGGGTCATAGCTAAAGGTGACATTCTGAAAAACGATGCGCCCATCGCCGTTTGCCGGCAGTTCGAGCGCATCCGGCGCGTCCTGCACCTCGGGTACGGTCGAAAAGATCTCGTCGACGCGCTGCGCCGAGGCGATCCCGCTCGCCCAGGTGTTGGCCAGCATGGTCATCATGATCAGCGGCGACATGGTGGTCATCAGGTAATTGGTAAAGGCCACGATCTGCCCCACGGTCAACCCGTCGCGGATGGCCTGCAGCCCGCCGGCGTAGATCACGATCACCACGCCGATGTTCACGCACATCGTCAGCGCGGGCGTCATGCTCGACATGAAGCGCATCACGCGCACGGAGCGGGCCGTCACGTCCTCGTTGGCCCGCTCGAAGCGCTCGCCCTCGAAATCGGCCCGCACGAACGCCTTCACCAGCCGCACCCCGGCGATATTCTCCTGCAGCACCGTGTTCAAGCGGTCCAGCTTCTGCTGCACCGTCATGAAGAGCGGCTCCATCTGGTAGATGAAGAACACGATGATCGCCGACGTGACCGCCAGCAGCGGTAGCATAGTCAACGCCAGCTGTTTGTCGGTGTTGATCATCAGAATCAGGCTGCCGATCATCAACAGCGGGGCGCGCGTGCCGATGCGCAGGGACGACTGGGTGAGGGTCTTGAGGGCGTTGACGTCACTGGTCAGGCGGACAAGCAGGCGCCCGGTGCTCTGGCGGTCGAGGTTCCCGTAGGCATAGCCTTGGATCTTGAGGAACAAGGCCTCGCGCACATCACGCGCCAGACCCTCGCCCACCTTGATCGACGCGTTGTTATTGCCGATGGCGACCAGGGTCTGCGCGGCGGAGATAGCCAGCATCAAGAGGGCCGTCTGGATGACGAGCGGCTGGTTATGCCCGGCAATGCCCTGGTCGATGATCCGCTCCGTCAGCTTGGGGATTGACAGGTCCATGAAGACCTGCACAACCAGGAGAAGAAGCGACAGGTAGGCCAGCCAGCGATAGGGCCGGATAAAACGAATCAGTTTGAAGACGTAGCGCATAGACTATTCACGCCGGCTTGAGACAGGTTGAGTGCTGACAAGGCACCATTATCGCCCCGACCGGCGCGATAACGCAAAACAGCCTCACGTGCTATAATACCCCTATCGACTGACAGTTACCCGTCGAGATGATGAATGACGGACTATCTGATTCTCGTTTTCTGGAGTGATGAGGACCAAGCGTACATTGCCGATATCCCCGATCTCAAGACGTGCTCTGCCTGGGGAAACACCCCGGAGGAGGCCCTCCGCGAGGTTCTGTTGGCGAAGGAAGCATGGCTTGAGGTCGCCCGGAAACACGGTAAGCCGGTCCCTGAGCCGCGCCTGACGCCCGCGCTCTGCCAGGACGCAAATGCCTGATCCTTAGCTCTGCTGGGAGCGAGTTGCCTGCCGGCCCCCACCCCCGCCGATGTGGAAGCAAGAACTGGACCATCTGCTTCCGCCGGCCGTCTGCGCCCTTAACGGCAACCGGCACTGACTGAGGCCGATGAGCTACACCTACAGCCCGGCCATTGTTGCTCAGGATTCCCAGCAGGCCTATCGCCACCACAGCTGCGGAACCTCAGGGCGGACGAAGCCGTTTAAGAGGCATCAGGACTCAGGAGGTCCACCATGCGCTTGACTGCCGCCCTTCCTCTCATCGCAAGTCTGGTCCTGTTGGCCGCTTGCATTTTGCCCGCCACAGGAACCCCGCCAGCATCTTCAATCACTTCCGCAGCGACCGCAACCACACAGGCTCCACCGCCCGGCTCGCCGGCTGCCGACTCCGCAGCGATGCCGACCTCGACCATTACCGTCACAATACCGGCTGCTACTCCGGCCGCGCTGGAGCAGACTCCGCCTCTTGGTACACTGGCCTTTGTGCGCGATGGCTCGACCTGGATCATGGACGTGCCGGATGGCGAGCCGCACCGCATCGCGCCGACCGACCGGGACGCGACGCTCCGCTGGTCGGCATCCGGGCAGTGGCTGGCCTACAGACACGCCGGCGGCCTGTGGGTCGCGCGCAGCGATGGCCGCGACGCTCACTCGGTGGAAGATTGCCCACTGCCCTACGTCAGCCAGCCCTGGTCCCCTGCTGCCGATGAGTTGGTCTGCGTGGGTACGCTTGGGTTGGACATTGTGCAGGCAGATGGATCTGGACGCCGGCAGATCGTTTCCCGCAAGTCCGGTGGGCCCGGCACGGGTATCTACAGTGTGGTCTGGAGTCCGGACGGGAAGGTTCTGGCCTATGCTCGGGAAGACGACCTCAAGCCGGGCACGCCATCCGAGCGAGTAGCCAGCCTATCGCGCATCAACGCCGATGGTAGCGGGGCGATGGAACTGCTCAATGCCGGCACGCCCTCGAAGGACGGCCTGATCGCTGCCGGATGGTCTGCGGACGGGTCGTATGTCCTTTACCGTGTCATCGAGGGCTTCTCCGGCTCCGCCCTGGCCGACGGCACGCCGGTATGGGCTGTCCCTGCAACAGGTGGCACCCCGGTTCAGCTCGGTGCGAATCTTGCCGGCGATGCCCGGCCGAGCCGGGACAAGGTCCTTTATTACTCCGATTTCCTGGCTAGCCCAGAAGCCCAAGGCTCAAAGCCGGGCCTGTTGGCCGCGACCTTCGGCGCCTACCGCGCCACCTGGACAACCAAGCGGGTGGGCCTCGTGGACGTGAAGACGGGCCAGGCCCGGCTCCTGTCGCCCCAAGACATGGCGGCTTCCTCCCCCAACTGGTCGCCGGATGGCCGCTACCTGGCCTACTCTGCGATGCCGGATGCCGGCGACCTGGTGGGCGGCGAGCCGGCGCGGCAGGGCCTGATGGGCCGGCGCATCTACGTGGCTGACACCCTGGGCGACTCGAGTCCCCGGCGGCTGACCGATGACCCGGCCTATCGAGACGAGCGGCTTTTCTGGTCAGCCGACGGAAAACACATCCTATTTGCGCGCATCGACGAGCAGTCCAGGGCATCGCTGTGGTGGATGAACGTGGTAACGGGGGAGCCCCGCCGGCTCGTGGACGGGTTGGCGCTGGACCAGCAAACAAGTGGGTTTGGCTATTACGGGCACATAGACTGGCAGATGCAGTTCGACTCGTGGCGAGGATCGAAAGCTGACGCTGCCACGACGTCGGTGCCGGCCCCAACACCGGCTTCATAGGCCAGCCTCGAGAGTAATTTCCACCTGACGCTATCGGTCACACCGCTCGAAGGTCCCGCGGCGCTTACGGTCCATCTGAAAGGCACGCTCACGACCGATCACACTTACGACCAGCCGGGGAGCTATCCCGTCGGCTTCTCGATCCTGACCGGCAACATCACGCTCGAATCAGATGTTGTTAAGATCGTGGTGCGCTGATGGCAAGAGTGATGGATCCACCAAGAACCTCCGCCTCACTCCGGTAAAGATCATGGATCATCTGCTTCCGTAGGGGCACTGGTGTACCGAGCGCGCTTGTTATTGTATGACGAAGTTCGTCCCTACCCCATCGGTCCCCGGCCAACGCCCGGTAAAATGTCCCCGGTAACCATCCGCCTTGCGCGCTCGCTCCACCTTCAGCGCGTGCTTGATCTCCTTGCTCACGCAGGGCGAGTTAACCGTGTCCTTGCTGAGCACGGCGATCACCTGGCGCGCCGTTTCGATGGCGGCCTTGATCTCGGGCTCCAGCCTGGCCCCGCCGCGCAGCTCGCGCGAGTCGGCCCAGACGGGCAGCCCCAGCCCCTCCAGGGCGCGCCGCAGCTCGGCCACGAAGAGATCGTCCGCAGTGGCATGCGAGATAAAAACCGGGTTCACGCTGCCTCTCCATCGGCAGTAGGGACCGCACGCCGGCCCCTGGGATTTGAGGCCGGTCCATAGTTTGCCGGCAAGCTGCGTAGTCGCTAGAAAAGATGCTGCCACACAGTATTGGCTGGGGGACGGCGGGTGTCAAAGGGGAATTGTCGACTCTTCTGCCCGCCTTGCCATCTCCCCCTGATCATGCTAAGATATGCACAGATTGCCCCGCAATCCTCAGGCTCTGATCATGTGTTTCAGCTCGCAAGTTGACCCGTAGAGGCTTACCAGGAAAACGCATTGAGCACTCCCAACGAAGCGAGAACCCGCAAGGAACTCATCGACCCTGCACTTAAGCGGGCGGGATGGGACGTAGAAGACCATACCAAGGTGCGCGTGGAGATCCCGGTCGACGGGTTCGATCCGCAGGCATGGCAAGTGCTCAGTACGAAGCTGAAGCATATTCAAGAGACAGGGCCAGCATACAATTTAGGGCTACCCGCAGGCATTAGCGACTACGCGTTGTATCGTCCCAACGGCGAGATCATAGCGATTGTGGAAGCAAAGCGCACGAGCACCGACGCTCGGATCGCGCAGACACAGGCAGAGTTCTACATTGACCAGATTGGCAAGCGCCAGAGCTTCCGGCCCTTTGCCTTCATGGCCAACGGCCACGACGTTTACTTCTGGGAGAAGGGCAGCGGCAACAAACGCCAGGTGGCGGGCTTCTTCTCCCCGGATGACCTTGAAACCCTACTCTATGTCCGGCATAACAAGCTCCCACTGACAAGCGTACCGATTCAGGCGGCCATCACCGATCGGCTGTACCAGCAGGAAGCAATTCGGCGGGTGGGGCAGGCGTTTGAGATGGGCAAGCGCCGGACCTTGCTCGTAATGGCAACGGGCACCGGCAAGACGCGCGTCGCAACGTCGTTGGTGGATGTCCTTCTGCGTGCTAACCAGGCGCGCCGCGTGCTATTCGTCGCCGACCGGGATGAGTTAGTGAAGCAGGCGCTGACCGATGGCTTCCGTGCTTTCTTGCCGGATGAGCCGTCAGCGCGCATTTTCAGCTACGATATTGACCAGACGAAGCGCCTGTACGTGGTGACGCTGCAGACCCTCAATAGTTGTTACCAGGCATTCACGCCCGCCTTTTTCGACGTGATCATCTTTGATGAGGTGCACCGCTCGATCTTCAACAAGTGGAGCGAAGTGCTGCAGTACTTCGACGCGCGCATGATCGGGCTGACCGCGACGCCGGCAGACTACATGGACCGCAACACGTTCCTGGCCTTCGACTGCCCGGGCGGGGTGCCCACCTTCGTCTATTCCTATAAGCAAGCGGTCCACGACGGTTACTTGGTGGACTACAGCCTCTACAAGGCCCGTACTCGCTTTCAACGCCAGGGCATCCGTGGGGTAGACCTCAGCGAAGAGGAGCGGAACGCGCTGATCGAGCAGGGCATCGACCCAGACGAGATCGACTTCTCGGGCACGGAGCTGGAAAGATCGGTCAGCAACCGGGATACGCTGCGGAAACAGTGGGAAGAGATTTGGGACGTTTGTCTGCGTGATCAATCGGGGCAGTTGCCGGGCAAGACCATCGTGTTCGCCATGACCCAAGACCATGCCTTGCGCCTGGCCGAGGTCTTTGACGAAATGTACCCGCAGTACCCCGACCTGCTGCGCGTGATCACGTACCAGTCGGACTACAAAGGGCAGTTGATCGCGAGATTCAAGAAGCAGGACATGCCGCGCATCGCCATCACAGTAGACCTGCTCGAAACCGGCATTGACGTGCCCGAAGCGGTCAATCTAGTATTCATGAAGCCTATCCAGTCGCGCATCAAGCTGGAACAGATGATCGGCCGCGGCACCCGCAGCCACGCCGCCTGCCACTACTTCGACCGGCTGCCAGATGGCTGCAAGCGCGAGTTCCTGGTTATCGACTTTTGGGAGAACGACTTTAACAAATCCGCAGAAGAGGAAGTTGCGCAAAGCGTCCCAGTGTTGGTGAGCATTTTCAACACCCGCCTGAGGCTGCTGGAGCACTACCTCAGCGACCAAGGATCGGCCGAGTGCCGGCGCACCCTGGCCGACGTCAGAGCGCAGATTGCGCTGATCCCGGTTGACTCGTTCTCCGTCAAGAAGATGTTGCCGCAGGTGCAGGCAGCCTGGGAAGAGAGCTTCTGGAAGTACCTGACGGAGGATAAGCTGGAGTTTCTCAAACTGCGAGTGGGACCGCTGCTGCGTTTTGCGCCCGGGGTTGACGTCCAGGCAGCAACTTTTACCAGCAAGGTAGAACGACTCAAGCTACAAATCCTGACTAACAAAGACACGGCAGGCAGCGTCGCCTCAATTGCCGAAGACGTAAGCCGGCTGCCAGAGTTCGTGGCAGACGACGGCCGGGCGGGGCAATCCATCAGTATGTGTCTTTCGCCTACTTTGGCAACGGCGTCGCCAAGCCAGCTAGACCAGGTGGTTGATACTCTTGCCGAGCAGATGAAGAACCGGCGCGAACAACCCAGTTCTTTCCTGCTGCTAGACTTGCCGGACTTCATCGAGATGCACGGCTACATCCTGCTCAAGGGTGGGACCGAGCGCGTTTATGTCGAGGAGTATCGGCGGCGGGTGGAGCAACGGGCGGCCGAGTTGGCCGCCAAACATCCGACGCTGCTGGCCATAGAGCACGGCGAGCCGGTGAGCGACGAGCAGCTAATCGAGTTGGAGCGGACGCTGCGGCAGGAACTCGGCGGGCCGGAGATCGAGTTGTCGCAGGAGAACGTGCGCAAGGCATACGGGTACAAGGTCGACAGCCTGCTGGCCTTCTTGCGGCGGCTGTTGGACCTACCGGCGCTCCCCGACTATCGGGACGTGGTGAAGCGGC
>Ga0209746_1000406_pt1 | contig 22404 bp, 16 predicted proteins | sample BarGraNGADG00211_3_FD_184496 | JGI IMG/M metagenome (GOLD analysis project Ga0209746, IMG submission 184496) | Arctic peat soil microbial communities from Barrow, Alaska - Barrow Graham LP Ref core NGADG0011-211 (SPAdes) (version 2) | ecosystem: Environmental > Terrestrial > Soil > Wetlands >... | reverse complement strand
GATGCTATGAGCAGAGAAAGACAACTCAAAAAATGGAAAAACAGGGAGCGATTAGAGACTCTTATAAAAGCCGCATCATAGCATCCCGACTGAAAGTCGGGAGGGTCTGGGGTTCGAATCCCTCATCCCCCACAAATAAAAAGAGCGTTCAGGATTAATCCTGAACGCTCTTTTTTATAGCGCTGAAGCATATTTAATTCTCTGATTGAGACATGTTCTCATCAATCATGCTTGCTTTCTTATACCACAGGTACCATATAGGACTATAAAAGCCATCAGGAACTGATGTTTTACCAGTAATGGGATCTATCTTTGGAGGAATGGGTATAAGAAGATCATTACCTGCTCTCCAGTTAACAGGAGTAAGTACTTTCCCTGATGAAGTGGCTTGAAGTGCAGTGATCATTCTTAGCAGTTCATCTGTGTTTCTGCCTACAGACTTTGGATAGAAATAAATAGCCTGAATGATATTATCAGGATCTATTATAAATACCCCCCTGACTGATTTTGTTGTATTTGATGAAGGATGTATCATGCCATATTCTTTTGATACTACTAAATTTGCATCATCAACAAGTGGAAATTTAATTTTAACACTACCCTTATTATTTAGACTGAGCGTTTCCATTGATTTTTTCCACTGAACATGTGTTTCAAGAGCATCTGTGGAGATGACTATAAGCTTAGTTCCCAGTTTGTCGAATTCATCCTGCAAGTTTGCAAGCTCCAAAATCTCTGTTGAACAGACAGGAGTAAAATCCTGTGGATGACTAAACAATACCTTCCATTTACGTCCAAAATCAATGGGAAAATTAATTGTCCCGTTTGTAGATTCCGCAGTGAAAGAAGGAGCACTCTCCCCGATTAAAGGGATCCGGAAGTTTCTGTCTTCTTTAGATACTTGTTTTTCAGAAGACACTGAAGCGCTTTGTGACCATAGTTGTGGCACAAATACAAAAGCAACAATAAATAATACTATCTTTCTCATAAGGATTATGGTTTTTATTTATTTGTACTTAGACTAAATAAACATGATGGGATGCAAAATGTTCAATAGAAAAATTAATTTAACATTTCCCTACCCTATCAATTCTAAATAACATAAAACATTGAGGTATAATAATATACGCGTAGAATGATTGCAGCTTAAGCCCGCGTATAAGGTATTGTAAAAACAAAGAGTGTCCCCCTGCCCGATTCCGATTCAACTGTTATAGTACCCCCCAGCAATTCAACATATCCTTTACATATAGAGAGCCCTAAACCTGTTCCACTGTATTGTCTGGATACTGCGCTGTCGACCTGATAAAACCTGTCGAAGATTTTGGAATGATGTTCAGGTGGAATACCAATTCCGGTGTCTTTTACACGAAATTCAAGAAATTTATCTTTCAGAACATAACCAAAATTTATCTGTCCATTCTTCGTGAATTTTATCGCGTTATTTATTAAGTTTGAAAGTATCTGAACAAGTTTGGTATTGTCTGTTATTATACCTGAATCTTCATCAGGAATTGACGTCTTAAGATTAATAGAAACATTATTCTGTTTCCCGTTAATACGGAACTGCTCATTCAGGCTTTTGAGTGCCGAATTAAGATTAAATTCAGATAGATTAACTTTAGCCTGGCCACTCTCAACATTAGCAATATCAACAATATCATTTATTATTGAAAGAAGCTGACCCCCGCTCTGAAAAATAATATCGATATACTGATGCCGATCTGTCTCAGATAAATCAGGTTCATTCAGGAGTGTTGAAAACCCGATAATAGCATTCATCGGAGTACGAATCTCATGTGATACGTTATGTAAAAATGCAGTCTTTAACTTGTCGCTCTCCTCCGCTTTTTCTTTGGCTGCAATGAGGTCAGCCTCAGTATTTCTACGTGCGGTTATATCCTCAACCATTGCAAGGAAGAACTGGACTTCACCCTTATTATTGCGTATGATACTGATTGTTGTGGATCCCCAGATAACGGATCCGTCTTTACAGATATATTTTTTTTCAGAATGGTAGACAGGGATTTCTCCAGCAACAAGCTTCATAAGTGATAATTCATCTTCATTAATATTGTCAGGATGCGTAAAATTTCTGAAAGTAAATAGCTTAAGCTCTTCTTCCTCATAACCTATTAAATTACAGAATGATTGATTAGCCCTGTTTATACTAAAATCCTTGTCTGTCATCAGAATTGAAAAAGGACTTTCTTCAAATATTTTTCTGAACTTGTTTTCACTTTCTTTTAGTGTTTTTTCAACACTTTTCCGCTGAGTTATATCCCTGCCAATAGTCTGATAATATCTTGCCCCTTCAATCATCACTACCCTGGTACTGAGTTCAATAGGGAACGTTGAGTTATCCTTACGAATATGAACTGTCTCATAAGTTGCAGACTCATTTTCATTAACAATATTAAGAATCCCCGCAAGTTCAGATAAGGTTTCAGGGGCTCTGATTTTTTCCACATTCATACCTATGAATTCTTCGCGCGTGTACTGATAGTACTCTAAAGCGCTATCGTTTGCTTCAAAGATATTCAAATCGTTGTCTATCAGTAATATAATATCATTTGCAAATTTTAATATATAATCAAAATGCGTGACCAGGGCAAGTCGGTCAAGTTCAGTCTCGTACTTCTCACGATAAAATGCAACACGTTGATTCCTGATCAGAAATCCCAGAGTTGAACCTGAAGTTATGATAACAAGAATAAGTATGATCACAATCATTTTCATCTGGTTAGTCAGAGCAGACAATATCTCTTCACGATCCATCTTTGCTACCATATACCATGGTGTTCCCGGAATTTTATTCATTGCTGCAACAACCGCCACATTCCTGTAGTCAATTCCATCAACAATGCCAGTAATACCCTGAACTGCCATTGCAGCCGCTAATTTCTCTGATAAAACAGGTCTTTTAAGCACCAGTTCAGTATTTTTAAGGTGTCTGAGTTCATTCAGGTAAACTATTTCATCGCCCTCTCTCCTTAATAGAAGCGTCTCAGCGCTCTTACTGGGTGTAGGCCATGATTGTATAAGTGGATATAGAACTTTCTGAGGGTCAATCCGGAGTATAAGCAACCCCATAACCAGGGTATCATTGTGACTGCGATCCAACAGAGGTACAATCAGATCGAGATGGACAAAACTGACCTGTGTGGCCTTATGCAGATCGCTAAGTACAATTTTATGTTCTTTAATAATTTGAGGTAATAATGGCATTAGATGATCACCAATCACAGTATCTTCTCCGGGATATGCCAGTTTGACATTCCCATTATTTTCAATAAGAAGGGCATTTTTATAATCAAAATTTTCTATAAGCGATTTCAGACTCTGGAGAATATCATACCTTAATGGCAAATCTGCCGGGTTTTCCAGATATTCCAAAAATTTCTTAACTAATAACTGGTTTTCTCCCAGAAATCTCCCATCGCCTATCCTTTCGAGCCGCCATTGAGAAATCTGCCTTATCTTAAGGTAGGATATTGCTGATAGTTCAAGTTGTTTTTCAGTTAAAAGAGTTTTTTTCTGATAATTGTAATATACAAAACCAATTACAATTGCACCGACAATAATTACAAAGAAAAGAAGCAGTAATGGCCAGAGAGCAGGAGGTTTTTGTCTTTGTGTTATCATTATTCGCTTTGTTTAATAAAAACAGAAGCAAGAATTGATATCAGAAGAATTGAAATAATTATTCCAAGAGATGTAACTATTGGTATCTCAAAATGGAAATACGCGAGAAGCATTTTCGATCCAACAAAAGTTAGGACGAAAGCCAGACCGATTTTCAGGTAATGGAAAAGTCCCATTATTCCGGCAATTGCAAAATAAAGTGACCTCAAACCCAATATTGCAAAAATGTTGGAAGTGTAAACAATAAAGGTGCTTTTACTTATTGCAAGTATTGCAGGAATGCTATCGACTGCAAAAATAAGATCGGAAGATTCTATAATCAGTAAAACAAGGAATAAAGGTGTAGCATATAACTTCCTGTTCTCCGTAATAAATAATTTATCACCATGCAGAGATTTTGATACAGGAAGAAATCGCCTGAAGAATTTTATAATAATATTTTTTTCAGGATCAACATCTGCCTCTTTCTGGAATAACATTCTGATTCCTGTAAAAACCAAAAATCCCCCAAATATGATAACAATCCACTGAAACCTGTTAATAAGTGCAACACCGGTAAAGATAAATAAACCTCTCATTATCAGTGCTCCAAGAATACCCCAAAATAATATTTTATGCTGATATTGCTTATTAACGGCAAAATAAGAGAATATAAGAATAAAAACAAAAATATTGTCAACACTAAGTGAGTATTCAATTATATAACCGGTAATGAACTCCATAGCTTTAACCGGACCGAAATCTTTATCCAGATAGATAAATAAATCAAATAACAGGGCAAGTGTGATCCATATACAACTCCATATAATTGCTTCTTTTACAGGTACTTTATGCGAATGTTTATGAAAGACACCCAGATCGAGTGCAAGCATTATGAAAACAAAAAGGTGGAATCCAATCCAGAAATAAATGCTTGTTCCCATTAATTTTACATTAGCATGCAAACTTATGAAAATATTTCTTTAATTCTTTGTTGATAATTAATACAGCTCAAGGAATAATACGGAACTTTTCAAACAACTTCAGCTACAACAAAAGTGCTGCCTCCAATAAATATCAAATCCGTTTTACCAGCGTTTTTTCTGGCTGAAGAGAGGGCAGTTTTAACATCTGAAAAACACTGTCCGGTAAGTCCGTATTTCGAAGCCTCCAACTGCAGAATTTCTTCATTAAGCGCTCTTGGAACTGAAGCTTTTGTGAAGTAATAAAAAGCGTCGGTGGGGAAGAGAGGTAAAACTGATCCCAGGTCTTTATCATTAACAAAACCAAGGATTATATGTAATACCGATTTTGGCGTACGTCGCACCTGATCCAATACATACTCCAACCCTTCCCTGTTATGCCCTGTATCGCAAATAGTTAATGGAGACGTACCCAATATTTGCCATCGACCGTAGAGACCAGTGTTTATAACGACTTTTCTGATACCTACAGTAATATTTTCCTCTGAAAGTACAAATATATTTTTTAACACATTAGTGGCAGCAAAAACCACCTGAAGGTTTTTTGACTGGTAATCCCCTCCGAGCGCTGTTTCACCTTCGAACCGTTGATTCGTTGATAATTCGGTCATTAAATATTTTCTTTTACTGCTCAGGCTATCACTATTTTCAAGATCGCATGAAAACATTTTATCTGCAAATAAGATCGGAGAATCAGATTCATTTGCTTTTTTAATAAAAACATTTTCTGTTTCCGGTTGTGTTTCGCTTATTAAAACCGGGATTTTCTTTTTTATAATTCCTGACTTTTCAACTGCGATCTTTTCAAAGGTATCCCCCAGCAGGTCCATATGATCGTGGCCGATATTGGTTATAACCGACAAGACCGGACTTATAATATTAGTTGAATCAAGCCGTCCTCCGAGCCCAACCTCAACGACGGCAACTTCGACATTACTTTCAGCAAAGAAATTAAAGGCCATGGCAACAGTCATCTCGAAAAATGAGGGTTTTACTGACTCGATAATATTCCTGTGTTTTGTAACAAATTTTACAACATCATTTTCAGGAATCATCTCTCCGTTGACTTTTATTCTCTCCCTGAAATCTTTCAGGTGAGGTGAAGTGTACAATCCGGTTTTATAACCTGCTTCCTGCAAAACAGAAGCTAACATATGAGCTACGGACCCTTTTCCATTTGTTCCGGCCACATGAATCGTAAGATATTTAAGGTGAGGATTGTGGAAATAATTGTCCAGTAAAATTGTGTTTTTCAGGTCATTCCGGTATGCAGCCTTCCCAATCCTGTGATATGCAGGAAGCTGACTGTATAGAAACTCCAGGGTTTGTTCGTATGTCATATTAAATTTAAAAGTAAAAAGACAAAAGACAAAAGTAAAAAGACAAAAGTATAGTGTATGCGTTTCTGTTTTTCGCGTACAAATTAATATACTTTCCAACAGTTTAACAATTTGTACCTTAAAATAGTTATTTTTGCAGGTATGATAATGTCTGTTTATTAAGATGTAAACCATTGATATTAAATCATTAACGATGAGAAGGAAACACAACAAGAAACTTTTTATTATTGATACGAACGTTTTACTTCATGATTATAAGTGTATTTACAATTTTGAAGAAAATGATGTTATAATTCCTATTGTTGTTCTGGAGGAGCTTGACAAATTCAAAAGAGGAAATGATCTTATCAACTTTCATGCTCGCGAGTTTACCCGTGAGCTCGACAAACTCTCAGGTGATCTGCTGCTTACTGCCAATATTCCACTAGGTGAAAACCTTGGAAATTTGCATATTGAAACAGGCAAAGACTTCTCGGAAAAGGTAAGTCAATCGTTTCCTGAAAGAACGGCTGATCACAGAATTTTAGCAATTGCCGAGTATGTCTCCAGCGCAAATAAGGATAAAACAGTTGTTCTGATTACAAAAGATATTAACCTTAGGATGAAAGCCAAATCGCTGGGTATAATTGCCCAGGATTATGAAAATGACAAGGTTGCCAATATTGACGATCTCTACAAGGGAATAAGGATTCTGGAGGGGGTTAATCAGGCATCAATAAGTAAACTCTACGAGCTTCCGGAAGGTGTAAGTTCAGGAGAATTCAATCTTGAACCAAATCTGAAGGGACATCAGTTTTTTATCATGAAAAACAACGGAGCAAGCGCTCTTGCACATTACAATCCCATTAATAAAACCCTTAGCAGGGTAATCAAGCAAATGACATACGGAATCGATCCAAGAAATGCCGAACAGACATTTGCAATTGAAGCTCTGTCGAATCCTGATATTCAGCTGGTATCCTTAACCGGTAAAGCCGGAACAGGAAAAACTCTTCTCGCACTCGCTGCAGCTTTACAGCAACACAAGAGATATAAACAGATTTTTCTTGCCCGGCCGATTGTTTCTCTGGCCAATCGTGATCTCGGATTTTTGCCCGGGGATGTTAAAGAAAAAATGGACCCGTATATGCAACCATTATACGATAATCTGACGGTTATCAAACATAAATTTAGTCATCAGAGCCCTGAATTTCTAAAAATAAATGATATGATGAAAGAGGATAAACTTGTAATTACACCACTCGCATATATAAGAGGCCGCAGCCTTTCAAGTATTTTCTTCATAGTTGATGAGGCACAGAATCTTACTCCCCACGAGATAAAAACTATTATTACAAGAGCCGGAGAGGGAACAAAAATGGTCTTTACAGGCGATATTGAACAGATAGATTCACCATATCTGGATATCGCATCAAACGGACTTAGTTATCTGTCTGATAAAATGAAGGACCAGGATATTTTTGCGCATGTTAATCTTATTAAGGGTGAGCGGAGTTTCCTGGCTGAACTTGCAAGCAAATTACTGTAAGACAAAAGTAAAAGTAAAAACATCAGGTTGTTTAACGGAAAGTGGTAAGAAATAAAATGGGCGTAATTAAGGAAAAAGTAGCTTTCCATACACTTGGCTGTAAACTCAACTTTGCAGAGACATCAACTATTTCAAGATCATTTCCTGAAGAGAAATTTGAAAGAGTCCCTTCAAACTCAAAAGCAGATATATATGTTATAAATACCTGTTCAGTAACCGATTCAGCTGACAAAAAATGCAGGCAGGCAATAAAAAAATTTATAAGTCTATCACCCGGGGCATTCATAGCTGTGGTTGGCTGTTATGCCCAGTTAAATCCCAAGGAAATATCTTCTATTCCTGGCGTGGATCTTGTACTTGGTTCAAATGAGAAGTTTAATATTTCAGATTATATAACAGGTATCAAAAAGAATCAAAAACCAGAAATACATTCCTGCGATCTTACCTCAACAGATAGTTTTAATCCCTCATATTCCCTGGGCGACAGAACGAGGTCATTCCTGAAAATTCAGGACGGATGTGATTACGGTTGTTCATATTGCACAATCCCAATGGCCCGCGGGAAAAGCAGGAATCCTGAAATATCATCGATAATCCGTGAGGCCGGACATATTGCCGAAACAGGTGTAAAAGAGATAGTAATAACAGGTGTCAATATTGGTGATTTTGGGAAATCAACCGGTGATTCATTTACAGCGCTACTCAGGGAGCTGGTTAAAGTTCCGGGTATTGAAAGATTCAGAATTTCTTCAATTGAACCAAACCTGTTAACGGATGAATTGATTGAGCTGACTGAAATAAATGAGAAGATCCTGCCTCATTTCCATATTCCTCTGCAAAGCGGAAGTGATAAAATTCTAGGACTGATGAGAAGAAGATATACCAGGGATATTTTTGCCTTAAGAATAAAAATGATTATGGATAAGCTGCCATTTCCAGGAATAGGAGCTGATGTAATAGTAGGTTTCCCCGGTGAATCCGATTCTGATTTTGAGGACACTTATTCATTCCTTGAGGAAATGCCTCTCTCCTATCTGCATGTCTTCACTTTTTCCGAAAGACCGGATACCTTAGCAGAAAAGTTGCCTGCAAAAGTGTTATTCAGGGATAAAGAAAAAAGGAGTAAACGGCTTATTGCGCTTTCTCAAAAGAAAAATATTATATTTAATAAATTGAATATTGGTCAGGTAACAAATGTTTTGTTTGAAAAAACCAACAATGAAGGATTAATAACCGGCTTTACATCCAATTATATCAGGGTGGAATATCCATGGGAATCCAAACTTGCGGGACAGATAAGAAAAGTAAGGCTTAATAATATTTCACCTTCAGGAAAAATGAGTATAGAACTAATCGGATAATCTATGATCGATCTTAAAGAAATTTGTGTGGAAATTGAAAAAGCCGCCCGCGAAGCAAGCGCTTTTATTCGCAAGGAATCTAATGGTTTCGATATCAAAAGGACAGAAAAAAAAGGATTGAATGATTTTGTCAGTTACGTTGATAAGGGTTCCGAAAAAATGCTCGTTGAAAAATTAAGCCTTCTTCTTCCTGAAGCCGGATTTATTACCGAAGAAGGAACATCTAAAAAAGTCGGTTTGAAATACTGCTGGGTAATTGATCCTCTCGATGGCACAACTAATTTTCTCCATGGCTTTCATCCTTATGCCATCAGTATCGCACTTATGGAATACGATGAGGTTATTGCAGGTGTGGTGTATGAAGTCGGTGGAAATGAATCATTTACTGCCTGGAAAGATGGCGGAGCCTGGCTTAATGGTTCCAAGATTCATGTATCGAAAGCTGAAAAGCTGGCTGACTGTCTTGTAGCCACTGGATTTCCATACAACGATTTCGACAAGTTAGACTCATACATGAAATGTCTTACTCATCTCTGTAAAAACACCCATGGTATCAGGAGAATCGGATCGGCTGCAATCGATCTGGCTTATGTTGCCTGTGGAAGATTTGACGTATTCTATGAGTATGGACTTCATCATTGGGATATTGCAGCGGGGATGCTTATAGTCAGAGAAGCCGGTGGCAGAGTCAGCGATTTCTCAGGAAATGAGAAAAACCTTAAAGGAGAAGAATTTATAGCTGCAAACAACAATGTTTTTTCTGAATTCCTGGAAATTGTAAGTAATTTTATGAAAAATTAAACCATTTTCAGTGATGGACGCAGTCGGATATTACATCTTTTATGGAATAAACTGGATTTTTACTCTTTTACCATTTAAGGTTCTATATTTCTTTTCTGACCTTCTTTATCTCGTACTTTACTATATCGTCTCATACCGCAGGGATGTAGTTGCAATCAATCTTAGAAACTCATTCCCTGAAAAAACTGAAGAGGAACTTAAAACCATAGAAAAAAAATTCTACCGGCACCTGGCAGATATTATTATTGAGACTTTCAAACTTACTCATATGAGTACGAGGGAGCAAAATAAACGCTTCACCTACACCAATCTGGCAATCATCGACAAGCTCAGGGATGAAAAAAGAGATATCATAGCGGTTCTCGGGCATTATAATAACTGGGAATGGCCTACATTGCTTCCATATTACCTGAAATACAAAATCATTATAATCTTTAAGCCGCTGCAAAACAAGTATTTCAATGATTTTATTAATAGGCAGAGATCAAAATTTGGCATAGTTCTGACTCCAACATCTCAGGTAATAAGGGAAATAATAAATTATAAAAAAAATAACGTAAATACACTTTCAGTTTTCCTTTCCGATCAGATTCCTGCCAGGGGAGATATTAAATACTGGACTACCTTTTTAAATCAGGATACTGCAGTATTTACAGGTGCTGGAAAGATAGCGTCAAAGTACGATATGGCAATAGTCTTTTTTCATATCCAGAAAGTAAAGCGGGGTCATTACAATCTTGACATAGAGCTTCTTCATGATCATACAGCCGGGCTTTCGGAAGTTGTGATTACAGAATCTCATGTAAGGAGGCTCGAAGAGATCATAAAAGAAAAACCTGAGTACTGGATTTGGAGTCATCGCCGCTGGAAGCATAAAAAGCCGGATGAAAATGCATAAAACTGCAATAGTAATATTAAACTGGAATGGTCTTGGCTTTCTGAAAATGTTCCTTGGAATCGTTATTAAAAATTCCATTAACGAAGAAACTGTAGTTTTTGTGGCAGATAATGGGTCAACAGATGGATCGCCGGAATGGGTTGCTGAAAACTTCAGGGAGGTAAAACTTATCAGGCTGGATAAAAACTATGGATTTGCCGGTGGATATAATATAGCAATCAATCAGATCGATGCCAAATACATAGTTTTGTTGAATTCTGATATTGAGGTTACCCAAAACTGGCTTCATCCTCTTGTCAGCTTTATGGATAATAATCCCGATGTTGCCTCCTGCCAGCCAAAAATACTTTCATATTATCAGAAAGATCATTTCGAACATGCAGGGGCAGCCGGATGTTTTATCGATAAGTATGGCTTTCCATTCTGCCGGGGAAGGATCATAAATAAAGTTGAAAAAGATACAGGACAGTATGATTCTCAGATAAACGTCTTCTGGTCGAGTGGGGCATGTATGATTGTAAGGAGTGAAGCATGGAAAAAATGTGGGGGTTTCGATGCGGATTTCTTTGCTCATATGGAAGAAATTGATTTGTGCTGGCGTTTTCAAAAAGCAGGATACCGTGTCTGCTTTCTGCCCGATTCAGTGATTTATCATGTGGGAGGTGGTACGCTTCCTTATAGTTCACCGTTAAAAACTTATCTGAACTTCAGAAATAGTTTGTTTCTTCTTTATAAAAACCTGCCCGACAATAAACTAAATACAGTATTGTTCATCAGAAGGATTTTAGACGGACTTGCCGCAATTCATTTTCTCATGCAAGGCAACATCAGAAGTGTCAGTGCAGTTTGGAAAGCTCATATTGATTATTACAAAGCAATAAATGAACTCAGAGAAAAGAGAAAGTCTGTTAAGAAATTAGAAATAAACAACACTTATGAATCTGTTTTGAACAAGAGTATTGTTTTTGAGTTTTATGTTAAAGGCAACAAAACTTATAAGAGCCTCATAACGTAAAACTGAACTAAAATGAAGAGATATCAAATGATAGTATTTTTTTCCATAGTACTCACAATCTATTCCCTTGTAAATATTTATCTCTATTACAAAGGGTATAAGGCAATCCCCGCGCTGCAAAATAACCGGCTCCTTTATACAATCACGTTCTTTTTAATTGCTGTGCTCTTTATTGTTGCAAAAATTCTTGAATCAAAACATTCATCAGTTATTACCGATATTCTCAATATTATTGGTGGATTCTGGCTTGCATTCATGCTTTACGGCTTTTTATTCTTCCTTCTCTCGGATATAATTTTGCTGATCCTGAGAATTCCAGGGATTATAAGGGCTGATAATATTTTGCATTACCGAAAATGGTCATTTATTATTATAGCATCAACCTCTTCATTACTAATAATAGGAGGTTTTATTAATGCAATAATACCGGTTGCCAGGGAATATAATATCACCATTAACAAACCGGCAGGATCAGTAAAAACATTACGTATTGCGGCTGTGTCCGACATTCATCTTGGCAGCATAATAAGAAAAAGAAGTTTAAAAAAAATGTCTGCTATGATAAAAGACATGAAACCGGATCTGGTACTGCTGCTTGGAGATATTGTTGATGGTGAACTTGGTCCGGTATTAAGAGGTGATCTCCTCCAGTATTTTACATGGCCAGAGTGTACTGATGGTCTTTATGCAATTACCGGCAACCACGAATTTATTGGAGGCGCTGACCGTACTATTCCATATATTGAAAGCAAAGGTATCCGATTTCTGAAAGATGAAATGGTAACTCTTGATGGCGGAATTCAACTTATCGGAAGAATCGACAGGGATTCGTATCGTTTTTACAGAAAAGAACGTATGGCTCTGGGTGAACTTATGAGACTGGCAGATACGACAAAACCTATCATTTTGCTTGACCACCAACCGTTTCATCTCGATGAAACTGCGAAATATGGTATTGATCTTGAGCTTTCAGGTCATACACACAACGGGCAGATGTGGCCCCTCAATTATGTCACTTCAATGATTTATGAATTAAGCTATGGGTACCTGAGAAAAGGGAACACACAATTTATAGTCTCCTCAGGTTATGGATTGTGGGGCCCCAGGGTCAGATCGGGCAGCAGATCTGAAGTACTTTTGATAAACATCAAATTTACAGGAACCGGCAACAAATTAAACTGATCCTCTAAAGAAACTCGTAGATTTTTTCAAGACGGATGCCTCTGGAACCTTTTATAAGTATTGTTTTTCCGCTTAGTGAATCAACCTTAAGAAATTCGATAAGTTTATCCACATGATCAAATGCTTTGAAACCTGATTTTGAGGATAGCTTTTGAAATACCGGACCGACGAGAAGAACTGTTTCAGCAAAGTGAGATTGAAGCACCTTCAATACCTTAGAATGTTCTTCTTCGCTCTTATCTCCAAGTTCAAGCATATCGCCAAGGATAACAACTTTGGGATCAGCCTTTATTGCTGAAAATGATTCAAGGGCAACAAACATACTTGTTGGATTGGCATTATAAGAGTCACAGATAAGCGTATTGTTTTTTGTAGCTTTAATCTGCGATCTGTTGTTAGCTGGCTGATATTTTTCAACCGCATCAATAATATCTTCTATCTCAACCCCAAGGAAAAGACCGGTGGCTATCGCTGCTCTGACATTTTCAAGATTATAACTACCAAATAGATTTGTATTTAAATTGTAGGTATGGTGAAGGTAGGTTATTGATATCTTAAGATTAATATCAGATGGTAGCGGGTCAATTAACAGGTCAATGCCGGTAGGATCAGAAAACGGAACTGCCCTGTTTATAATTCTAAATATTTTTTCAGTCAACAATGGATCTTTGTCGTTATATAGCGCGATCCCATTTACCTTACGCAGATGCTCATAAAGTTCTGTTTTTGCCTTCATAACGCCATCAACAGATCCAAAACCCTCAATGTGTGCAGTACCTATGTTTGTAATTATTCCGTAATCAGGTTTTGCAATAAGACATAAAGTTCTGATCTCGCCGATATGGCTGGCTCCCATTTCAATAATTAACATTTCTGTATCAGAAGGTGCTGACAGAATTGTAAGTGGAACTCCGATATGATTATTCAGATTTCCTTTTGTAAAATGAACTTTAAACTTTTTTGACAGGATTGCGGCAAGAAGTTCCTTGGTGGTTGTCTTACCATTTGTTCCGGTGATAGCGAGTACCGGTACTTTCATATCTTTTCTGAAGTGTGCAGCAAGAGCCTGCAACTCAAACAGACAGTCATCTACAAGTATTGTGTTTTCAGTTTCAAAAAGAGGATCATCTATAATGGCACATGAAGCGCCTCTTGCCAGAGCTTCTGAAGCAAATTTATTCCCATTATAATTATCACCCCAGAGTGCAAAAAAGATCTGACCTTTCCCAACTGTACGGGAATCAGTTGATACCCCTGTAGATTCCTTTAAAAGGCTATATAATTGTTCAGTTTTCATAGTTGTAAAAAAATGCCTCATTATGAATGCATAATGAGGCTAATATTGTCAGAGAACCAGATTCTACAAACCGGAAGGACTTCCAACTCTTATCATCGCGCATCTGAAGCCGATATCGTCGCGGGAACTCTCCTGATCGAGGAATCTTCTTGTGGACGGATTAAGCCAATATGCTCTGTCCCTCCATGATCCACCTTTATACACTCGAGAATTATCATTAATCAGAGTAACAAAATCATTAACGTTCCCATTGTTATCCTGTGCATACATTCTTAGAGAACCTTTTTTCCCATCTTCTACTGTAAAATCGGTTCCTCCGCCGCCGGGAATTGCAGACTGAAGGTCGCCATCCCTGTAGTTTCTATAATCGCCTTTCTGATAATTATATCTGTTTGCAACATTAATGTCTTTTACAGTATCGATAATCAAACGTCCGAGTTTATCTTTAGCTACAACCGAACCATTTGCATCACGCTTCAAATCGGTATAAACGTTTCCTCTGAAAGGATTAAAACCATCTACATCTTCAGAAGTAAGCGGACGATATACATCCTGTACCCATTCGTTCACATTTCCTGCCATACAGTATAGGCCATAGTCGTTTGGCCAGTAAGATTTAACATCGACGGTGATACTTCCGTTATCGTTCAGGCTACCAGCTACTCCCATAAGGTCGCCTCTGCCACGAACAAAGTTTGCCATCATCTTACCTCTGTTTTTCTGCGATGAGTTTCTGACATTATGACCATCCCATGGATAAATCCTTCTTTCATAGATCCTCTCTTCAAACGTATTGCCTCTGAGTGCATAAGCAGCAAATTCCCATTCAGCCTCTGTAGGCAGTCTGTAACTTGGGAGCAGGACTCCGTCTTCAAAGTTTGTCCGGCGTTCTGTCTGATTTGGATTAAGACTTGGTCGTAACTGATTTACAACGCCTTCGTATTGACCTGCCAGATAAGCTTCTGTATTAAAGTTCTTTTCATTTGTCTGGTTCGGATCGGGGTTAAGCTCTCCTTCGTTAATAAGCAGCTGTTCATTGACTCTGTCTGTTCTCCACAGACAAAAATCGTTTGCTTTGACCCAGCTGACACCGACAACAGGGTAATTATTGTAAGAAGGGTGCCTGAAATAGTATTGAACATAAGGATCATTGAAACCCATCGGGCTTCTCCAGACTAATGTATCGGGTAATGCTCTTCTATATACTTCAGGATAATCTATGTATACCCTGCGCAACCAGAAAAGATATTCACGGTAGTCAATATTCTTAACCTCTGTTTCATCCAGATAAAAGGATGATACTGTAACTGTTCTTGGTTTGTTATTCCAATCGAACATTACATCCTGCTGCACCTGTCCCATGGTAAAACGGCCTCCCTCAATCAGTACCAGGCCAGGACCTGTTTTCTGTTCAGCTTCAAGTGCTACTTCAAATCCGCCATTGTCAGGATTATTATACTCCCAGCCTGTGGAAGAGGAAACATTATCTTTCCCCTTTTTCTTAAATATACAGGATGTAAAAAGCAAGACAGTGATTAAAACAACCGGTAAGGCTCTGAATTTATACATAACTCCTTTAGTTTTATGGCTTTTAATAACACCAAATATAATAAACTTTACTAAATCATTTTTCTTCTCATCAAATATAACTACAATTTGGGGAAATTTATTGTTTTGATTATATTTCTTTTTTCAACATTATTTAAACTGAATGCCAGTCCTGTCTGATGTAGAAGCGAAAAAGGCATGAATTTATTTCCCGCCAGTGCATTAAACCTGTAATTGTAATATACAGCGATTCTTCCGATATTGAAAGAAAATCCTGTCTGAATATTAAGGTTTTTCCCATTATCACCTAAAATTACAGCATTAATTGCCAGATATTTACTTTCAATTGCTGCCCCGGCTCCTGCATTAATAAATCCACTTTGTACTTCAATGTAGGTGAGAGGCCGGATATTAAGATTTTGCAATTTGCTTACACTAAAATCACCAGACAAATGGATGAGAAGCTTCCTCTTTAGTCTTTCGTTTGATGATCCTGTGGTTGATAAGTCAGGTTCGGCGAGGTGATTAATGGAAAATCCACCAGAATACTTTCCCGAGATAAAGAGAAATCCCGCACCTATATCAAATACGGTTTTTCCTGGAGAGGTCAATAATTCTGAGGAAGGAATTGTCACTCCACCCAATGGATCAATCTGGTCAGGCAATATTGCATTCGCAAAGTTAAAACCTCTGTGATAAATTGAAGCTGAAAGCCCGGCATGAATAAAAAGATCCTTCCCGGCCTGTAAAAAATATGCGTAAGATAATCCTCCTCTGAAATCGTTTATAATACCCCCGAGGTAATCATCAGCAAGATATATTCCTGCTCCTCCGTGCAATTTCGAAAAATATGAGTCGTAGGAAAAATAAACAGAATGCAGGTTATAATTATTGCCCGGGTAAAAGTTAAGATATGACAACCTCAATGCACCGTCTCCTTCGCTACCGGCAAGTGAAGGATTTTTTATCATTATCATCTGATAAGATGGCCCAGGATCTGTTTCCTGTCCAAAACAATATGCCGGAAGAAAAAAAGTGAATAAAAGAAATTTATTAAGTAGTCTCAACATGTTAAAAATTACTGCAATATCAACGAAATGATGTCGTTATTATTATATTAAACCTTCACTTACAAAAAAACAAAATAAGTTAGCAAACAATTAGCACATTTCTATCTTTGTCAGTGCCAATGAAAAGACTTTTTCAAATATCGGTATGTATGTTACTTTTATCCGCTAATCTGAATGCGCAGAATTTCAAAGATAGTTATTCTTCAACTTCTAAACTCTCAGCAGGTAAATGGTTCAGGATTGCAGTCACTTCAGACGGAATTTACAGAATCGACTATTCAAAACTAAGACAACTTGGATTGGAGAATCCCTCGAATCCAAGTATTTACGGTAATAACTTCGGCCCGCTGTCATATTATAATGATGCTCCAAAACCAGACGATCTCAAAGAGTTGTCCGTTTATATTAATTCTGGCAGCGATGGAATTTTTAATGAGGGTGATTATCTGCTTTTCTTCGCGAAAGGTACAGGAAGGTGGATCTATAACCCGGCAACCAATGCCTACGATTTCAATCATCACAATTATTCTGACACCGCATATTATTTTATCACATCAGGTAATACAGCCGGGAAAAAGATACTTTCTGCTATAGAACCTTCGCTACCTGCGAATTACTCCTCATCCGAGTCAGATGCTCTATTCATTCATGAACATGATGATGAGAACATTATTAAATCAGGCAGGGAATGGTTTCAGAAAGTTTCGGCAATTCATATTGACCCTGGATTTACAGAACTGCTGACTACCGAGAATGTAAAATACAACATCCGGGTTGCAGCCAGGGCATCAGATCCTACTATCTTCAGTCTATACGAAGGATCAACTATCAAAAAAAGTATCCAGATCCCGGGAGTCAATCTTTCAGATTTTACCGGCACCTATTTTGAGATTACGGATTCAACGGGTTCGATTCTACCATCTTCAAATTCTCCTGTTTATGATATCAAATTCAATAATAATGGTCAAACCGGAGCTTCCGGATGGCTTGACTGGATAACGCTACAGGGAAGAAGGTCAAATACTTTTACCGGCCCGGTAATGCAATATAGTGATTCAAAATCTGTTGGACCAGGCAGGATTACAGATTTCACTATCCGGAGTATTATCAATGATGAGTTAATCTGGGATGTAACTGATCCTATTAATGTAAAAGATATTCCCTATACCCCAACCGGGGAAAATATTGGCTTTAAAAGTTTTACTGATACACTTAAGACATTTATTGTTTTTACCACCGCCAATGCAATTGTACCAGTAATAAAACCAACTGCTGTTCCGAATCAGGATCTGCATTCATCTTCATCAGCCGATATGATTATTATTACTCACCCACTATTCAGAGTTTATGCTGAAAAACTGGCAGATATTCATCTAAACATCGACGGACTGATTTCTCAGATTGTAACACCCGAACAGATATATAATGAGTTTTCAGGTGGAATACCTGACATTAGCGCTATCAGAAATTTTTTGAGAATGAAGTACCTGAAACAAAAGGAGAGCGCTCATCCTCTTAAATATCTTCTCCTCCTTGGGGATGGTTCTTATGAAAATAAAACAAAACCCCCTGATAATCCCAATTTCATTCCCACTTATCAGTCAGAGAATTCAAATGTAGTTGTTTCTTCATTTACATCTGACGATTTCTATGGGCTTCTCGATGATGGAGAGGGGGAAGCAGATGGTACTGAAGATATCGGTATTGGTCGTCTTCCTGTTTCAGATACAACTCAGGCGGGAATAGTCCTTTTAAAAATTAAGAGATACCTTGACCCTGCCAATATGGGTGACTGGAAAAATGTAATATGCCTTACCGCAGATGATGAAGACGGCAATACACACATATCTGATGCTGAGGGTCTTGCGGCCGTGATTAATGATAGTGTTCCAGCTTATAATATTGCCAAAATTTATCTCGATGCTTTCAAACAGACAACCACAGTAAACGGACAGTCCTATCCGGAAGTTAATAAAGCTATCAACGATCGTATCAATTCAGGATGCCTTATCTTCAATTACACAGGGCACGGAAACGAGAGTGGTCTTGCGGCTGAAAGAGTAGTTAAAACAGAAGATATTAAATCGTGGAGAAATGGCGGAAAACTTCCTCTTTTTATTACCGCTACGTGCGAATTCAGCAGATTCGATGATATTGAAATTAATGTGGCTACCAACCAGTTGACAGGGAAGCCATCAGGTGGGGAAATGGTACTCCTGAATAAGGATGGTGGTGGAATTGCATTAATGTCCACTACCAGGGTTGTCTACTCCGCTCCAAATTACGATCTGAATAGAAACATTTTCGCCTGCGCCTTTAATCGTGACGCGAAGGGAAATTCCATGTCTTTTGGAGACATTATCAGGATTGCCAAAAACAATTCAGGAAATGGCCCGAATAAAAGGAACTTTACTCTGCTCGGAGATCCGGCATTAAAACTGGCATATCCTTATTATGGTAAGGTAATCACGGACTCTATAAATAATGTATCAGTTTATGATAATATTGATAGTCTGAAAGCACTTTCAATGATTTCAATCGCCGGACATATAGAAGATCCTAAAGGGAATCCGATGAACACGTTCAATGGTATTGTCTCTCCACTGGTATATGACAAAGCAAGCAAAATAAAGACTCTCGCAAATGATGGGGGGCAGAGTATGACTTTCAATCTAAGGAACAACATTCTTTTCAGTGGTAAAACAATGGCAAAAAATGGCAGATTCAGATTTAATTTTATTGTTCCGCGCGATATTGATTATTCATTCGGCTCAGGTAAAATAAGCTATTATGCCAGCGATGACAGAAAGGATATGAACGGGAGTTTCAGCAATATCATTGTAGGGGGATTCTCTAAAATACTCCTCACTGACAGTGATGGTCCTGAAATTCGTTTATTTATGAACGATACACTCTTCAGAAACGGCGGAATGACAGACAGCAATCCCCGGCTGCTGGCGATCATAACTGACCAGACCGGCATTAATACTACCGGATCAGGAATTGGACACGATCTGACAGGATACCTTGATAATGAACCTGACAGATCTTTCGTACTCAATAATTATTTTGAAAATGATTTTGATAACTATATGAGAGGAAGGATAAATTATAATCTGTCAGGATTAACCGAAGGCAGTCATTCTCTTACGGTAAAAGCATGGGACATTTTTAATAACTCATCTGAAAAAACGATTTTATTCCAGGTTGTTACCGGAGAAAAATTCCTGCTCAAAAACCTCCTGAATTATCCGAATCCATTTTTCAGGGAAACCAGCATCACTCTGGAACACAACAGACCCGATAATGTTCTAAATATTACGATAAATATCATTAATATTGACGGAAGGATAATCAGAATAATTAAGACAAGGGTCGAGCCATCGGGTTACACACTTCCACCTATAAACTGGGATGGCAATGATGAAGGTGGAGGACGGGTAGGAAAAGGAATTTACCCCTTTACTGTAACAATTGTCACTGGAAATGGTGATATGGCAAGGGCTACAGGCCGGATGATCATTTTGTGAGATTCATACAATATTACGGACAAAAAATAGTTCTATATTTGTAAATTCGTAGAAAGATAACAATCAGTATGAAGAAAGAGAAAGTTGCAATAGTCTTATTACTCATGGCCCTTTCGGGCAATACAATACTTTTTTCTCAGCAAAGTACAAGACAGCTTAACGCAATTCAGACCGTTGTTCCGTTCCTGACCATTGCTCCCGATTCAAGGGCAGGAGGAATGGGTGATGCCGGGGTTGCAACATCTCCTGATGTTTACAGTATGCACTGGAATCCTGCTAAATTTGCTTTCATTGATGGTAATGCCGGTTTAGGTATATCTTATGCCCCCTGGCTCCGAAATCTTGTTCCGGATATTAATATCGCTTACCTTACAGGATATAAAAGAATCGACACCAGGCAGGTTTTTGCAGCAAGTTTGATTTATTCTTCGCTTGGACGTGTTTCAATAACTGATGACTATGGAAATTGGCAACGTGACATTAATCCTAATGAGTTTGCTATCGATGCTGCTTATGCAAGGTTGTTTACTGAAAACTTATCCGGAGGGATCACATTCAAGTTCATATATTCAAACCTTACTAGCGGTTTCTCCTCAGGAAGTGAAGTTACAAAAGCCGGGATCTCATTTGCAGCTGATATTTCGGGATATTATCAGAAGAAGATAAGTATATTCAATAAAGACGGTCAGCTTGGACTAGGACTCAATTTCTCAAACATCGGATCAAAGATGAGTTATTCATCATCCCAACCGACTGATTTTATTCCGATGAATATGCGCCTGGGTGCTTCAGGAACAATTAACCTTGACCATTTTAATAAAATTACAGTCACTTTAGATCTTAATAAGCTCCTTGTACCCACGCCTCCTATATATTATAAGGTTGGGGAACTGAACGCAAAAGGAGATACGGTTCACACAGCCATGATACAAATCAAAGCAGGAAAAGATCCGAATGTCTCTGTACCTGTAGCCATATTTCAGTCATTTTTCGATGCTCCCGGCGGATTTATGGAAGAATTGCATGAAATAATCTATTCATTTGGAGTTGAATACTGGTATAATAACCAGTTTGCTCTCAGGGGTGGCTATTTTTATGAAGATACATACAAGGGTAACCGGAAATATTTCACTGCAGGTGCAGGATTCAGACTGAAAGCATTTACTCTCGATTTCTCCTATCTTATGCCGGTTGCACAGAATAATCCTCTTGCGCACACTTTGCGGTTTTCGATCGCATTTGATATCAATGCATTAAGAAACGCCAGCAGATCAAAAGCATGAACATAAGGATTGGACAGGGAATTGACTTTCACCGGCTTGATACAGGATTAGATTTATGGTTAGGGGGAGTAAAGATTCCCTCTGAAAAAGGCTGTGTGGCTCACTCAGACGGAGACGTTCTTCTTCACGCAATATGTGATGCTCTGCTTGGTGCAGCAGGATTAAGGGATATTGGATACTATTTTCCTGATACTGACAATAAATACAAAAACATCGACAGCAAGATTCTCCTGAAAAATACCTTTGAGCTGATCAGGCAAAAAGGATACAGTGTGAATAATATAGATTGTACTATATGCCTGGAGAAACCTAAAATATCTTCTTTCGTTCAGGAAATGAAAAACACAATATCAGCCATTGTTGAAACTGAATCTGATAACGTTGCTGTCAAAGCTACCACCACAGAAAAGCTCGGATTCACCGGGAGAGAAGAGGGAATTGTCGCTATCGCGGTTGTTCTTCTTACCAAATAAAGTAATTTTTTACCACCTACCTCACACCCCTTTCAGAGCTTCGTCAATTATCTCATCATCTGCAATATATGGTATAGTCACATTAAGATCAGGTGTCCTTTCCATCTCTCTTTTCAGAGTAAACATGGCCGCCTTATTACGCGCCCAGCTTCGGCGGGCAATTCCATTGTTGACATCCCAATGGAGCATTCTGCGAAGTTTATTTTCGGTATCGGGAGTACCATCGAGCACCATACCAAATCCTCCATTTATAACTTCACCCCATCCTACCCCGCCTCCATTGTGCAATGATACCCAGGTAGCGCCACGGAAGGAGTCACCGATTACATTCTGAACTGCCATGTCTGCTGTGAACTTTGAGCCGTCATAAATATTTGAAGTCTCCCGGTAAGGTGAATCGGTACCTGACACATCGTGATGGTCTCTTCCAATTACCACGGGTGCAGAAATTTTGCCTTCTGATATGGCATT
>Ga0209746_1000404_pt1 | contig 22417 bp, 15 predicted proteins | sample BarGraNGADG00211_3_FD_184496 | JGI IMG/M metagenome (GOLD analysis project Ga0209746, IMG submission 184496) | Arctic peat soil microbial communities from Barrow, Alaska - Barrow Graham LP Ref core NGADG0011-211 (SPAdes) (version 2) | ecosystem: Environmental > Terrestrial > Soil > Wetlands >... | reverse complement strand
GCTTCAAGGGGTTTCCCTGCTGTTGGCAGATACCGTCTGGCAATAACCCTGTGTTTATCATCTATCAGAACCACATTTGTACTAAGAGAGCCGATGTCAAGTCCAAGGTAAACGCCTATTTTGTCTTTCCCCTTTTTGACGTAATGAACAACCTTTCTGTATTCCGCCAACGATTCCTTAAGAGGAGGCAGGCTCACAAATTCTGTTGCAGTCCCGGCAAGATATTCCTCAAGTTTTGAAAGTCCTGAGAAATGGTCCATATTGAGTTCATTTGCGCGGGCATAATAGACAGCGCCTATTGCTCCCATAGCTGAATGATGCGTCGGGATAATAAGTTCACCGTCAGTGAGGTTCAGGGTTTCTCTAAAAGCCCTGACCATGCCAATATTTGCTGCAACACCTCCGGAAAAGACGACAGGTTTTATGATTTCTTTACTTCTGGCGACGTTACTGCGAAAATTTCTGGCAAGTGCAAAACATAAACCGGCTATAATATCATGAAGTGGAGTTGCTATTTGCTGGTGATGGATCATATCGCTTTTAGCAAAAACACTGCAACGACCTGCTATTCTCGGCGGATCAACTGATTTTAAAGCCATTAATCCAAATTCATTTTCAATAGGAACACCTATTCTTCTGGCTTGCTGGTCGAGAAATGAACCTGTTCCGGCAGCACATATGCTGTTCATTTCAAAATCGACAAGTCTGGAGAGTCCGTTTTCAGGGTTTTTCTCCAGAATAATAAGTTTAGAATCTTCTCCACCTATCTCAATTACTGTTCTTGCCTCCGGATATAATATTCCTGTGGAAGTTGCCTGGGCAATTATTTCATTGACAAAAACGCCTCCAATAAGCCTTGTGGCAAGCTTTCCTCCGGTACCTGTAACTGCGATACCTTTTATTGTTTTTGAAGCGTATTTTTCCAGGACAAAAGATAATCTGTCCTTCAGGACATTAAAGGGCCTGCCATGAACATAATCATAATATTCTTCAACAATTGTGTTATTCTCATCTATAACAGCTGTATTCAGCGAGACGGATCCAATATCGAACCCCAGAAAAAAAATAGATTCAGATAATCCGGTTGCAGAAGTTTTAGCTGACATAAAGAGAGGGATTGATAAGTTTAAAAACAAATCTTTCGGAACAAAATATTTTGGCCTCAAATATATTATATTCCATTGTAAGAATCAATCTAAATAAATGCTTTTATGATAATTATCACTTTTTAAAATAGCATAACTAGTTAACTGTCAAGCATATCAAAATTTTAAATATTATAGCTATAGAATATTTGAATTATAAAATATTACAGTTTCAAATTATCCCATTTTTCAGATTTTTAAATTCTTTTTTTACACCCAATTCTCCTGAAGTACTTCTCCATTGATCCCGACAATCATTTTCTTTACCGGAACTTTTCTGGAAGCACTCACCAGGGCTGTTTTTACCATATTCAAAAGTCCACCACAACAAGGGACTTCCATCATCATAACAGTTATTGTATTCACTTTAGCAATGTCAATCATAGCAGTCAGTTTCTCAATATATGAATTGGTTTCCTGATCAAGTTTCGGACAAGCAATTGCAAGTGATTTATCTTTTAAATGGTTACTATGAAAATCACCCATTGAGAATGCCACACAGTCTGCTGCAAGTAACAAGTCAGCACTTTTGAAATATGGAGCCTCCGGATTAACTAAATGCATCTGTACCGGCCATTGTCTGAGTTCCGAAGGCTGATCTAAAATTGTAACAGTGTCATTCTGTATGGAAGCCTTCTCAATTGTTATCGCACCCTCCGGGCAATGACCTATGCAGGCTCCTAGTCCATCACACATTAGGTCGTTTACAAGTCTTGCTTTGCCATCTATTACCTGTAATGCACCTTCGTGACAGTTTGGTACACACTGACCGCAACCATTACACAGGTCTTCATCAATTTTTAAAATATCCCTTTTCATATCGCATGTTTTTTAATTTTCTCCTGCAAAGGTTAAAAGATGCAATGAGAAAATTTGTAACATATGTTACAAATGAGAAGAGGATAATTAAAACTTCAGCGAACTATCATTGGCCATATTAATTAACCCTATATACATCATTTTAGCCACATCCTCCATAATGTCAATTGTAACCGCGTCCGGATCATCTCCCGGGAGATGATAATAGACTTTCTTATAACTATCTGTGGTTCCTATTGACATAGTCCGGTAACCTGCCATACTGAAGACAACGCCATCGCTTCTTGGCCTGCCATAATACTCTCCGGGTACAGGCGCTGAGGTATGCATGTTCCGGTGAATGTATTGGGTATTTGCCTGTACGAAATAGTTCAGCAGATCTTTGTAAGTACTTCCTGCACTTACTGCAAGCCCGGTGCCGTTTCCAACCATATCAAGATTAACATAGGCGATGGTTTTGTCTTTGGTAAAAACAGGTTTACTTACATAAAGTTTGCTCCCTAGTAAACCATTCTCTTCACCACCAAGACAAAGGAACATTACACTTCTTTTCAATTTTATTCCTGACTCTGACATTGCCTTGGCAGCGCCCATAATATCGACTATGCCGCTTGCATTATCGAGAGCTCCGTTTACAACTTTACCTGCTTTGCCAACTGCATCAAGGTGGCCACCTATAATAATAACTTCGTTTTTAAGAACCGGATCACTGCCTTCAATAATTCCTATTACATTGCACCCTTTACCTTCCGGATGTCTCGTCGTATTAGCTTTTATTGTAATTATTTTTCCTGTATTGAATGATGCTGGCTTCAATGATTTTATCATCTTGTCAGTCAGATCTTTATTTGTGGTTTTAAGACCTGCAAAAATGTCATTAAGTGGTTCTGTCCCGATTCCGCAAACTATTATTGAAGGATCGTATGTTATATTTGGATTTGCACCAATTCCATCTATATACAGGAATCCTGCCGCTCCATGTTTTACTGCATTTTCAAGCTTGTATTGATGGTAGCAGTAAGATACCCATTTTTTGTACTCAGGATTACGTGGGTCGGTGTATGGCACATCCCTGTTAAGAAGAACAATTTTCCCCTTTACATCGATGCCTTTATAGTCATCATAGTTAAGTTCCGGGGCAGTTACACCATAACCTGCAAATATTACTTCAGCAGTTATATCCCCGCTGCCTGAATTCATTCCGGGATAATATTCATCGGGATAGGTGTAATTCTTTTTTATTATAGAACCATCAGCCTGGGGCAAATTTAATGTCAGGCTTCCGATATCATTCACAGTTGTATAAGCGAAATTGAACCACTGAAAATAATCTCCATTATCTCCTGCGGGTTTAATTCCCCAATCTTTAAATTTCCCGGCAACCCATTCAGCGCTTCCAATAAATTCAGGAGTACCTGTGAGCCTGCCATTAAACTCCGGAGAGCAAAGCTTCTCAATCCAGGTCATCATCTCTTCACTATGAATAGTATGAAATTGTTTCAGCAACTTTGTTTCAAAATCATCCTGTGAATAAATAATCCGTGAACCGGATAAAAGAAGGAATAGAAAAAGGGAAATAGGTCTTTTCATTTAAAATGGTTTTAAGAAGGTTTAAAAGTAGAAGAAAAAATGATTTGGAGCGAACAACCCTTGTTATTTTACTTATTAACCCTCCAAAAAGGATTAAGACTTACTCAACCCGGACTTTGGCCTTGAGATTGCTTCCTGTAGTTACAAGGTTAGTTATAGACAGGTTATTTACTACTTTTACGAAAAAACCATGGACTATTCTCTTCTGTCGAATGCTCCCCTTTTCAAAGGAATGACTCCTGGTGATGTTGAAACAATTCTTGCTTCTGTCCCTTTCAGAGTAAAGAAATTTCAGTCACGTTCAATGATATCTCAAAGCGGAGAACCGGTCAATTCACTTATGGTTGTGATAAGCGGTATAGTGAAAGGTGAAATGGCAGACTATTCAGGTCGTGTAATAAAAATTGAGGATATAGAGGCGCCGGGAGCTCTGGCTTCTGCCTTCATATTCGGAAACCGGAACAGATTTCCTGTTAATGTAATTGCAGTTTCAGATGGGGAATTGCTTTTAATCGATAAACCTGATTTTCTCATATTGTTAATGAGAAATAATATTCTTTTGGTTAATTTTCTGAATATGATCTCAAATCGTTCCCAATTCCTTTCCGAGAAAATAAAATTCCTGAATTTTAAAACAATTAAGGGTAAGCTTGCACATTATATCCTTCAGAAAGCAGGAAAGAACGGAACTTCTGTCACATTGGATATGACACAAAATGACCTTGCTGATTTCTTTGGAGTTACCAGACCATCTGTGGCAAGGGCAATTGGTGACCTCGAAGAAGAAGGCTATCTGAAGGCAAAAGGTAAGAACATTAAGATAATTGATAAGGAAGGACTTGCCGATCTTACAATTGACTTATAGGTTATTCAGTTTCTTACAGAACGTCCTTTAGAAGAATACTGATCCTTCCTCCGCAAGGTGTGTATTTTACGAAATTTGACTTTATTTGAGTCCTCTGTTTATCAGGAGAGCATCTATACTTGGTTGTTTTCCACGGAAAGCAACATACATATCAAGAGGATCTCTTGTTCCTCCCTTGGAAAGAATCTCTTTTTCAAACCTTGCAGCTACTTCTTTGTTGAAGATGTTTCCGGTTTCTTTGAATGCCTGGAAGGCGTCCGCATCCAGAATTTCGCACCAGATATAGCCATAATATCCTGCTGAGTAACCACCTGCCCAAATGTGATTGAAATAAGTGGACCTGTACCTTGGTTTTATTTCAGGTATCAAACCATATTTGTCCATAGCTTTTTTCTCAAAATCTCTTATATCAATGTCAACAGGTACTTTGATGGAATGATATTCCATGTCGAGAAGGGCTGCAGCAAGGTACTCAACTGTCTGAAATCCGGTATTGAATTTGCCTGATTTTACCAGTTTATCAACCAGTTCTGCAGGAATAACTTCGCCGGTCTGGAAATGTTTTGCGTATACTTTAAGGACCTCTGGTTCCAGAACCCAATGTTCCATAATCTGAGATGGCAGCTCTACAAAATCACGTGGTAATGAACCTCCCGGATAAGTTTTATTTGAGAGAAGTGCGGCCAGTGCATGACCAAATTCGTGGAACAGGGTACTGGCTTCCTCTGATGTCAGAAGAGAAGGTTTACCATCCGTAGGAGGTGTTGAGTTGGTTACCATAGTCACGATAGGATTGATCATTTTCCCATTGATATCACGGCTCTGGCTCCTGTATGCTCCACACCAAGCTCCACCCCGTTTTGAAAGACGCGGATAGTTGTCAATCATCAGAATGCCAACGTGTTTGCCATCACGTTGAACTTCAAAAGTGTTTACGTCGGGATGATATTTTGGTATATCTGTTCTCCTGGTGAATGTAAGTCCGTAGAGTTGATTGGCTACGTAAAACATCCCTTCCATTACATTGTCAATTTTAAAATATGGACGCATTACTTCGTCATCAAGATCATATTTTTCTTTCTTGATCTTTTCAGTGTAGTACCACCAGTCCCATGGGGCAAGTTTGAATTTGCCTCCTTCTTTGTTTATCAGTTCCTGTTGAGCTGCAGCTTCTGCCTTAGCCACCGGTAAAGCAGCATCCCATACCTGTCCAAGGAATGTAAACACTTTCTCAGGTGTTTTTGCCATGGTTCTTTCAAGCACAAAATCAGCAAAACTATCATAACCAAGAAGATGTGACCTTTCGACTCTCAGTTTAGCGATTTTTGCAATTATTGCTTTATTATCATGATTATTATCATTATCCCCTTTCATAAAATATGCAGTGAAAAGCTTTTGGCGCAGATCACGGCGGTTAGAATACTGCAGGAAAGGTGTCATGCTCGGAACCTGCAGAGTGAATACCCACTTGCCATCCATCTTCAGAGATTTTGCCATTCCGGCTGCCTGCGTTATTACCCCTTCCGGCAATCCGGAGAGATCCTCTTTTTTATCGATAACAAGATTGAATCCATTGGTTTCTGCCAGAAGGTTCTGACCAAATTGTACAGAAAGAATTGAAAGATCTTTGTTAATCTTGCGAAGCTTATCCTTATCTTCCGGTGATAATGCCGCTCCGCTTCTTACAAAGTCTTTATAGGTATCATCCAAAACCTTCTTCTCTTCCTCAGTAAGCTTAAATTTTGCCTTGTTTTCATATATCGATTTTATCTTACTAAAAAGAGTATCATTAAGGTTGATATCATCCCTGTGTTTCGAAGAAATAGGAGAGAGCTCCCTGTTTATAACCTGCAGAGAATCATTTGTATTGGCAGAATTAAGTGCACCAAATACACTACTTACTCTTTGCAATAGCTGACCACTATAAGCGAAAGCTTTAATGGTGTTCCCGAATGTCGGCTCTCCCGGATTATTTATGATTGTCTTTACCTCTTTTTTCTGTTCTTCAAAACCTTTGAGAAAAGCTGGCATAAAATGAGCAGTTTTTATTTGTTCAAAAGGTGGTACCTGGAAAGGGGTATCATAAGTATTGAAGAAAGGATTATCGCTCTTTACTACCTTTTTACAACCGTTTGCAAACACTATTACTGCGAGAAAAATTAGAATCAAAGTCTTTTTCATATAAGATATTTTGGTATAGATTAGGTTTTCAGGTCGCAATATACAAAAAAAAGAAAAGGCACCTGGCGGTGCCTTTTCCCAATTAACCTAAACCTGATCGTTGAATACGCCGAATGGCGATTGTAGAGAAATTAAAACTATCGTTAAATTATATTTTTCATACGTTGCGAATATAAACTTATAACAAATAAACCCTTCAAAATGTTTTTAACTCTTTTTGTTTTCATTCAATATATAGACGTTTGACAATTAAAAATGTTGCATGGTTCTTTGTTAATGAATTGTTAATCATTTGTTAAAATTATGTATATAACTGAATAACAGACGTATAGTTTTGTTCAGTTTTGAGATGACGCCTGAGATCTTAATCTTAAATGCAATTAATTTCTAATGCTCACTAATAATATTTAAATTGCACCCATATCACAATTCAGATGATCGCAAAATTGAAATATCGCTTCATGATGCAACGCCTTGGCAGAAGGCTTTATTGCTGTCTCATGTTCTACAGTTTCTGACCATCCTTTTATTCTGATCTTCAGAATAATGATCTCCTTGTTAATAAGTCAAATTGTACGGTTCAATTAATTACCCTTTTCTATGAAAGGACTTATTTTCAGTATTAAACGATATTCGATACACGATGGTCCGGGTATCAGGGTCACTGTTTTTATGAAAGGATGTCCGCTGAATTGTTCGTGGTGCCATAATCCGGAAGGCATATCTCCATTTCCCGAAACTGTGTTGCAGACAAACAGAATTGGTGACAGAGAATTCAGTAGTAATGTGGAGGCAGGAAAATATTATACTGTAGACGACATTCTTGAAATTCTTGACAAAGAGAGGGTTTTCATTAATCAGTCAAAAGGAGGTGTCACTTTCTCGGGTGGAGAACCAATGCTACAGGCAGAATTTCTACGCGAGGCATTAATGGCCTGTAAGGGAAAAGGATATCATACAGCAGTTGACACTTCGGGATATTCATCAATAGATAATTATAGTTCAATTATACCTTTCACCGATCTTTTCCTTTTCGACATTAAGCATCTTGATGAAGCCAGGCATATTGAATCGACAGGTGTGTCAAATATCAGTATACTTGATAATTACAGACAATTGTTGGCAAGTGGCAAAGATATAATGGTTCGAATTCCTGTAATCCCCGGTTTTAATGACGATCCTGAGTATCTGGAGAGACTAAAACATTTTCTTATAACAACAAAAACAAGTTCACTTAAGAAGATAAACCTTTTACCATACCATAAGATAGGATCTTCGAAATATAAAAGATTCAATATTCCTTACAGAATGGGAGATGTTGAAACGCCTTCAGGAGAGAAAATGCAGTTGATGAAGGAATTATTCCTGGAAACAGGAGTTAAAGTTAAAATTGGAGGATGATTAAGCAACCCTGAATCAATTACTTATGAAAATTTCACCAAGAGTTATTAAATTAAGAGCTCAGAGCCTTAATGCAATTGAAAAAATCAGTATTGAAAGAGCTTCGCTTATAACTCAGTTTTATAAGAGTGATGAAGCACAAGGATTATCTATGCCAGTGAAAAGGGCCAGGGCTTTTGAATATCTCTTGAAAAATAAAAAGATATGTATCAACGAAGGTGAACTGATAGTGGGCGAGAGGGGACCTGCTCCAAAGGAGACGCCTACTTATCCTGAAATAAGCCTGCATTCTATGAATGATCTTGAGATTCTCAACTCAAGGGAAAAAGTCTTCTTCAGGGTTGATGATGATGTGAAAAATAGCTATAAAAAAGAGATTATTCCTTACTGGAAAGGAAAGAGCAATCGTGACAGGATAATGTCCCTGATGACTCCCGAATGGCTGAATGCATACAATGCAGGGATGTTTACTGAGTTTCAGGAGCAGCGTGCTCCTGGTCATACTGTGCTGGGATACAGGATGTTCAAAACAGGGTTTCTTGCTGTGAAGGATGAGATAAAGAAGGCGAAAGAAGCTCTCGATTTTATTACAGATGATCAGGCATCTGAAAAGATTGAAGAGCTTAATGGAATGGATATAGCCTGTGATGCAATCATTATGTACGCTAACCGTCATGCTGATGAACTTGAAAGACTTTCCCTGTCAGAAAAGAATCCTAAAAGGAAAAAGGAATTGTTAAAAATGGCTAAAGTATGCCGGAAGGTTCCCGCGAATGCTCCGGAAACGGTTCATGAAATGCTTCAGCACTACTGGTTTATACATCTGGGTGTAATAACTGAACTAAATCCATGGGACTCCTTTAATCCAGGAAGACTGGACCAGCATCTTTATTCTGTCTATAAGATAGAAATGGAATCTGGTACACTTACAGCAGATGAATTATATGATCTTCTCGGGTGTTTCTGGGTAAAATTCAATAACCATCCTTCACCTCCAAAGATGGGAGTGACTGCCAGCGAAAGCAATACATATACTGACTTTTGTCTTATTAACCTTGGTGGTGTAAAACCTGATGGCACCGATGCAGTTAATGAGATGTCCTATATTCTTCTGGATGTTATAAAGGAGATGCGAATACTTCAGCCCGGTTCGATGGTACAGATTTCAAAAAAGAGTCCTGACCGGTTTATTCATAAAGCTCTCGATATAATAAGGACAGGATTCGGACAACCATCATGCTTCAACACTGATGCTATAATCCAGGAGTTGCTCAGGCAGGGAAAGAATTTAATTGACGCCAGGAACGGAGGTGCATCTGGATGTGTTGAATCCGGAGCTTTTGGCACTGAGGCATATTGGCTTACAGGTTATTTTAACCTGCCAAAAATTCTTGAGCTTACTCTGAATAATGGCATCGACAGATTCACAAATAAGCTTGTCGGGCTCGAAACAGGTTGGGCCATTGACTATAAGGATTTTGAAGATCTTATTGAGGCATTTAAATTGCAGGTAAATTACTTTGCTGACATTAAAATAAGAGGGAATAATGTAATCGAAAAAACCTTTGCAGGCTGGTTACCGGTTCCTTTTCTATCATTGCTTGTTGAAGATTGTATTTCAAATGGTAAAGATTATAATAGTGGGGGTGCAAGATATAACACATCCTATATCCAGGGTGTGGGACTTGGAAGTATCACCGATATGTTGACATCGATCCGTTATAATATTTATGATAAGAAGACGATTAGCTGGGAAGACTTAAACAAAGCACTGGAAGCTGATTTCAAAGGGTATGAACAGATTCAGTATGAGCTGATATATAACACGCCTAAGTTTGGTAATGATGATGATTATGCTGATCAACAGGCAGTTACTGTTTTTGAGATTTATTATGATGCTGTTAATGGACGGCCAAACTCACGAGGTGGAGTCCATCGGATTAATATGCTTCCCACAACATCTCATGTCTATTTTGGAAGTGTTATAGGTGCTACGTCTGATGGGCGGAATGCTCATCTGCCTCTTTCGGAAGGTATTTCACCGTTCCAGGGAGCCGATCATAATGGACCAACTTCTGTCATTAAGTCAGCATCAAAGATAGACCATCTGCGTACCGGAGGCACTCTTTTAAATCAGAAGTTCTCACCATCATTCTTTGAAGATGAGGATAGTTATGAAAAGCTGACTGCTTTAATCCGCAGTTATTTCAGTCTCGATGGTCATCATATACAATTTAATGTAGTGAATGTTGAAACGCTGAAGAATGCCCAGAAACATCCTGAACGGTACAGGGATCTTATTGTTCGCGTGGCAGGTTACAGTGATTATTTCAACGATCTGGGAGAGGATCTTCAGAATGAGATTATCAAGAGGACGGAACATGAGGCCGACCGTTAAGAAATTGCCTGGCAGACAATTTCAGGGTGGCGTCTACAGCTTTCTCTTATTTCTTCTTATCCTTAGTTTCATTAAACACTGAAGTGGCAGTTGCAATTACTCCGGCAATGTCAGTTAGATTTGATGGGATTATTAATGTGTTAGTAGTCTTTGCAATATTTCCAAATGCCAATAGATATTGCTCAGCAATCCTCAGGTTAACGGCATTCAATCCATTTTCTTCCGATATAGCTAATGATATTGCTCTCAATCCGTTGGAAGTTGCCTTTGCAATCTGCTCAATCTCAGAAGAACGTCCTGCAGCCTCGTTAATTCTCTTCTGCATCTCACCTTCTGAATTTTTGATGAGCGCTTGTTTGTCTCCTTCAGCAATATTTATTTTTGCCTGTTTTGCTCCTTCCGATTCAGCAATAATTGCTCTTTTCTCTCTTTCAGCCCTCATCTGTTTTTCCATTGCATCTTTTATGCTCTGGGGAGGGGAAATATTTTTTACTTCATATCGTGTTACTTTTACACCCCATGGTTCACTGGCTTTATCAACAGCTTCAACAATAGTAACATTGATTGTTTCACGTTCTTCGAATGTTCTGTCAAGTTCCAGTTTTCCGATTACACTTCTCATTGTTGTCTGAGCTATCTGAATAGACGCAAATCTGTAGTTATCTATCCCATAAGAAGCTTTTTGAGGATCAAGAACCTGGAGATAGAGAATACCATCTACTTCAACGGCAATATTATCCTTGGTAATACATATTTGTGGTGCTACATCAATTGCCTGTTCTTTAAGTGTGTGCCTGTACCTTACTTTATCGAAAAAAGGGATTAGTAACTGGAACCCCGCGGTAAAGGTTGCTCTGTACTTTCCGAGCCTTTCAACAATGATTGCTGTTCTCTGCGGAACAATTTTGATCATTGATGCAATCAGAATAAACCCTAAAAAGATTACACCAACAAGAATAAAAGTTGTGCTGGATCCTTCCATTTTAATTATTTTTTTGGTTCAACAATTAATTTAAAACTATCTTTTTCAATGATGATAACTCTTTGTCCTTCACTTATCTCTGTTACAGATTCAGCTGTCCATGTTGTTCCCTTGAACTCGACTTTTCCGTGTTTCATACCGCCAAAATCGCTTGTGGCAAGCGCCTCTTTTCCTGTAAACTCATCTTCAACATCTGCAGACAAGGTCCCTTTACTGTAAAAGAATTTTCTCTGAATTATTCTTCTTAGAGCAATAAGTGTAATAACCGAAATTATAGCAAAAATTATTATTTGCAGATTGACCCCTGGATGTCCAACCAGGCAAACCAGAGCAGTCATCCACGCGCCAAGCCCAAAGAAGAAAATAATGAACCCTGGCATGACCAATTCGAGAAGAAACAGACCCAGGCCAAGCATAAACCAAAATAGTTCAGGTCTGGTAAAAATGATTGTGATCATAACGAATATTTTAAAATTGTTAGCGAGATGGTCGTTTCGTATGAAGTAAAGATATTATAAAAACTGCAGAAAATTCAAAAATTAATTGTGTTTAAGATTATCAGATAAAGTTTAATATAAAAATCAGAATGGATGTAAGATTATTTTTTTCCTATGCTGTAATTGATGTTTTTTAACCATGTTGAAACCTTTTTGGAATAGAAATTCAGGTTTTCGCAGGTAAAATCACCTTCCATTTTTATCAGGCAGCCTTTATATGTTCCTGAATCCTCAGAGAATCGGTAGCAGATATATTCGAGTGATCCGGCATCAGCGGCAACATTCTTTAACGCGGTAACTTTGCTCGAAGATATGTTTTTAATATAATTGGCATATTTCTTTAACTCTTCAGAAGGAATCCTTTTCCCCGTATTGAGACAACTTCCGATATTTGCACGTACCTGACTTTCGCTCAGATCAAAATCATTGTCCGGGTAATTCCAGTTTTGTGGATTTTTAAAAGTAAGAATATTTCCTTCATTATCGATAATGAATCCATTATGCTGATACCCCCATGCATAGTTCATATAATCAACCTGAAAAAGTATTGCCTGCTTTTCGTTGATGACAATATTTTTTTTACAACCTGTAATAAGAAAGATTGGAATTATAAAAAAGAATATTTTTATCTGTATTTTCATTAATGCAACATTAACTCATTTTTCCTCAAAAACCGGACCAGTTTGAACAGTATTTGAAGGATTGACAGGCAAATTTATTTAATATAAAGTTACGGAGAATGGCGATGCAAAAAAATTTTACTTATTCCTTTATTATTCGTAAATTATAGGTCAATAATTAATTGAGAGCTTTTCTGAGTTCTGACAAACCTCATCCGTTGCATATACGGGATAAGTAGTTGATATACAAATTTATATGTACTATATATTTCAGCATCTTAAATTAGTAACCATTTAACGAAATATGTGAGATGGAAAAGTTTTTTGATTATTTTGATGGCCGGTATAAGGAGTCAATACTTAAAAAGGCTCCTGTTGATGATGGCCCGGTAATTACTTTATCGCGATTAACAGGTTGTGATGCCCGGCAGGTAGCTGCTATTCTGGCAGACGCCCTCAATCATAAATTTAACACTACAAAATGGAAATGGGTCGATAAGGATATTATTTATGCAATTGCAAAAGAGTTGAATACGGAAACTCAGCGTGTTGAGAATTTCTACAAAGGAATTGAATTGTCCAGTATTTCAGAGATGATAATGGCTTTCTCAGGTGGCTTTGTGAGCGATCTGCGAGTAAAAAAAGCTATCAGGGATACGGTACTTTCGATATGTAAAGAGGGATTCATCATACTGGTTGGACGAGGCGGTGTTTCAATAGCTCATGAAATTGCCGATGCACTTCATATCAGGCTTATTGCTCCCTTCTACTGGAGAGTTGAAAATGTGATGAAAAAAAAAGAAATGAATATTGATACTGCTGAAGAATATGTTATCGATACCGATGAGAAGCGGTTCAATCTGATCAGCGCCTTTCTTGATAAAAAACCTCTTAATATTGATTACCTCTTCGATGCCACTATTAACCGGAGCTCTTTCACACTTGGAAATATTGCAGAAATGATTCTTTCAATGTATGAAAAAAAGGTTTGCACACAAATTGCAGAAAGGAAAAAGTTACAAAGGATCTTTTAAATAATCAAATCCCACTGCATTCAGCTATCTTTTTTAAATGGTCACTTAGTCTTCTGTCGAGACTTTTTCTGTATGCCTCCCAATCAGTGATAGGGTATTTAGCCACTCCGCTTTCCATCGCTGCTTTGGCAACTGCCGGAGCCACACATCCAATACCCGGCGTATATGCCATACTGAGATCGAATTGTATACTATAAGGTTTTGTCGGAATGACTTCTATTTTACCATGACGTCCTCTGCTATGATAGAGAAGAGCATCTTTTTTTGTTACTTTCGGCATGATTTATTTTAATTTGTTTTAGGAGCTTATGGAATTAACTGAATATCATTAATTTAAATGAAAAACAAACTCTGCGAATTTACTACTATATAACCAATATATGTATGAAAAAAATCAGTGAATTCCGATTAAGATTTTAATATTGCAGTAATATATTTTGCATTGATAATAAAATTAGATATTTTCAACGGCAGTTCTGATAATAGTTTTAACAAGATTTAATATTGACTTTTTCTATGAATAAAAACATCGCTATTGGTACTGATATTGGTGGAAGTCACATTAGTTGTGCTGCTATTGATCTGGTTTCAGGAAAGATATTAAAAGATACTTTGTCAGAAAGATCTGTTGACAATCAGGCTAAGGCCAATATGATAATTGATATCTGGACGCAGGCATTATCAGCAGTATTAGCAAAAGTCCCGCTTGAAAAAGTTAAAGGAATTGGCTTTGCAATGCCCGGGCCGTTTGATTATGTAAAAGGTATTAGTTATATACGCGGTGTAGCAAAATATGAGAATCTCTATGGATTCAATATTACAGATGCCATTTCAGGCAGCCTGGGTATTAACGATGGGTTTCTCATCAGATTCATGAATGATGCTTCATCTTTTGCTGTGGGAGAGGCCTGGGCAGGCAGCGCATCTAAATTCAACCGTTCTCTCTCAATTACATTTGGAACAGGCTTTGGATCTGCATTTATAAGTAACCGAATACCGATTGTTGACGGACCTGAAGTACCTAAATTAGGTTGTATTTATCACCTTCCTTATAGAGATGGAATCGCGGATGATTATTTTTCAACCCGGGGATTACTTTCCAGGTATAAGAAACTTACAGGGAAGGAGCTGAGTGGAGTAAAAGAGCTAGCTGCACTTGCAGCAACCGACAAATTAGTGGCAGATCTCTTTATTGATTTTGGAGAAAATGCCGGTTTGTTCCTTGCACCATGGCTTAAGAAGTTCAGGGCAGAAATCTTAGTTATTGGAGGGAATATATCTCATGCTTATAACCTTTTTGGCGATGTATTTGAAGACAGGCTGAGAAAGGAGAACTGTATCTGTGAGGTAGCTATTTCAAAACTGAAAGAAGACGCTGCTCTTCTTGGAAGCGCATATCTGCTCGATGACGATTTCTGGAAATCTGTCCAGCACGCACTTCCGTTAATGTAATTTCTCAAACCACAAACCATAAACCGCAAAAATATGAATACACAAAAAGTAAACATCACCAAAATACTCCCTGTACTTATGGCATTTTTTGTCATGAGTTTTGTTGACCTCGTTGGTATCGGGGTTGACCGTGTAAGTAAAGATATGAACCTTAGCGCAACACTGGCACAGCTCATTCCTTCTGTAGCGTTCCTTTGGTTTTTTATTCTCTCTGTGCCTGTTGGCATTATACAATCGCGACTGGGTAAAAAGTTTGTACTCAACATCGGGATGTGTGTAACAGCATTAGGACTTTTGGTACCTTTTTTCTTTTATTCCTTCGCTATGGTGCTTGTCGGCTTTGCTCTTCTTGGAATTGGCAATACGATAGTCCAGGTGTCTGCGAATCCTCTGATTGTGGATGTTGTTCCCGGAAATCAGAGATCGAGTTTTCTCAGCTTTTCACAATTTGTTAAGGCTATCGGCTCAATGATCGGGGCGCCGTTGGCAGCAGTTTTTGCATCCCGGTTTGGCGACTGGAAACTCGAGTTCCTTGTATTCGGAGTTGTTTCAATACTCTCAGTTCTGTGGTTGGCCTCCGTTAAGATAGATGAGGTTAAACAGACAGAAAGCAAAGCTACTTTTGCTTCCTCTTTTAAACTATTGGGGACAGGATTTGTTCTGATGATGGTTATTTCGATTTTCCTCGTTGTAGGTATTGATGTTGGATTCAATTCCAATTCAGGCCAGTTCCTTATCAAACACTTTGGTATCAATTCGACAACTGCTGAATCGGGAAGAAGCGTATATTTCTTTGGACGTATGCTTGGTACCTTCGCCGGAGCTATTATGCTCACCAGAATATCTTCAAGGAAATTCTTCATGTGGTCAAGTGTTCTTGGAATTTTATGTCTTGTTGCTATTTTACTGATATCCTCGCCTGTTATGGCATGGGCATTGGTTTTTCTTATCGGTCTTTCGGTTGCTAATATTTTCCCATTGGTTTTCTCAATAACAGTGGAAAAATATCCGACACGTACAAATGAAATTTCAGGACTTATGATGATGGCAATCTCCGGAGGAGCAGTTGTTCCATTGTTAATTGGTTATATAAGCGATCTTAGCAACGTTGTTTTCGGGATGTCGATTCTTATAGTTTGTATGATTTACCTGTTTTCTGTATCCGTTTATAGCCTGAAGAGATAAGTACAAGGGCCTGACAATATATGGAAGATCACATTATTTTTGGCGGTGATTTTGCACCTGTCACCTGATTTCTGACTCGTAATTCGTAATTCGTAAATCGTAATTCCTGATCACGAATTCGTAATTTGTAATTTTTAACAAGAGGTAAACAATTATAATATGAAAGAAGTTAAACTTTACAGGCGTGATTTTCTGAAAAAAACCGCCGCCGCAGCTCTCGCTTTCACAATTATTCCAAGGCATGTACTCGGAGGACCAGGGATTACCGCTCCCAGTGATCAGCTTACCAAAGGAATTATTGGAGTAGGAGGAATGGGAAGAGGCCATTTTGATTATGAAGGTACCCGTCTGCTTGCAGTTTGTGATGTAGATAAGACTCACCTTGATCAGGCTATCTCCGCTGCCGGTGGAAAGATCTCCGGCTACCACGATTTTCGCGAACTGATTGCCAGACCGGATATTGATATAGTACATATTGCCACACCACCTCACTGGCATGGTATAATTGCGAAAACTGCCGCTGAAGCCGGTAAGGATATCTGGTGTGAAAAGCCAATGACACGTACCATTGGGGAAGGAATAAAAGTAATTGAAGCTGTCCGGAAAAATGGACGGATGTTCAGGCTTAATACATGGTTCAGGTTTAAAGATCAGTTTTATGGACTTGGAACAACTGTAAAACCATTAAAAAAACTTGTCGATAGCGGGGTTCTGGGATGGCCGCTCAAAGTAACTGTCAGCGGAATAACAGGTTATGACTGGAAGTTCTATTGGAGTGGGGTTCCTAATCTTAAGCCAATGCCTGTTCCTCCCGAACTGGACTATGACTTCTGGCTTGGCCCTGCTCCGTATAAACCATATAATCCTGAAAGAGTGCACGCTAAATTTCGCGGTTACTGGGATTATGACGGTGGTGGTTTGGGAGATATGGGTCAGCACTATCTCGACCCTGTTCAGTATTTACTCGGTAAGGATGATACCGGACCTGTAACTATTGAAATTGATGCACCACAGCAACATTATGACGCAGTAGGGTCATGGCGGAGAATAACCTTCACATACTCCGACGGATGCCAGATAATTCTCGATGGCGAAAACCGTGATAAAGATGCTGCGTATATTGAGGGGCCACACGGAAAAGTTTTTAAAGGATTCAGGTCAGATATCCCTGATATTCAAAAATTGATCGATTCTCTGCCTGATCCGGCGCCACAAATCGTAACATTCACAGAATCAGTTCTTACCAGAAAAAAATTCGCACTTAATGAGGAAAATGGCCATAGATCATGTTCGATAGTAAATCTTGGTATAATTGCACTCAGGCTCGGAAGAAACCTTAAATATGATCCTCTTAAACAGCAATTTATCGATGATGAAGGAGCCAACAGGCTCATCAATCCACCGATGCGCGGACCCTGGAAAATATGATAAATGTCAAGTTTGTTGAATTGTTGAAAAAGTTGAAAAGATGAAAATAAAAAGAATAATTATTATCAGTTTTACTCTTTTACTGATTTCCCTGTCGTCTTACGGACAGGATAAAAGGACTCTCGAAACAAAGGTAGCAGATCTTCTTGCCCGGCTCCCTGCCAATGACCAACAATTTACTGACAAACTTATGGTCGATATGTTGTCACTTGGAGAACCGGGAATAAAGCAGATTTGCGATCAGGTAGTCCCTGCCGGTACTGGCGATGATACGCACCCCAGGTTCGCTATCGAAAGTCTTTCGCGTTTTCTCTCCGGTAAAAATTATGAAAATGAGAAACCGATGTGGGAAAAAGTTTGTATCAACTATGCAACTGAAATCACGGACTTTGGTGTCAAAGATTTTTTCATGAAACAACTTCAGTTGTTTGGAGGGAGACAGTCTGCTGAAGCCATGAAGATCTACCTAATGAGTAAAGAAGTATGTAACCCTGCACTGGCTGTAATATCTGCAGTTGGCGGAAAGCCTGCAGAGACCATTTTAGCTGAATCACTGAAGAGTAAAGAGCTTCCGTGTGCAGCAGCGGTTATGAATACTCTTGCACTAATGAAATCACAGATAGCAGTAAATGAATATATTGAATGGGCTTCAACCACTGATCTGAATATAAAAGCCTCCGCATTCAACGCACTCGCGCAGAGTGGCAGTCCACTGGCATATCCTGTTTTGTTAAAAGCAGCAACAGACGTTTCTTATATGTGGGAAACTACCGGGGCAACTGCTTCATTACTTAACTATGCTAAAGTGGTTGGTCAGAATGGCAATATCAAAACCATGGATAAGATCTGTAAGCTCATCATACTGAAATGCGACGATAATGTTACAATTCAAAATAAAACTGTCGCGCTTGATATCTATGTAAGCTTTCATGGTATAAATGCAATGGACGAACTGATCAAAGCCGCTGCTCATTCAAATAATAAATACAGAAATGCAGCAATTAGAATGTCACTGGGAATTTCGGGAACAGAAGTCGTAAAGAAATGGATTGAATATTTTCCAAAAGCAATTCCGGTTGCCAGACCTGAAATAATCAACATGCTTGGGATAAGAGCGGACAAGACGGCTTTGCCACTGTTAACTGCTTCATTGTCAGATCAGGATGGAAATGTCAGGAAGGAAGCAGCTGCCGCTATTGTTAAAATAAGTGGCAGCAAGTCAATCCCGGCATTGATAGATTATATGATGAAATTTAGCGGTGAATCCGATCAGGAGGCTGCAAAATCAGCGCTGATGTTGGTATGTGGAAGTGATAATATTTCAGCGCTGTTACCTGTTCTGAAAAGCGGACCTACAGCAGCCAGGAAAAGCGCCATTGAACTGCTGGCCTGGAATAAAGGAAATGAATTTTTCCAGGAGGTGCTTCCTCTTACTAAATCTTCTGAGGAAACTTTAAAAAAGGCTGCAATGGAAGCGCTTTCAAGTCTTGCGGGACCAGATGACCTCTCAAAACTCATTGAACTACTCTCAGTAACAGATAATAAGGATTATATAAATGATATCCAGACTGCCATTGGGGTAGCGGCAAATAAAATAACTGATCCTGAAAAAAGATCCTCCGCGATTCTTAAAGCAATTGAAGGCAACATTCAAAAAGAGAAAATTATTCCTGTCCTGGCAAAAACAGGTGGACGGGAAGCTCTTAAAACAGTACTGAAGGAATTTGATAATGGAAATGCCGAAATCCGTGAAGTATGTTTCAAGACTCTTACTAACTGGAAGGATTATTCAGCATCTTCAGCCTTGTTCGAGATATGTGCCTCAGGAAATAAAACTTATGAGGGACCTGCCTTTGAAGGCTATGTAAGGCAGATAAAATCAACCGATCTGACCGATGAACAAAAGTTGCTTCTCTTCAGAAAGATTATGCCCTTTGCTTTGAGTACTGATCGTAAATGTGAAATCCTTACAGAGCTGGGAAAACTCAAAACATATCAGTCTCTGTATTTTGTTTCAGGTTATCTTGAAGATTCTTCAACTTCCGCAACAGCCGCCAAAGCTGCAATGTATATCGCACTTCCTTCAGTAAATTCAAAAGCAGGTATGTATGGAGATCTGGTAAAGGAGATCCTTACCCGTGCTGTCGGGAAACTGAAAGGTCAGGAGAGTGAATACGATAAAGAGATGGTAAATAAATATTTAATAAGTATGCCTGCTGATGAAGGTTTTAAACCAATGTTTAACGGTAAGGATCTTACCGGGTGGCAGGGACTTGTTGAAAATCCGGTTGCAAGAGCCAAAATGAAGCCGGCCGAATTGGCTAAAAAACAGATTGAAGCTAATAAAAAAGTATCTGGTAACTGGAGTGTAAAAGATGGTTATATATGGTTTAATGGTGCCGGTGATAATCTTTGTTCGGTAAAGGGATATGGTGATTTTGAAATGTTAGTGGACTGGAAAATTACCAGGAAAGGCGACAGCGGAATTTATCTGAGAGGTTCACCACAGGTTCAGATATGGGATACCTCAAGAGTAGATGTTGGCGCACAGGTTGGCTCCGGAGGATTATACAATAACGAGACAAACCCATCCAAACCACTCATAGTTGCTGATAATCCTATCGGTGACTGGAATAGTTTCAAAATTGTAATGATCGGCGAAAAAGTTTCTGTATGGCTTAATGGAGAACTTGTTGTTGATAATGTCACAATGGAAAATTATTGGGATCGTAAGAATCCTATATTCCCTATCGGGCCAATTGAGCTTCAGGCACATGGTACTGATCTGGCATTCAGAGATATATACGTAAGAGAGATAAGTGAAAAGGAGTTTAATCTTACCCCGGTAGAAAGAGCCGGGGGATACATATCCCTTTTTAACGGAAGAAATCTCGATAACTGGGTTGGTAACAAAAAGTCGTATCTGGCAGAAGATGGCATGATAGTCATTAAGCCAGTTGATGATTCAGGTGGCAACCTCTATACCGAAAAAGAGTATGAAGATTTTATTTTTCGTTTTGAATTTCAGCTTACCCCTGCTGCAAATAACGGTCTCGGCATACGGGCTCCCCTTACCGGCGATGCAGCTTATGTGGGAATGGAACTTCAGATACTCGACGACACTGCCCCGGAATATGCAAATCTTCAACCTTACCAGTATCATGGATCAGTATATGGCGTTATTCCTGCGAGAAGAGGATTCCTCAAACCAGTTGGTGAATGGAATTATGAAGAGGTCACGGCTAAAGGTACTCAGATTAAGATTATTCTGAATGGAACTACTATTGTTGACGGAGATATTGCCGGACCCAGAGACAACGGAACTATGGATCACAATAAACACCCCGGTTTAAAAAATAAGACTGGCCATATCGGATTTCTGGGCCATGGATCACTTGTTAAATTCAGAAACATAAGAATTAAGGATCTTGCCCAATGAAAAAAATATTCTGTTTGCTGATTTTAATTATCTCAATTTCTTCCTGTTCACAGGTGAAACCCCCCGAGGCTTTTGGCCCGGTTCCTACTGAACGACAACTTGCCTGGCATGAAATGGAGTATTATATGTTTGTCCATTTTACTGTTAACACATTCACTGATAAGGAGTGGGGCTACGGAGATGAAAAGGAGTCAGTCTTCAATCCTGCAGAGCTCGATTGCAGGCAATGGGCAAGAGTCGCCCGCGATGCAGGGATGAAAGGAATCATTATAACCGCTAAACATCATGATGGTTTTTGTCTCTGGCCATCAAAATTTACAAATCATTCTGTTAAAAATTCTATATGGAAGAATGGTAAGGGTGACGTATTACAAGAACTCCGTTCGGCCTGTGATGAATATGGTTTAAAGCTTGGAGTATATCTGTCGCCATGGGACAGGAACAGTTCATTTTATGGAACTCCGGAATATCTGACCTATTACCGTAGCCAGCTTCGGGAGCTTCTTGCGGATTATGGTGATATTTTCGAAGTATGGTTCGATGGGGCTAACGGAGGAGATGGATATTACGGCGGGGCTAAGGAGACCAGAAAAATTGATAATAAGACATATTATGACTGGACAAATACCAATAAGATTGTAAGAGCGTTACAACCTTCAGCAGTTATGTTCAGCGATGCAGGACCAGATATACGCTGGGTTGGTAATGAAAACGGAATGGGTAGTCTGACTAACTGGTGTCTTCTTAAAAAAGATGAGATGTATCCCGGAGGTGACTTTGCCAAAATCCTTGGAGAAGGTCATGAAGATGGTAACTTCTGGGTACCTTCTGAAGTTGATGTTTCTATTCGTCCCGGATGGTTCTATCATCAGAATCAGGATTCACTTGTCAGATCGCCTGAGAACCTGATGGAACTTTATTACTCTTCAGTAGGACGTAACAGCAATCTTCTTCTGAATGTACCGCCCGACAGGAGAGGTCTTCTGCATGAAAATGATATCAAATCCCTACTGGGTTTCAGGGAATTGCTAAAAAAAGAATTTGAAAAAGATCTCGCGAAAGGGAAGGCAGTAGTTTCCACATCCTTCAGGGGAAGAGGGTATGGAGCTTCAAATGTAAATGACGGAAAGCCTGAAACTTACTGGACAACGGATAAGTCCCAAACTACGGGTGATATAATTGTCAATCTGGCATCGGAAACAGAGGTGAACAGAATAGTACTTCAGGAATATATAAAACTGGGACAACGAGTTCAGGAATTTCAGGTTTCAGCTTTTAGTAAGGGTGAATGGATAAAGTTAATTGATGGTACTACCATAGGTAATAAAATAATACGGAAATTTCCAGTTATCAGAGCCTCTGAAATTAAAATAACATTCAG
>Ga0209746_1000401_pt1 | contig 22460 bp, 18 predicted proteins | sample BarGraNGADG00211_3_FD_184496 | JGI IMG/M metagenome (GOLD analysis project Ga0209746, IMG submission 184496) | Arctic peat soil microbial communities from Barrow, Alaska - Barrow Graham LP Ref core NGADG0011-211 (SPAdes) (version 2) | ecosystem: Environmental > Terrestrial > Soil > Wetlands >... | reverse complement strand
GGCGGGTGGCGAAGACTGGTCATTTGGGTTGAAGCAGTGCAGTCCCTCGCGGATGTTCCAGCCGTAGTTGCCGCCGCTGGTCACGATGTCGACCTCCTCGAACAAGTTCTGGCCGACGTCGGCGGCAAATAGCTGCGGGCTCCCACCCAGGTCAAAGGACAGGCGGTAGGGGTTGCGGAAACCGTAAGCGTATATCTCCCTGGCGCCGCCGCCGTTCACAAAGGGGTTGTCGCCGGGGATCGCGTAGGGTTCCCCATGATCCACGTCGATGCGCAGGATCTTGCCGAGCAGCACATTCGTGTTCTGGCCGTTACCGCCCGGGCTATGCCCCATGTCTTTGTCACCCGAGCCGCCACCGTCACCCACCCCGACGTACAGCTCGCCATCCGGACCGAAGACCAGCGCGCCTCCCTCGTGGGTGGCCTGCGGCTCATCGATCTGCAGTATCATGCGCTCGCTGCCCGGGTCGGCCCGGTTGGGGTCGCTCGAAACCTTGAACTCAGACAGGTGGATGGTGTTATCCCAGCCTGCCGGGCCGCCCTGCCGCAGGGGCGCAGAATAGTACACGAAAAACCGGCCGTTATGCGCATAATCCGGGTGGAAAGCCAGCCCCAACAGGCCGCGCTCGTCGTAACCCCTGCCCAGGCCCACTATCCGATCGCGCAGGTCGAGAAACGGCGTGTCCAGCAGGGCACCGTCCGCCCCGATGACGCGCACCAGCCCGATCTGGTCGACGACGAACAGCCGCCCGCTGTTGTCGGGCGCCGATGTCAGGTAGTCTGGCGCCGTCAGGCCCTGGGCGACCAGTTTCAGTTGGAGGCTGTTCGCCGGTTGAGCGGCCACCGGCGCCTCGGTCGCGGCGGCCGTGGCCCGGGGTTTCGCCACCGGCGCAGGCGTGGCCGTCCCTGCCCGGCCCGTGCCGGAGCTCGCGCTTGCCGGTGTGGTGGTTGCCGCCTGGGTGGCCGGCCGAAGCGTAACCGTGGGCGTCAACGCTGCGGCCGGGGCTGCGTTTACGTTTACGTCAGGCGTGATTGCCGCGCTGAGCGTGGCCGTTACCAGGGGAGTCGCAGCTCCGGTCGCGGCCGCCGTCGCTGTCGCCGTCATAGCACTCGTATCCGCTGCCGCCGGCGTGCCGATCTCCGCCACGACTGCCGGCGTAGCGCTCAGCAGCGCGGATGACGGGGAAGGGGTGGGCTGAGCCGCGCCGGCGCAGCAGGCCAGGAGAAACACGATCAGCAGTATAACATGGGCTTTGCGGCGCAACGGACGGTCTCCTTGGGCGTGATTGAGGGTCAATACCTCACTCGCAGATTGTACACCGGATCACGAGTCCGGCCCGTAGCCTTGCTTCCGGCTCTGGAGGGAAAAAAGAGACCAGGTTTCAACCGGCCCGCAACGACCCGAAACCTGGTCTCTTCCTTATCGGCCAGTCTGGTTTACCCGCCGGCCGCCTTGTGGCACGTCGTGCAAGTGTCGACGGTGTAACTGCTGTGCGTGGCGGGAACTGGTTTCATCTTGTCCGGCCCGTGGCACGTCAGGCAGTTGTCCTTGAACACGCTCGACGTCAGATCGTGATTGGCAGGCAAGATGGGTGCGGCGGCCGCCGGGGTGGCTGCTGCCTGTCCCGTTCCCGTGCCACTGCCGGTTTGGGCCGGTTGGTGGCAGGAAGTACAGATGTCAGGCGTGTAGCCGGCATGATTGGCCGGGAACGGCTTGAGCTGGCCCGCGCCGTGGCAGGTCGTGCAGTCCTTGTATATGTCGCCCGTGATGTCATGCGGGATCGCCTTGGGACTGCCCGCGGCGGGCGTAGCCACGTCCGCTGACGGGGTGGCCGCACCTTCCGGGGTGCCCGAGATGCCCGGCGATAGCTTGTGGCAGCCTGTGCACGTATCGTTGGTCCGCCCCTGGTGATCGGTCGGCATGGGTTTCACGCCGCCTGCCGCATGGCACATCTCGCATTTCTCGCGCCCCACGATCGGGTGGGGTATGTCCTGCGGGCCGCTGCTGGCCTGGCCGGCCGGCGCCGGCGTGCTCGTCGGTCCCGGTTTGTGGCATGCCTGGCACGACTCGTTGGGCCGGCCCACGTGATCGGCGGGGTACGGCTTGATCTGTCCCTGTCCGTGGCAGGTGTCGCATTGTTCCTTGCCAATCACGTCGTGGGGGATCGCCACTGCGACGCTGGTGAGGCTGCTCGGCGTCCAGGTGGCGATGGGCAGCGGCGCGAAGACCGGCAGCGTCGACTGCGGCGGGACGGTGGTGATGGATGTCTTTTCGAAGCTGGTCAGCCAGACAACGCCGCCGATGAGCAGCAACGCGATCGGCGCCACAACGGGCACGAATACGCGCTGGCGGCGGCGTAGCACTGCCGGGCTCGGCAGCGGGCGAACGACGCCCTGCTCCAGCCGGGCCAGTTCCGCGCCGTGTTCTTCTTCCATCTCCGCGCGTGACATCTTGCCGGTCCACATGGCCGTATTGAAGCGCTTGAGATGCACGCTGTACATGTGCCAGACGAAGATCGCCAGCACCGCCAGCACGGCCTCGCCGCCGTGCGCGGCCTTGGCCGCCGGGATGACCTGGCCGGGGAACAGCCTGGTGATGAAAACCGGGTTCCAAAGCATGAAGCCGGTGGCCGCCATGACGACGGTGCCCCAGATCATGGCCCAGTATTCCATCTTCTCGGCGTAGTTGTAGTGCGGCATCACCGGGCGCCGCTTGGCCAGGCCCAGGTTATAGCTCAGCTCGCCCAGGGCATCGAAGGCGTCCTTGACGCCGGGGAGCATGGTTAGTTCGCTGTGCTGGACGAACACCTTGTAGGCCATCAGGACGAAGTGGTAAATCGTCTGCAAGACGAACACGATGGCCGCGCTGTGGTGGATGAGGCGCGTGGTCTCGATCCCGCCCAGGGTTCTGATCAGCCAGTCGCAGAAGGCGTTTAGCGAGTATTTTTGAATCAGTCCGGTCACTGCCAGGGTGCTGAACGAGGCGATGAGGACGATGTGTTCGATCCGCTGCGCCAGCTTGAAGCGTATGAACTCTTGTTGGTGTTGGGGTTGCGACAACGCTCAGGCTCCTTTCTTCCGGCGGAGCCGGTCCCAGATGCGACGCCCAGCATCAACTGCTACAAAGAGCCCCATGCCGCCGATCACGGACGGGATCAGGATCTTGTAGAAGAGGTTGACGTAATATACCAGCGGATTGCTCGTCGCGCTCGGCTGCCAGTGACCGACCCAGGCATCGGGGAAGTTGACGGTGGCATCAGGATGGCACTTCTGGCAGGTTTTCAGCAGGATCTGTTTCACTACCGTGGCGTCTTTGTTCGTCACCTGCTTGATATCGTGGATGCCGTGGCAATCGGTGCAGACTGCCTTGTTGGTCTGCTGATCCGGTGACTGCTTCTCGAACAGCGTGACCGTGGTGCCGTGGAAGTCGGCCACGTAAGTGTTCATGACGTTGGTGGAGATGCCGTACTTCTGCATCAGGTTCCCGTTGCCGTGACAGTTGGCGCAGATACTGGGTGACTTGAGCCGGAAGGCGGCCGTCGTCGGATCCTCCTGGTGATGCACGCCGTGACAATCCGTGCAGACCGGAACATCGGGATTGCTCGTCTGCGCCAGCGCTGCGCCGTGTACGCTGCCCGTGTATTGGTCGTAAATGGTGCTGTGGCACTTGCGGCAGGTGAGCGAAATCTCTTGCCGCGGCGTGCCCGGCTTTTTCACGTCATGTGCGCCGTGACAGTCGATGCAAATGGCCGCGTTGCGGTTGCCGCCCGCCAGCGCCCGGGCGTGGTTGCTGTCCAGCGTCTCCTTGTACTCAGTCTGGTGGCAGCTCTGGCACTGCGTGTAACGCTCGAGCTGAAAGCTGCGCCGGTCGCCTGCAGTGATCTTTGGGTGGGGGTAGCCGGAGATATTCGTATGGCAGGCGACGCACGCCTGTCCCTTTTGACCGTGCATCGAGCTGTTATAAACCTGTGCGTCGACGGTCAGGGGAAGCACTTCGCCACTGGCGAGGGTGGTGGACAGACCCGGGTTGCTATGACAGTTGAGACAAACCTGGTTATCGGGCTGGTCGGCGCTCGCGGTTGCTGCCCACGCCAGCAACACAAGCAAAGCCACTCCAGCCGCGACCAGCCAACGTGCTCGTGGCTGGCGCAGGGGCGCACCGATCATATCTGCTCTCCTCCTAATGCATGTTGCCAGGCTGTCGTAATCCTCTGGTTTGTGCCATAAGACACATACGAATATTATACCAGCCTGATCAGTCGCAGGTGTATGATAAGCATCATGCTATAACGTTAGATTTGGCGGTGACTTTGATCACAAACGGGGTAGGGTTCAGGCCCGGCGGGCGCGACCGCGTAGGATGAGCACCAATCCCAGCGTGAGCCCGCATGCCAGCAGCGTCAGCGCCGTGATGCTCAGCCCGAGCGGGCGCCAATCGCGGAAGCTGCTGATGTCGTTGAACCTGTGTGGGTTGGCCTCCATCGGCTCAAGGTTGACGGTGATCTCCCCCAGGCGGCCCTGTTCGATCTCGGCGAGGCTGGGCAGGTCCGCGGCCAGGCCGACTTCTTGCCCGCCAATCGTGACCATTGGTTTAAAAACGCTGTTCGTTCCTGACATGCGATTGCTCCTGTTGTCCAACACGGTCAACGCCGAACCACGCTGCCCGCCTGTCTCCCCATCGTACCCTGTTTGCTCCCGCGCGTCAAAGTGCCGGGCCAGGGAGCGCGGGTCTCGAATGCGGGATGGATGGCCTTACTCACCTATCACCCGGCAGCCAGTTCGCTCAGCCGGGCTGACAACCGGCTCGCCCGGTCTTGCAGCTCGGCCAGCTTGTCGCGTTCGCGCTGCACTACCTCGGCCGGCGCGCGCTGGGCAAACGGCCCGGCCAGCAGCTTTTCGCTGCGCTCCACCTGCTGCTGTGTCGCGGCCAGCTCCTTCTGCAGCCGGACGCGCTCGGCTTCCAGGTCCACGAGCTGGGCCAGGGGCAGGTAGGTGGTGACGTTGCCCGCCACCAGCGTCAGCGAGGCCGCCGGAGCATCACCGGTCGCCATGATCGTGAGTTGCCCTGGGTCGAGGCGGGCGAGGGCGCACAGCACTTCCGCCTGGCTCCGCAGCAGCGCTTCCTTCTCCCCGGCCACGATCGTCGCCGGAATACGGCGCCCCGGCGCGACCTCATACTCGGCGCGTGCGTTGCGCACGGCCCGCACAATCTCCATGATCAGGCCCAGGTCCGCTTCCGCTTCGGGGTCGGCGGCGCCTGGCTCCGGCCAAGGGGCGATCATCAGCGCCTCCGGCCAGGTCTCGGCGCTCTCGTCGCGTGCCGCAGTCGCCTGCTTGAGATAGCCCCAGGTCTCCTCGGTCACAAAGGGGATAAAAGGCGCCAATAGGCGCAGCGAATCGTCGAGCACCTTCACCAGGGTCGCACGCGTGCGCTCCTTGGCGACCACATCATCCCCGTAGAGGGCGATCTTGCTGATCTCCAGATACCAGTCGCAGTATTCGTTCCAGAAGAACTCGTAAGCCTGGCGCCCGGCTTCACCGAACTGGAAAGTATCCATCAGCCGCGTCAGCGTCCGGACGGTGTCCGACAGGCGGCTGAGGATCCAGCGCTCCGCCAGGGCGGCGTGGGGCGACGCGGCAATGGACGACCGGGCGACCGGCAGCCTGGGGCTGTCCACGCTCTCAGCGCTGTTGCTTGCCGTATCTCCGAGTCCCAACTGCCCGATCACATAGCGGGTCGCGTTCCAGATCTTGTTGGTGAAGTTGCGGTTGCCCTCGACGCGCTGCAGGCTCAGGTTCACATCGTTGCCCGGCGTCGAGCTGGTCAGCAAGGTGAAGCGCAGCGCGTCGGCTCCCATGGCCGGGATGCCTTCCGGGAATTGCGCGCGCACGTAGTCGCCGAGTTGCTCCGGACTGGCGCCGTCGAGCAGCGCGATTGGGTCCAACACGTTTCCGGTGGTCTTCGACATTTTGCGGCCTTGATCATCTCTGACCAGGCCGTGCAGGTAGACCGTCTCGAACGGGATGTCGTTCGTGAACAGCAACCCGTCCATGATCATGCGCGCCACCCAGAAGAACAGGATGTCGTAGCCTGTCTCCATCACAGTGGTCGGGTAGTAGCGGCGCAGGTCGGGCGTGTCGTCGGGCCAGCCGAGGGTCGAGAAGGGCCAGAGCCCGGAGCTGAACCATGTGTCCAGCACATCCGAGTCCTGCTCGATGCGCGTCGAGCCGCAATGCTCGCAGCAAGCCGGGTCCTCGCGCGCCACCGTCATCTTCCCGCAGTCGGCGCAATACCAGGCCGGGATGCGATGGCCCCACCAGAGCTGGCGGCTGATGCACCAATCGCGGATGTTCTCCAGCCAGTTGTAGTACACCTTGGTGAAGCGGTCCGGGATAATCGTGATCCGGCCGGAGCGCACCGCCTCCAGGCCCAGGTCGGCCAGCGGCCGCATCTTGACGAACCATTGCGTGCTGACCATCGGCTCGACGATCTCGCCGCCGCGCTGCGAGCGGGGGACTTGCGTGCGATACGGCTCGGTCTTGATCGTCAGCCCGGCCTGCTCCATGTCGGCCCACAGCCGGCGCCGGGCCTCGAACCGGTCTAGCCCGGCATACGGGCCGCCATTATCGTTCACGCGCGCGTCCCTATCCAGGACGCTGATGATGGGCAGCCCATGGCGTTGGCCGATCTCGAAGTCGTTCGGGTCGTGCCCGGGTGTGATCTTCAACGCACCGGTGCCGAACGCCATATCCACGTAGGTGTCCTGGATCACCGGGATCGTGCGCTTGAGGATGGGCACCAGTGCCGTGGCGCCGATCAGATGCCGGTACCGCTCGTCGTCGGGGTGCACGGCCAGCGCGCTATCGCCCAAGATCGTCTCGGGTCGCGTCGTAGCCACGGGGATGTAGCCCTTCCCCGGTCCCTCGCTGAGGTCGGCGCCGGCGATCGGGTACTTGAAGTAGTACAGCCTGGCGTCTTCCTCGCTGTATTCCACTTCCAGGTCGCTGACCGCGGTCTGCAGCCCGGGCGACCAGTTGATCAGGTATTCGCCGCGGTAGATCAGGCCCATGCGGTACAATCGCACGAAGGCCGCGCGCACCGCCCGGCTCAACCCGGCATCGAGCGTGAAGCGTTGTCGCTGCCAATCGCAGGAGGCGCCCAGGCGCCGCAACTGCTGCACGATCCGGTCGCCGTACTTCTCTTTCCAGTCCCGGGTGCGGCGCAGGAACTCTTCCCGGCCGATCTCCTGCCGGCTGGTGCCTTCGCCACGCAACATCTTCTCAACCTGCAACTGGGTCGCGATCCCCGCATGGTCGTAGCCCGGCACCCACAACGCTGCATAGCCCCGCATCCGTTTGTAGCGGATCATCATATCTTCCAGGGCGACAAACATGGCGTGGCCCACGTGCATCTCGCCCGTGATATTGGGCGGCGGGATGCTGATCACAAATGGCTCCGCCGCCGGGCCGGCTAATTCGGGCTTGAAATAACCGGAGCGCTCCCACCATTCGTAAATGCGCCGTTCGCTGGCGCTCGGGTCGTAGGTCTTGGGCATCTCGAAGTCAGGCATGCTCGCATTCTCCTGGACATGAAAAAGCCCTTTCGTTTCAAGGGCGAAAGGGCTTCCGCGGTACCACCTTGCTTGATTGGCGGGCGCCGGGCCTGCCAATCCACTCATCGCTGTAACGGGCGAGACCCGTGGCCGTCTAATTGCCTCAGACGGGCTTTTGACGACCCAACTCCCCGGCGACCTTCGGCAGCGCTCACATCGTACAGGGGCTTGCACCCGGTGACCCCTGCTCTCTGGCGACGGCTCCCTGCCTACTCCTCCGGTTCAGCGTCTTTGGTTAGCATCGATTGTGGCCAGATTATAAGGCCGGCAGGACTTCCTGTCAAACGGGCACCGCTTGCGGCGCTTGCGCCGGTTGAGAGCGAATGCGGCCATGCGGCCGACCAATTGGCGCGCCGGGCGGGGGATGGTATACTCAAAGGACGCGGCCGGCAGGTGTGCGCGTGTTCGGGTTGCGCGATCACTCATTCGGCCGATCAGGTGGAGGACCAGGCATGGCACATCCGTTCCTCGAGCGACTGGCGCGTGGGCCGATCCTGGCCGATGGCGCAATGGGCAGCCTGTTGCGCGCGCGTGGCGCGTCGCCCGAGCAGTGCCTGGAAGAGCTGAACCTGTCTCAGCCGGATTGGGTGCGGGACATCCACCTGGCCTACATCCGGGCCGGCTCCGAAATCATCGAAAGCAACACGTTCGGTGCCAACCGCTTGCGGCTGGCCGATTATGCAGGCCTGGCCATCCAGGTCCGCGCGCTGAATTTTCGGGGCGTGAAGCTTGCGCGCGAGGCTCGTGAGATCAGTGGGTCGGCCGTGTGGGTCGCGGGCGCGGTCGGGCCTCTGGGCAAGCGCGCCTCGCAGCGTGAGGACCAGCTTGATATCACCCTCGCGCAGGACGTCTACCGCGAGCAGATCGGCGTGTTGTGGGAGGCCGGGGCCGATCTGCTGGTTTTGGAGACCTTCTCTGACCTGGAAGAGCTGAGAGCGGCCGTCCAGGTGGCACGCGAGACGACAGATCTGCCCATCGTGGCTCAGATGTCGTTTGGCAACGAGGGCGTCACGGCTACCGGCTCGACCCCGGCCGAGGTGGCGCACGAGCTCAGCGCGCTGCGCGTCGACCTGGCCGGCGTCAATTGTTCGATGGGCCCGGCGCGCGTCCTGGATGCCGTCGCCGAGATGCACCGCGCCGAGCCCAGTCTGCGCCTGTCGGTGATGCCCAACGCGGGCCTGCCCTATCGCGCCGGCGCGCAGATGGTCTACCCAACCGCGCCGCACTACTTTGCGCAGCATGTGGCCGCGTTCGTGGCCGCCGGCGGGATGGTGCTGGGTGGTTGCTGCGGCACGACCCCGGCGCACATCGAGGCGATGCGGGTTGCGCTGGACGGGATCCGCCGGCGCACGCCGCCAGGCGGGGCCGCGGCGGCGAACGTGACGGCGGCCGCCGCGGCCGCCGCGGCCGCCGCCATACCGGCCATGGCCGAGGCGCGCGGCGGCCTGGGCTTGGCTGCGCCGGCGCGCGAGCCTGTGCCGATGGTGCGCGCCTCGCCGCCCCCGCAGCCCGACTCGCTGGCTGCCCCGGAGCCGAGTGGCCTGCTGCAGAAACTGCGCGCCGGCAAGTTCGTGGTCAGCGTCGAAGTCGACCCGCCGCGCGGCTTCAATGCCGAGAAGATGCTCGAGGGTGCGCGCATCGCGCAGGCGCGCGGCGCCGACGCGGTCAACGTCGCCGACAGTCCCATGGCGCGCGTGCGCATGGGCGCCCTGGCCCTGTGCGTGCTGATCCAACAGCAGGTGGGCATCGAGACGGTTTTGCATTGTACCACCCGTGACCGGTCGCTGATGGCGCTGCAGGCGGACCTGATCGGCGCCCATGCGCTGGGCGTGCGCAACATTATCGCCCTGTCCGGCGACCCGCCCAGCCTCGGCGACCAGCCCGATAGCACCGCCGTCTACGACGTGGACTCGATCGGCCTGGTGCGGATCATCAGCCAGTTCAACGAGGGCAAGGATCGTTCGGGCAAGCCTTTCGGCAGCCGGGCGGCCTTCACGATCGCGGTGGCCTGCGATCCTACCCGGCCCGACCTGGCACGCGAGGTCGACCGCTTTCAGCGCAAAGTCTCAGGCGGCGCGCACCTGGCCATGACGCAACCGATCTACGATCCGGAAGTCTGGCGGCGCTTTTACGAGCTGTACGTGGAGCGGCACGGCGCTTTCCCGGTGCCGGTGCTGGTCGGCATCTTGCCACTGCAAAGCTATCGCCATGCCAGTTTCCTGCACAACGAGGTGCCCGGCATCACCCTGCCCGATAGTGCGTTGGCCCGCATGGAACGCGCCGGCGCGGATGGCCGCACTGAAGGCATCAAGATGGCGCAGGAACTGCTGCTACAGATGCGCGCGATGCCTGCGGTGCAGGGTGTTTACCTGATGCCAAGCTTCGGGCGCTATGAGGTGGCATGCGAGGTGTTGGACGTGATCGGCGCTCCGTCCCACGCGGAGGCTGTGTCCTGACGTGATTCGTGATGTTATCATAGGTATCGTGTGATGTAGAACATTAGGGAGAACTTTAGATGGAACCGGTGATGATCTGTGCGATTTTCCCGCATCCGGACGACGAGTCTTTCGGCGTCGCCGGTAGCGTGGCTTTCTACCAGGCGCGGGGCGTGCGCTCGGCCTTGATCTGTACCACTCGCGGTGCGGCCGGCATGTGCAACGGTTTGGCGGAGACGCCTGCCGAGCTGGCAGCCGTGCGCAGCGAGGAATTTGCCTGTGCGGCGCGCACGATGGGCGCAGCGGCCTACGAGCTACTCGATTTTGCCGATGGGGCCGGCCAGAACTGGGACTGCTCCGAACTCGGCGCGCGCCTGGAGGGTCTCCTTGCACGCTGGCGTCCGCCGGTGGTGATTACGTTCGATAAGGACGGCGTGACCGGCCACCCGGACCACATAGCCGTTCATTCGGTCGTCAGCGGCTTGATCGCCGCCCACGGCCCGGAGCTGGGCGTGCGCCGCTTGTTCTACCAGGTAGTGACTTGCCCGGAAGAGGCGAGCCCCGAAGGCCCATCGCTGGCCTGCGTGCCGCCTGAGACGGTCGACGTCTCGGTCGACATCCGGCCCTTCGAGCCGATCAAGCGCGCCGCCCTGGCTTGCCATCGGACGCAGGCGGACGACACCGCTCACCTGCTCGATCAGCCCGCCGGCAGCCTCCGAGCCGAGCACTACCAGCTGGCCTGGTCGGCCGACGGTTGGCGTCCGTGCGCGGGCGCAGCCGATCTTCTGGTGGATCTCGTGTCCAGGCCGGGGGAGCGCGCGGTGCATGAATAGCCGGCCCGCTCTCATCCTGGCCTCCAGTTCTCCCCGCCGCCGCGCCCTCCTGGCCGAGGTGGGCCTGGATTTTGCCGTGGCCGCGGCCGACGTGGACGAACGGGCCTATCGCGGCGAAAGCCCGGCGGACCTGGTCGTGCGCTTGAGCCAGAGCAAGGGCCACGTTGTGGCCGAACAGCATCCGGGGGAGCTGGTTCTGGCGGCCGACACGGTAGTGGTGCTCGATAATGAGATCCTCGGCAAGCCGGCTGACCCGGCGCAAGCTGTCGAGATGCTGAGCGCCTTACGCGGGCGCATGCACTACGTTTTTACGGCCGTGAGCCTACGGAAGGCCGACGGCCTTCTAAGCGGCCCTCATCTGGCCACTCGGCTGTCCTGCAGCAAGGTGTGGATCCGCAATTTCACGGATGACGAGATCAGAGACTACGTCGCGACCGGCGACCCGTTGGACAAGGCCGGTGCTTATGCCATCCAACATCCTCGCTTTTCCCCGGTCGAGCGTTGGGACGGCTGTTATACGGCGATCATGGGTCTGCCGCTTGGGGCGGTGGCGGAGTTGCTGAGCGAGGCCGGCCGGCCGCCGGCGGACGTGATACCGGTCTGCGAGCGACAGAGCGGGGCCTGTTGCCTGCGTGGCAGGCAGGTAGGCTGCTGATAGTAGGGGTATTGATGCACGAAGACATTGTGGCCGGTCTCAATCCGTCCCAGACCGAGGCGGTGACGACCATCAAAGGACCAGTGCTGGTGCTCGCCGGTCCTGGCTCTGGCAAGACGCGGGTATTGGCTCATCGCGTGGCTTTCTTGCTGCGTGCAGTGGGCGTCAGCCCGCGCTCGCTGATGGCGGTGACTTTCACTAACAAGGCGGCCGGCGAGATGCGCGAGCGCATCAACCGGCTGCTGGGAGAAGCGGTGTCGACCAGCGCCGGCTGGCGTGGCCTGACCATCGGCACATTTCACAGCATCTGCGCCTACATCCTCCGGCAAGAGGCGGCCCCGGCCCATATTGATCCGAACTACGTCATTTTCGACGATTCCGAGCAGTTGGCAGTCATTAAACAGGCGCTGCGCGATCTGAAACTGGACGAGAAAATGTACCGCCCGGAGGCCATGCGGGCGGCCATCTCGCGCGCCAAGAATGAGTTGATCAAGTCCACCGCCTTCGAGGCCACCACGTACTGGGCCGAAGTTGCCCGGCGCGTCTATGGGCGCTACGAAGAGGTCATGGCCGCCAACCACGCGCTGGACTTCGACGATCTTCTCTGTCGCACCACCTACCTGTTCAAAGAGCAGCCGGAGGTGCTCAGCCGTTACCAGGAGCGCTACCAGTACCTGTTGGTGGATGAGTTCCAGGACACCAACACCGCCCAGTACGAGCTGGTGAGCATGCTGGCCGGGCGCAGCCATAACCTGTTTGCTGTGGGAGACGAAGACCAATCCATATTTGCTTTTCGAGGCGCGGATTACCGCAACGTCATGCGCTTCCGTGAGGACTATCCGGAGGCCAAGGTGATCCTGCTGGAGCAGAATTATCGTTCCACGCAGACCATTCTCGACACCGCCAATGCGATCATCGCGCGCAACCTGCACCGTACGCCCAAGCAGTTGCGCACCGAGCGCGGGCGGGGCCTGCAGGTGACGCTGCACGAGGCCTATGACGAATCGGACGAGGCGAACTTCGTCGTCAGCACCATTCAGCGGCTGGTATCCCAGGAGGAGGTGCGCCTCAGCGATTGCGCGGTCATGTACCGCACCAACGCCCAATCCCGTCCGCTGGAGGACGCGTTTGTGGCGCGCGGCATACCCTACCGGTTAGTCGGGGGCACGCGCTTCTATCAACGCCGTGAGATCAAGGACGCGCTGGCCTACCTCAGGCTGGTGCACAATCCGGCCGACAACGTGAGCCTGATGCGTATCATCAACGTTCCGCCGCGCAGCATCGGCGACAAGACCATCGGCGCGCTGAACACCTGGAGCAGCGAACTGGGGTTGCCGATGACCGGGGGCATGGCTCTCCTGGCCGGCGATCCGCAGATGAACGTGCGCTACCCAGAGCCGCCCCAGCATTCTCTCGGCACGGCCGCCCTGCGCTCGCTGACCGCCTTTTACCGGATGTTCGCGAGCTGGGTCGCACAGAAGGATCGGCTGACCATCGAGGCGCTGCTTGATCGTATATCTGAGGAGTCGGGTTACGCCACCTGGCTCAAGGACGGCACCGAGCAGGGCCAAGAGCGCTGGGAGAATGTCCAGGAGTTGCACAGCGTCGCCGAGCAGTACGACGACCTGCCGCCGGATGTCAGGTTGGGCGCTTTCCTCGAAGAGGTCGCGCTGGTGTCAGACCAGGACCAACTGGCCGAGGAACAGGACCGGGTAACGCTGCTCACCCTGCACACGGCCAAGGGGCTGGAGTACAAGGCGGTGTTCATCGTCGGGCTGGAGGAGAACATCTTCCCGCACAGCCGTAGCCTGGAGGACCCCGACCAGTTGGAGGAGGAGCGCCGCCTCATGTACGTGGGGGTGACGCGTGCTAAAGACCGGCTGTACCTCGTGCGCGCCTTCCGGCGTACGCTTTACGGCCGCAGCGAAGTCAACGCGCCCTCGCGTTTCCTCATCGACATCCCGGAGAAACTGCAGGTGGGCGGGGGCATCGGCGATCGTAAGGCGGCCGCCCGCCAGGCGCTCGAGAACGTCACGCGCTGGGGACCCCAGGGATCGAACGCGCAGGCGCGACCCGAGCGCCGGCCGGCGCGCGTTGCGCCGGCCGGCGGTGGGCAGAGCGAACGGGCCGAGAAGCCTGCCGAGAAGCCCGCTGCGCCCGCGCGCAAGACGCAATTCAAACCCGGCGATCGGGTCGATCATGGCCTCTTCGGCACGGGGATCGTGCTTAAGAGCCAGGTGACGGCCGACGACGAGGAAGTGACCGTGACCTTTCCGGGCAAGGGGACGAAGACGCTCCTGGCGAGCTTTGCCCGGCTGAGAAAGGTGTGAACTGGGGGGCGTGATGCGTCAAACCGGCTGCCTTTCGCGCCTCACACCCCCTGTTCGTTCAGCCACGCCCTCGCAAGAACCCAGCGCGCCTCGTCATCATCCAGGCGCAGTTCGAACGTCTCGCGCTGCGCCGTCTGCACCAGGTAACAATGCCAGGTCGTGCCCTCGAGCGTCTCATCCCACTCGCGCCCATGGTCGACCACCCGCCGCGTCTGCCCCTGCCACTTGAAGGCGGTTGGTTGGACGCGACCGTCGGGCAGAAAGCGCGCTTCGACGAGGACGGGCTGATTCACAGTTTCGGGTGTTGACATCGAAATCCCTCACCTCTTCAAATACTTCAGCACCAGCGCCAGCGCGGCCTCGGTGGAGCACTGCTTGTTGCCGATGCGATCCCTGTCCCAGATGTGCCGTTCGCCAATCTCCGCATCGTCGGCCGTCAGGTGCATGTAGACCAGGCCGACGGGCTTTTCGGCGGTCCCGCCCCCCGGCCCGGCGATGCCCGTCATTGAGACGGCGATGCTCGAGCGAAATAGCCGGCGCGCGCCCCAGGCCATCTCCGCCGCGGTCTCTGGGCTGACCGCGCCGTGGGCCAGCAGCGTCTCGTGCCGCACGCCCAGGATCCCCTCTTTGGCGCTGTAGGCATAAGAAACCACACTGCCCAGAAAGTAATCCGAGCTGCCCGCGATGTCGGTAATCAGGTCGCCGACCAGCCCGCCCGTGCAGGATTCCGCAGTCGCCAGCGTCAGGTGGCGCTCCCTGAGCAGGCTCCCGATCTCCGCTGCCAGCGCGCTGCCGAGTTTTGCCGCTCCCGATTCTATCCCACTCGCATCACCTTTCACTCTCGCCTCCATCGCTCTGCTTTCCAGTTCACGCTTCGTTTTTCATTTCCGGCAGCCACACCGTGAATGTGCTGCCCTTGCCCAGCTTGCTGCTGACCTCGATCCGGCCGGCGTGCGCGTGCGCGATCCACTGCGCGATCGAGAGTCCTAGTCCGGAGCCGCCCCGGCGGGCGCGGCTGCGGTCGGCCCGGTAGAAGCGCTCGAAGATATGCGGCAAGTTCTCTGGCGCAATGCCGATCCCGCTATCCGTCACCTGGATCCGCACCCAACCATCGGTGCGTCGCAGGATCAAGACGACCTGCCCCCCGGCTGCGTGTATTTAAGCGCGTTGTCAACCAGGTTGAGCAGCAACCGCCGCAGGCGGTCCACGTCCCCGGCCACCAGCGCCTGGTCCTCGCCGCCCAGCTTTACGGAAATGCCCTGGGCTATCACCTGTGCCTGCCGGTAGACCTCGAGCAGGAGCGTGTCCATCTCGACCGGCTGGCGCTGCAATTCCAAGCACACGTCCGCCTGGGCCAGCAACAGCAGATCGCTCACCAGCCGGCTCATGCGCTCGGTCTCGTCCCCAATTGCCCGCAGGGCCTCAGCGCGCATGGCCCCGTCGGCTATCGCGCCGCGCTTCAGCAAGTCCCAGGTTGCCGATCACGCGCGGCAGCCAGGCCCGCCTCGCCGTCGGGAGCCACTTCGACCGTATAGCCTTCGTAGATCAGGCCGCGGCGCAGCAGGTCGGCAATCTGCGGCTCGTCTTCAATCACCAGGATCCGTTCACCCATCGCACCCGCTCGTTGGGAAGCTAGCCACTAACGCAAACGTGGCACGGGTGTTATTCTAACATCCTGCCGGAGGCGAGTCAATGAGACGCGAAGGAGGGCTCCACAGCAGGCGTTGAGACGTGAGAACAGGTCGCGCCGCGTGTGCTTCTACCCAAATGCGGGCTTTGCGGGTATAATTAAGGCTCACGGTTCCCTTCGCACTGAGGAGATGCTCCTAATGGCCGATATTTCACCTATTTCCTCCCTCGCCGAGCGCGTCACGGAGAACGTTGAGCGGGTCATCATTGGTAAGCGGCGTGAGGTCGAACTCGCACTGATTGCGCTGCTCTGCCAGGGTCATTTGCTGATTGAGGACGTGCCCGGCGTCGGTAAGACGATGCTGGCCCGTTCGATTGCCCGTTCGATTGGCTGCACCTTCCGGCGCCTCCAGTTCACGCCCGATATGCTGCCCAGCGATGTGACCGGCGTGTCGGTGTTCAACCAGAAGACGCGCGAATTCGAGTTCCGGCCAGGGCCGATCATGGCGCAGATTGTTTTGGCCGACGAGATCAATCGGGCGACTCCCAAGACGCAGTCGGCGCTGCTGGAGGCGATGGAGGAACGGCAGATCACCGTGGACGGCATCACCTACAGCCTGGAGCGGCCGTTCCTGGTCCTGGCGACGCAGAACCCGATCGAGTACGAGGGCACCTTCCCCCTGCCCGAAGCGCAGATCGATCGCTTCATGATGCGCATCAGCCTGGGCTACCCATCCGCCTCGGATGAGATGCATATCCTTGAGTCGCAGCGCGAGCATCACCCGGTGCAAGATATCGACCAGGTCGTGTCGGTAGAGGAACTGCTTGCGGCGCAGGACGCGGCGAAGGGGGTTTACGTCGACGATCTGATCAAGGAGTACATCGTCAGCCTCGCGAATGCCAGCCGCAGCCATCCCGACGTTTACCTGGGCGCCAGCCCCCGCGGCAGCCTGGCCCTGTTCAAAGGGACGCGCGCTTACGCCGCCCTGCAGGGCCGCACCTACGTCATTCCTGATGACGTCAAGGCTCTGCTCGAGACGACTTTCGCACATCGCATGATCATCAGCCCGTCGGCCCGCATCAAAAACGTGGATGCGCGTGTGGTGGTCGAGGAGATCGCCGCGTCGGTACCCGTGCCGGGAGCACGCGTAAAGGCAAGATAGTTGAAACGTTCCTGGGGTATCTTTTTCCTGTGGTTGGCGGCGCTGCTCTTCGCCCTCAATACCGGGCGAGACCTCGCGTTCGATCTGCTTTACTTTGTGACCGGCGTGATCCTGCTCGCGCTTTGGTGGGCCTGGGCCAACTTGCGCGGGCTTCACTTGCGCCGCGTCACCCGTCCGCAGCGCTCGCAAGTCGGCCGCTACCTCGAAGAGTCGCTCGAACTGACCAATAACTCTCGCTGGCCCAAGCTGTGGGTCGAAGTGCTTGACCAGTCGGACCTACCTGGCCATCAGATCAGCCGGGTCGTCAATTCTCTCGGGCAGCGCGCGACGTCACGCTGGCAGGCCCGTACACTCTGCCGCTTGCGCGGCCGTTTCACGCTCGGCCCGTTGGCTCTCACCAGCGGCGACCCGCTGGGTCTTTTTCGTTTCACACGCAAGGCGCCCGGCACTCTGGCGCTGGTCGTCGTCCCCGCGACGGTCGCGATCCCGCAGTTCAGCCCGCCCAGCGGCTACCTGGCCGGCGGCGAGCTGATCCATCGACGTACTCCCTACATCACGACCAGCGTTTCGACCGTGCGCGACTACGTGCCGGGCGACAGTTTCAACCGCATCCACTGGAAATCCACGGCTCGCACGGGCCGCCTGATCTCGAAAGAGTTCGAGTTGGATCCGCTGGCCGATGTCTGGATCTTCCTCGACATGCACGAGGGCGCGCAGGCCGAGTCACCCTGGACCGTGCAGCCTTGGGAACCGATGGGGTGGATGCGCCCGCATGAGGCCAGGCTGGATCTTCCGCCGAGCACCACCGAGTACGGGGTCACGATTGCGGCCTCGCTCGCGCAGCACTTCATCCGCTTGGACCGGGCAGTAGGCTTCCTGAGCTATGCCGGGCAGCGCGAGGTGGTCCAGCCCGATCGCGGTGAGCGCCAACTCGATCGTTTGCTTGACATCCTGGCCGTCATCCAGCCCGAGGGACATATCCCCCTCCCGCACATCCTCGCGACCGAGGGCGCGCGCCTCGGGCGTCATAGCACCCTGATCGTCGTTACCTCCTCGTCTGACCCTGCCTGGGTGCAGACCTTACGCGGTCTGCGCGCCCGCGGCGTGCACGGCATTGCCATCCTGCTGGCCGCGCGTACCTTCGGGCCGGCGGCCGATTGGAGCGAGGCCCTGGGGGAGCTGCAGATCGGCGGCCTGCCCGCTTACCTGGTGCGCCGGGGCGATGATCTCTCCAGCGCGCTGGCGCGACCGGTCAGCCTCGGCGGACCGGGGTCGGGTGGCCCGACACGGCCTTATAGCACCCGGCCCGGCTCCAACGGCAATCCGGGGCAGACCAACGCCGCCATCTGACGGGGTGAGCGCTTCCGAGCCGCAGTTATTGGGGTTGGCTGATCAGGGTGAAGTAATTCCAAACCGCTGTGGAGAGGTCCTTCATCGTGCTTTTGGAGAGCGACCATTCGAGCCAGGGTGGCTGGTAGATGAAGACACTGATGATGTAGGGACCGGCCGGACCCCAGATGGCAGCCACGTCGCCGTGTGTGTCGGCCGCGTAGCCGTGCTTGTGCACGAAGCGTGTCCCCTGCGGGACGCCGCTGACGACAAGTTCATTCATGTTGTCCATGCCCAGGAAATCCAGTGCCTGGCGGCATTTCGCATCCGTTAGCTGGTCGCCATAGGCTGCCAACAGGGTGCCCCCTCCCTGGCTGCATTCCACGATCATCCCCAGCATCAGGCCCAGGTCGCGCGGCGTGGTCTGGACGTAAGCATCCGGCAGGGTGTTCAGGTCCTTGCGGCTGTTTGCCGGGGTGACGATGCGGGGCGGGCTGGCCAAGTGCTGGTCATAGGGTGTGGCCATAAAGGTGTTCTCCAGCCCCAGGGTGTGCAGCGATTGGTTCAAAACGCGCACGCCCGCGGTCTGGTCACCGTCGCCGATGATCCCCAGCAGCAGGTTGGCCGCATGATTGTTGCTCAGCGCTGTGGTCTGCGTGATAATGCCGGTCGTCTCGGCATCCGGGGGCGCCTTGAGCTTGCGGAACACTTCCTCCACGATCGCGATCTTTATCGTGCTCATGCCGGCATAGGCGACGTCGGCGTTCACGGCGGCTTCCTCGCCCGTCGTCGTCTGGTGCACGAATACGCCGCCAATTCCGGGGAACTGGTCCATCCGCGCTTTGAGCAGCGCCTCCAGCGCCTTCATGTCGATCGGCGGCGCAGGAGCCTGGTGAAGCACCAATTCGAGGCTGCGCACCTGCGGATCGATCAGCACGCCAAGCAAGCGATCGCGCGAGGCGGGCAGGTCCAGCTTAAGGCCGGGCTGGCCGGGCGCGATCGTGAGCTTGTCGAGCACGGGTTGAGGGGGGATCGGGGACCGGTCATAGTGGTCCGCAACGTCGGCCAGCCAGTTGTCCAGGGCGACGGTATCTAAGGAATAGCGCAGCGGCACGTTGATGGGCGCCGGCGGGTGACGCACCAGCTCACCCAGGAAGGTGCGCAGGTCCAGGAAGAAGCTTTTGTGCCGGAGCGCCTCGGCCAGCATGCTGGTGGCGTCTACATGGAAGCCGACTGCCTGCGGGCGCAGGACCAGGCGCTGTCCCGCGTAATAGACGGCAATCGGCTCATCGAAGGCCCGCTCCAGGGCGTCCGTGATCCCTGCGGCGTCCGCCCCGCTCAGGTCCATGCCGGCCAACTGCACCCCGGCCGGCACCGCCCCCTGCGCCAGTTGAAATAACCACCAGGGCCGGGCCAGCAAAGCGGCGAGGATGAGGATGACGATGAGGAGGCTTATGAGCAATCTACGCATAGATCAGGTGTAGTTTATTCCCACTCGATAGTCGCCGGCGGCTTGGAGCTGATGTCATATACCACCCGATTGACCGCGGGCACTTCGTTGACGATCCGGTTGCTGACCTTTGCCAGCAACTCGTAGGGCAGGTGCGCCCAGTCGGCGGTCATGAAGTCGTCGGTGGTCACGGCGCGCAGCGCAATCGTGTCGGCGTAGGTGCGCCCGTCACCCATCACTCCTACAGAACGCACGGGCAACAGCACGGCGAACGCCTGCGAGGCGCTCCGATAGAGCCCGGCCGCCTGCAGCTCGCTCAAGAAAATGGCGTCCGCCCGGCGTAGCGTTTCAAGCCGCGCCCAGGTCACTTCGCCGATGATGCGGATCGCCAGGCCCGGCCCCGGGAACGGGTGGCGCCAGACGATCTCTTCGGGCAGCCCCAAGGCTTCCCCAACCGCGCGCACCTCATCCTTGAACAACATGCGCAGCGGCTCGATCAGCTTGAACTGGATATCGGCGGGCAGACCGCCCACGTTGTGGTGCGTCTTGATGGTGTGCGCCGTGCGTTGCTCCGAACGGCTGGCAGATTCGATGACGTCGGGGTAAAGCGTGCCCTGCGCCAGGTAGGCCGCGTGGGCGGCGCCGGTCGCGGCGACCGCCTGGGCCTCGGCGGCTTCGAAGGTGCGCACAAAACGTGCCCCGATGCGCTTGCGCTTGAGCTCAGGATCGGTCACGCCGGCCAGGTCGGACAGAAACTCTTCGCTGGCGTTTACCGCGATCAGGCGCAGGCCCATGTACCGCTGGAAGGTGTCCACCACCTGCTCGGCCTCGCCCTGGCGCAGCAGCCCGTGATCGACGAAGACGCAGGTCAGCCGGTCGCCGATGGCTCGGTAGAGCAGGGTCGCGGCCACCGCGGAATCGACGCCTCCGCTCAGTCCGCACACCACGTGCCCGTCGCCCACTTGCTGCCGGATGCCGGCGCAGGTCTCCTCGATGAAACTGGCCGGCGTCCAGTCGGGCCGGCAGCCACAAACGTCAACCGCAAAGTTGTGCAGCAACTGGTGGCCCTGTGGCGTGTGGCGCACCTCAGGGTGAAATTGGACGCCATACACGTTACGCAGCGGGTCGCCCACGGCAGCCATGGCGGAAGGCGTGCGGGCCAGGATGACGAAACCCTGCGGCAGTTGGCTGACGCGGTCGCCGTGGCTCATCCACACGGCCAGTTCCGGCGGCAGGTTGCGCAATAAGGCTGCGTCAGGCGCCACTACGTCCAGCGTCGCATGGCCGTACTCGCGCTGCTCGGCCGGATCGACGCTTCCGCCCAGGTTCAGCGCCAGCAATTGCATCCCGTAGCAGATACCCAGCACCGGTTTGCCCGATTGCAGCACGAAATCGGGCAGCGATGGTGCGCCCGCGGCATAGACGCTGGCCGGCCCGCCGGAAAGAATATAGCCTTTGGGGTTCAAGGCCGCGAAACGCTCTTTTGGGGCGTCCCAGGGGATGAGCTCGCAATACACGTGGAGCTCGCGTACCCGGCGTGCGATCAGCTGCGCGGTCTGCGAGCCATAGTCGAGGATGGCGATCGAATCGTGATGCGCCGTGGAAAGGCTCATGCTACTCCAGGATGATCCGGCCGTTGTCCATGCTCGTGATCACGGCCAGCGTCTCGATGGGCACGTTCAGGTCTGCCAGGGACCCCCGTCCGCCCTCGAAGCGCTTTTCGATCACCGCGCCGATGGCCACGAGGGTCGCGCCCGCCGTCTCTATCAGGTGGACCAGGGCCCGGATCGTCTCGCCGCGTGCGAGGAAGTCGTCGATCACCAGCACGTGGTCACGCGGCCCCAGGTACTCGGGCGAGATCATCAGCTCGGTCATGACGCCCTTGGTATGTGATGGGGCACTGGCCAGCATCGCGTTCGGATGCATGGTGACAGGCCTTGTCTTGCGCGCGTAGACCACAGGGATGCCCAATGCCAGCCCGGTGGTGAGAGCGGGCGCGATCCCGCTGATCTCGGCGGTGACAATCTTGTTGGCGCCGAGGTGCGCAAAGCGCGCCGCCAATGCCCCACCCACCGCGAGCATCAGGGCCGGGTCCACCTGGTGGTTGATAAAACTGTCAACCTTGAGGATCCCATGACCCAGATTGACGCCCTCGCGCACGATTCGTTCTTTGAGTAGTTCCATAGCGCAACTTCCTCCCAAGCGCAGCTTGCTTGCCGTCACTATGGATGAACATTGTAGCGCCGAAGGGGCGAAAGCGTAAATCACGCCGCCTTTATCTAACGCCTGGCGCTCCAGGTTCCGCCTGTTGCCAATGCACCTCCGCGCGTCGCCAGTTGCGGACGCGCCAGGCCCACCCTGCCGGGTAGCCAAGCATCTTGGCCACGTCGCCCGTGACACGGATGAGAGGGATCAGCAGGATGGCGCGCAGCCGGCCGCTGGTCGCGAGATGGGGCAGATAGGGGAGCAGGCGCCGGTAGGGCGTGCGGCAATAGGCCAGGAACCCGCTGCCCAACGCCAGCAACCAGAGCGGGCTGCGCGACACGCTCAGCGCCAGCATGGCGGGCAGCGCCACCAGGTAGGTCGCATAGCGGATAGCGTGCCGCTTGCGCCAGAGGTCGGCTTTGCCGTCGCCGCGCGCGTAACGGTAATACTGCTTGAAAAATGCACGCAGCGAGCCACGCGGCCGGAAATGCGCCAACGCGCCGGGCGCCCAGCCAAATGGTCCACAGGCCGCCCGCACCCGCAGATCGAAAATCAGGTCTTCGCAGTAATCGATCCATTCGGGGTAGCCACCTGCCGCCTGCCAGGCTGCCCTGGTGAAGGCGACGGAGCGACTGGACGGTAGAAACGTCGCCGGGTTGACTTCCGCCAGCACAGGCAGCACCGTTGCGCCCATGGCGATCTCGAAAGGCGACGCGACGTCGGGAACGAAGAAGCCGGACACCGCTTGGGGCCGGCCGCCGCCCCACCGGTCAGACGGTTCGCCGGACGGTGGATTCTCGAAGGGAGCGAGCAGGCATT
>Ga0209746_1000400_pt1 | contig 22473 bp, 22 predicted proteins | sample BarGraNGADG00211_3_FD_184496 | JGI IMG/M metagenome (GOLD analysis project Ga0209746, IMG submission 184496) | Arctic peat soil microbial communities from Barrow, Alaska - Barrow Graham LP Ref core NGADG0011-211 (SPAdes) (version 2) | ecosystem: Environmental > Terrestrial > Soil > Wetlands >... | reverse complement strand
CCCGCACGCCATGCCGCTGACATGAGTCAGCGGCACTACACCGGTGTTATCCGCATAAGGGGCAGGGTGAAGGGGGCAGGGGAAGCAATCCCCTGATCGCCAGGGAAATTGATTCTCCGGGCACATCTGCTTTAGTGGGCGGTTCCAGGTTAAAGCGCTCTTCATCCGAAGTGGTGGAAAAGGTCAGGCAAATCTCTCTTCTTTCCACACATCCGCGTTGTTGCTGTAGCCGGCTTTTTCCCAAAAACCCAAACGGTCGCGTGGCATGAACTCCAGCCCGCGCAGCCACTTGGCACCCTTCCACAGGTAGGGACTCGTCAGATCGTTGCGGCCGGGGATGGCGCCGACAACGCCGCGCAGGGGATAGCCGTGTTCGGGCGTGATCGGCTCGCCGTTGAAATGGGTCGCTAGCAGGAAATTCTCCTGCAGAACCACTTCCAGCGGCAGGTTGACCGTAAACCCATAATCGGCATGCTGCATCACGAACTGCGCCGCGGGCTTGAGTTTGATGAGACCCTGCTCCACCAGCGTCCGCACCCGGACGCCCTCCCAGAGGGTGTCGGCCTTGCTCCAACGCGTCACGCAGTGGATGTCCATCGTGACCTGCGAGTGCGGCAGTTGGTTGAACTCGTCCCACCCCCAGGCCTTATCTTCCTCCACTTCGCCCCAGACGCGGAAATCCCACGTGGCCGGGTTGAAGCTGGGCACCGGCCCGTAGTGCAAGACGGGGAACTTCACCGTCAGCGCCTGGCCGGGCGGCAGGCGGTTTTCGTTGCGGATGCGTTCTTCTTCCTTTCGGCGGTCGGAACTTTTAAAGGAAAACATTCTAGATAACTCCTGTCCGAAAATTATATCATGCACCCCTGCGGTATAATCTTCACCATGGCGCGTGATTTTTATACTTCTCTTGTCTATGCCCGGCGCTCCCCGGTATTTGGGAAGCTTGCTTACTATCTTCTAAAACTTCTCGGCGCGGAAATCCCTCTCCCGGTGATAATCGGCAGGGATTTTCTCCTATTGCATGGCGGGTTTGGCGTCGTGATCCACCCTCAAACAACCATTCACGACCGTGTCCGGGTCTACCCCGGCGTAACCCTCGGGCGCGCCGATGTGCACCTTCCTATAGAACGATCTGCGTTCAAAGGCTTTGAAATCGAGGATGACGTTATTCTTTCTTCGGGAGCCAAAGTACTCTGCAAAGAAGGAATCTTGCGTATTGGGCGGGGGACGATCGTAGCGGCCAATGCCGTGTTGCTCGAATCCACCGGCGAAAATGAAATCTGGGCTGGCGTTCCGGCACGGCACATTGGGAAGCGTGAATAATGCGCATCTGCATCATCCCGAAAGTTCATGGCGTTGGGGGCATGGTCTCTTTCCAGGCCAAACTGACTGCCGGTTTGAAAGCTCGAGGAATCCAGGTCAGCGACGACCCGACCGAACCATCCTGTAACGCCATTCTCATTACCGGGGGGGCACGCGACATCGCCGGCCTGCTGCGCGCCCGGCGCCGCGGCGTCCGCATCGTCCAGCGCCTGGATGGCATCAACTGGCTGCACCGCCGCCTGCACACAGGTCCGCGCCACTTCCTGCGCGCCGAGTACGGCAACCGCCTGCTCGCCCTGCTCCGCTCCCGGGTGGTCACGCATATTGTCTACCAATCCGAGTTTGTGCGCGGCTGGTGGGCCGGGCAGTTCGGCCCGGAGCGCGTCCCGTCGGTTGTCATCCATAACGGCGTGGACCTCTCGGCCTACACGCCCGACGGCCCTCACGAGCGCCCGACTGAAGTCTTTCGGCTGCTGCTGGTGGAAGGCAGTCTGCAAGGCGGTTACGAAACCGGACTTGAAACCGCCCTTGGACTGGCCGAACGGTTGGCTGAAAAATTCCCGCTCGAAATGATGGTCGTTGGCCGCCTCTCCCCGTCCCTGCAAACCGTCACCCAAAAAAAGAGCCGGGTGCCCATCCGCTGGGCTGGCCTGGTGCCGCGCGATCAAATCCCGGCCCTCGACCGCTCGGCGCACCTGCTATATTCGGCAGACATCAATGCCGCCTGCCCGAATTCGGTCATCGAAGCCCTGGCCTGCGGGCTGCCGGTATCGGGATTTGCCACCGGGGCACTGCCCGAACTGGTCACCGGAGATGCCGGTCGCCTCGTCTCATACGGTGGCGACCCGTGGAAACTCGACCCGCCCGACCTGCCCGCCCTGACCGGGGCCGCCGCGGAAATCCTGCAAAACAATGCGCACTTCCGAGCGGCTGCCCGCCAGCGCGCCAAAGAAGCTTTTGGGCTGGATAAAATGGTGGATCGCTATCTGGATGTGTTACTCGGATAGGAAAGAGCTTGACCACAGTAATCACCAATCTCGTGCCTTAGTGCCTTTGTGGTAAAGACCTTATGCAAAAATTGCTCTTAAGCGCCGCGGCCTTCACCGCCAAAATTCTACCGAATTCTTTCAAGCAAGCCATCTACAAGGTCAAGCCGCTGGCGCGTCTCATCCGCCGCGGGCTGAACCGCGCCGCTCCCACCGGGTTGGTCGAAGTTAAAGTCGCCGCAGGAGACCTGGCCGGGTTCACCATCCTGCTTGATATGCAAGTTGATAAGGATTACTGGCTCGGCACGTACGAGCCGGAACTGCAATCTGCTCTGCGCGAGCTTATTCCCGCCAGCGCGGTCATCTTCGACGTGGGCGCGAACATCGGCTACTTGTCGCTCCTGCTGGCAAAAGCCGCCGGGGAGGCGGGAAAAATATTTGCCTTCGAGGCGCTCCCGTCCAATGTCGAACAACTGCGGCGCAACCTGGCACTTAACGGGATGGACACGCAGGTGACGGTCATCGCAAGCGCGGTGACACAGGCCCCAGGTCCGGTGCATTTTCTGGTACACGCTTCCGGCGGGATGGGCAAGGCTGCCGGGTCCGCCGGTCGGGAAGACCAGTACCAATCAGAAGTGACCGTTACCGGAATCTCTCTGGACGAGTTCGTCTATGGCCAGGGCAACCCGCCGCCGCAAGTGGTCAAGATGGACATTGAGGGCGGCGAGGTGATGGCGCTGAAGGGGATGCACCGGGTGTTGACCGAGGCGCGCCCGCTGATGCTGATGGAACTGCACGGACCGGAATCCAGCCGGGTTGCCTGGGAGACGCTGACCGCCGCCGGTTATGAGATTTGCTGGATGCGCCCCGGCTACCCGGTCGTCTCCTCCCAGGAGGCGATGGGCTGGAAGGCGTATATAGTGGCAAAACCGTCCCCTCTCCCTTTGAGAGCCCTCTTCATGGAAAAAGAATGAAACCTCGTTCCGATACCGCTCCTCTGCTCTGGCTGGGATTGGCCTTGTGCGTGACCCTGGCAATTGCTTTTCTCCTGCCGGTCACCCCGCAAGACTACTGGTGGTACCTGCGCGTCGGGCGCGACACGTTGGCGGCGGGCGCGCTGCCGCGGATAGACACGTTAAGTTACACCCAGGCAGGAAGTCCGGTGGTCAACTTTTCATGGGGCGCGGCAGTGCTTTTCTGGCTGATCTACAAATTAGGCGGTCTCACCTTGACCGTACTGGTGCGCGGCCTTCTGGTCGCCCTGGCCTATTCACTCGTCTGGCTGACGGCACGACGACTGGGTGCGGGTCGCATCGGTGCGGCGCTGGTGTTTCTGCTGGCCGTATTGGCCTCCAGCAATAACTGGTCCATACGGCCGCAGTTATTTGCCTATCCGTTGTTCGCACTGGCACTCTACCTTTTATACCGCTGGCAGAACGGGGACAGGAAAGCCGTCTGGTGGCTGCCGCTCATCAGCTTATTGTGGGTCAACCTGCACGGCTCGTTCATCATGCTTATTCTGCTGACCGGCGCGGCACTGGTCTTCGGTCGCGGTGACAAACGTCTCCTGGCTCTGGCCTTTGCCGGTATCCTGCTCGCCACCCTGGTCAACCCACGCGGCCCCGGCGCATGGACCTACGTCTACGACTCGCTCACCCTCCCATCCCAGCAGTTCTCCGCCGAATGGCATCCGCCGGTCAACAGCGGCTGGCAGATGAACATTTTCTTCCTCTGGCTGCTGGCCTTCCCGTTGCTCGCTGTCTTCTCTCCCCGCAAACTCGATCATCTCGAATGGACCTGGTTCCTGGGCTTCGGCTTCCTGGCCCTGTGGGGCGAACGCTACGTCATCTGGTTCGTTTTTATCCTGACGGTGCTTACCTCCCTGATGCTGGCGGACTGGGAGAAAAAGTACCTGGGCGACCCGAAACCCGGCTCCCCGGTGCTCAACCTGATCCTCAGCCTGGCCTTTATCCTGCTGCCGTTGGCTCTGCTGCCGGGAGTGCGCGACGCCTGGTGGCCGGAGGCTCCCTCTGTCACCGAAAACACCCCCATCGCCGCCACCGAATGGCTTGCTGCCCGCCCCGACCTGCCCGGTCCGCTGTGGGCCGAGATCGGCTTTGCCAGTTACCTCGAATTTGCCCTGCCCTCCCGTCCGCCCTGGATAGACTCGCGCTTCGTACCCTTCTCGGTTGAACAATGGGAGCAATACCGGGCGATCAACAGCGGCGAGTGGATCTGGCAGGCGCTTCTGGACGAGGCGGCACTCAATTTGCTGATGGTTTCGAAGAGCGAACAGCCGCGCTTGCTGGCCGCGCTGGAGGCCTCTCCGACCTGGTGTTCAGCCTACAGTGACGAGGTGGCGGTCATCTATCTTCGGAATATAAATGGTTCGTGCGGGAGGAAATAATATGCGGAAACGATTTTCGGTATTCTCCCCACTGAGTGTGGTTGAATGATCCCAGATATGAACCGCGCAGAAACGAAGCCCGCGAAGGCCTTTAATAAAGGTTTTCTTGGCGTTCTTCGCGTCTTGGCGGTTAACTTTCGCGCATCTTCGATAACCACACCGGAAAGGGAGACTATCCGATTTTCATGGAAAAAGGAATGGACGCTCATCCTCATCCTGTTCTTGTTTTTCCGCCTCCTTTATTCGCTCCTGGGCGTCCTCGAAGCCTCCGGCGCGGACCCCGAGCCGCTCTCCTCCGGCCCGGTCTTCGCCGCGGCCAATTCTCTGCTCCACCCGGATCGCTTCTCGCACCTGTTCGTCAACGTCTGGGAACGCTGGGATACAGGCTGGTACCTAAAGATTGCTGCTTTCGGTTACAGCCCCCAGGATGGCACGTTCGCCTACATGCCGCTCTATCCATGGTTGGTGCGCGGCCTGGGCGCTCTGACTGGAAATTACCTGCTCGCGGCGCTGATCATATCCAACCTGGCCGCGCTGGCCGTTTTCATCCTTCTCTACGAGGTCGCCCGGGCCGAAGGGCTGACCGGCGATCAGCCCGCGTTTGCAGTCCTCTTCCTAGGCTTCTTCCCCTCCGCCTTCTTCCTCTTCGCCGCCTACACCGACTCGCTTTTCTTGGCGTTCGCCCTCGGCGCTTGGCTGGCGGCCCGGCGGGGTAAGTGGCTCCTGGCCGGTCTGCTAGGTGTACTTGCCACGCTGACCCGCCTCCAGGGTGCCCTGCTGACGCCTGTCCTGGCCTTGCTTTGGCTGAAGGAGACCGCCGGTTTCAGCCTGCTCCAACCGGCCACCTGGCGCAGGTCCCTAACCGCCCTGCGTGCTCCATCCTGGCTGGCGACCCTGCTCCCGGCGCTGGCCTTCGCTGGCTGGACCCTCTCCCTGCGCTCGGCTGGCCTGGGATCCGTGCCCGCCACGCTGGCCGAGCACTGGGGCATCCTCACCGTCCCCCCCTGGACCGGCGTCTGGCTATTCCTCGAGCGCCTATTCACCAACCGGCTCTATTTCATCGACTTTGTCGACCTCGCCGTCCTGGCCGGAGTGCTCGTCCTGCTCGTCCTCGGCCTGCGCCGGGTCGACCCGGCCCTCTCGCTGTTTGCCTGGCTGAGTCTGGCCGTCTTCTTCATGCGCGGCACCCCGCCCCACCTGCTGGACAGCTTCAACCGCTACCTGCTGGCGCTCTTCCCGGCCTTCCTGGTGCTGGCAAAAGTCCGCAGCCGGCCTCTGCGCCTGGCATTGTGGGTGGTATCATTCGGCCTGCAAACACTCTTGCTTTTAGGTTTCCTGGATTGGAGATGGATCGCGTGATAACTCGCTTTCCTGGCCGATTGGGAGTCCAGCAGCGCGCCCTGACTCCCTACCGCGCCGCCTTCTTCGACGCGCTGGCACTGGCCTGTGACGGCGGTCTCTCCGTCTTTGCTGGTCTGCCACGCCCCGAAGAATCAATTGCCACCACCGAGGCGTTGAACGTCGCCCGCTTCACATCGGCGCGCAACCTCAATCTCCTGCGCGACCCATTTTACCTTTGCTTTCAACGCGGCTTGCTCAACTGGCTGGCAGACTGGGATCCCGATGTACTCATTGTGGAAACCAACCAGCGTTATCTGTCGACGCCCGCTGCAGTCCGCTGGATGAGGCAGCATGGACGCCCGGTGCTCGGCTGGGGGCTGGGCGCGCCGCCGCTCATGGGGCTCTTATCCAGCCTGAGAAAAACTCGCAGGTTATCCTTCCTGCGTCAATTTGACGCGCTGCTCACCTACAGCCGCCGCGGAGCCGACGAGTACGCCGCTCTCGGTTTCCCTGCCGACAAGATTTTTGTAGCCCCCAACGCGGCTTCGCCACGCCCAGCGTCTCCTTTACCCCTTCGTTCTCCCACTTTTGACGGGAAGCCATCCGTACTTTTCGTTGGACGACTCCAGGCTCGAAAGCGCATTGACAACCTCCTGCAAGCCTGCGCCGCCCTGAGCGTAGGCGAAGGGCAAAAAAACAATCAGCCGCGCCTGGTTATCGTGGGCGACGGGCCCGAACGCACCACTCTGGAGAGTTTGGCAAAAACGATTTATCCTTCCGCTGAATTCCCCGGCGATAAACGCGGACCGGAACTGGCTCCTTATTTTTCCGCCGCGGATTTGTTCGTCCTGCCCGGAACCGGCGGGCTGGCGGTGCAGGAGGCCATGTCCTACGGCCTGCCGGTCATCATGGGTCAGGGGGACGGGACGAACGACGATCTCGTCCGCCCCACGAACGGCTGGCAGTTATCGGGCCCAGAGACGCTCGCTGAAGTGCTACGGGAGGCGCTGTCAGATGTCTCTCGTCTGCGGGCGATGGGGGCGGAATCCTATCGGATTGTGTCAGAAGAAATTAATTTGGAGCGGATGGTGGAGATCTTCGTGGGGGCGGTCAACGAGCAATTTCACAAAAACACGCAGTAGATGCTTCTTCGCAGATTACAACCTTTTCCGCGGGAAACCGTAAGACTATATCGGAGGCAACAATGACTGAAAAACATGAACGCAAGAATAAAGTCCCCTGGGTTCTCTGGCCGTTCTGGGCCATCTGGAAACTGGTCGTTGGGATCGTCGCCGGGACCGGGCGGCTGGTGGCAGTCATCCTCGGACTGGTGTTTCTCATCGTCGGCGTGGTGCTGACTGTCACTGTCATCGGGGCCATTGTCGGTATTCCGTTCATTATCTTTGGTTTGCTATTGATGGTGCGGGGGTTGTTCTAGAAAATCAGATTCAATCCAGCGCACTTTGGATTGAGCGCTCCACTGGAAGTAGTGTTCCACGCCATTATCAGGGTTATGGAATTTCTTTCGGAAACAGTATACAAGAAAATTCGTCCGTTGGCATGACAAAAAACAGGCCATCCGATTTCCTGGAGAGCCTGTATCTTCTGAATATTATGGCTGACCTGGCTCCAGAACATAGCGTGCCAGCAGGATGATCACCATCAAGGATGCCAGAGTGAAAACGAGGACCCCCGGCCCCCACCAGCCGACCCAACTGAGCAACAATCCGACCGCGACGATGACAGACAGGAAGACCATGCCGAGCATCTGCTGCCGGATGTGACCCTCCAGAAGCCGGCTGTTGCAACCCCACAGCGTCAGCCCACCGGCAATTCCCAGCAGGGTTCCTAATAAAGCCAGGATGAACACCTGCATCCCGGTCACACCGGTCAGATTCAGGAACACAATCCCGCAGTTCGCGTCCGCAGAGGGGAGCACAAAAGCTGGAAATTGGAAAACATGTACCAGGATCAAATGCCCAAAGACCACATCGTCAGTCGTCAATTGCCAACTGACAGGCACCGTTTGATGGGCGGCCACCGAAATCTTTGTGCGGTCCGAGCGGACCGCCAGGATGTTGCTGATATCCGTCTGAATCGACGGCTCGACCAGACGGTCAGTGGTATTGTGGATATAGGCGGTGAAACTTTTGCTGTCGGAGACGGTCAGCATTGGCGGACAGGACAGATTGACAGTTTTATTGCCCTTGACCCCGTAACCGAAATAGAAATTGCTTTCGAGATCGGCCCAGACGGAACTGCCGAACAGGCCCATGCCAAGCAGGATGCCAGCAAAAAAGAGAATTAACCCCAATGCACGTAAAGGTTTATTGCGTGGCTTCATCATTGTCGTTCAACTCCGGTTCCGTTAGTTTTTTTTCACAGCAAAGCGAAATTATACCGCCTCTCTGGAGCAACTCATTCTACTTTATCCGATCCGGAGCCTGACGGCAATCCCTCCCCAGATGCAATTCGTCCCCCTCTGCGGGATTGGAATTGAAAAGGCGTTGTGCGGGAAGTTCCGAAGAACCTTTTCACCGATCGGTTTGTACGCCAGATTAGACGACGGGCTTCTTTTCGGCGAAGAGCAACTCGCAGCCTGCGACGACAACCAGCGAACCTGCGAGCGTAACCAGCCATACTATCCCGGTTATCTGCTCGACCTGGCTCTCGCGTTTCTCAACCTCGCGCAGTGAGCGCCCCGCCAGGACAAACCCTGGCTGCGCCCCGCCGTAAGCGACCACCACCGCAGCAATCCGGACCCCGGACTCGGGTTGCCAGGATACCCGGTCCTCACCATTTTGACGGGTATAGTCGAAAACGCCGGATGGCAGGAGGGGAACTGTTCCATGCAAGAGGCCGGAGGAAGCCAGCGGCCCGCCCGTATCGTTATAGATAACCATGAACGGCGCCAAGCTATTGGATATTTCCACTTGGGCGACAGCCAGCACGGACTCAGGCGTTCCGCCCGCAACCAGGGCCGCGGAAGCATCTTCGGCCATCTGAACCTGCGGGTCATTCGCACCCTGGCGCAGCGACTGCTGGACCGACAGATAGACCAGTCCGCACAGCAGGGTGGTCACTGCCGCAAGCGGCAGCCAATGCCTGAGAATGTTTTTTACTTTCGACATGAATTACCTCCGTACAAGTAAGGATACCGTAATTTAAACCTTCTGCACATACCACAATTTCGTATCCATCCAAGAATTGCTCTCGCCGCCGTCCTTCGTGGAGCACATTGTACCCCGAGGGTATCCCCGAAGGGGACGGTGACGGGGACGCCGCCTGGAGCATAATTACCGGATAGGTCCATAGGGTACCAGTCCGCCCCCCCGTTTGATGTTTCCAGTATAGAGAATGTGGAGAGGTTGTGCAAGTGGGAAATAAAAAGAGCCCCGGTTTCTCCAGGAAACCGGGGCTCTTGTCGTCAGGTTATTCGAGCTTTCCTGTCGTCAGCGCCATTTTGACCTCGCCGATGGCTTTGGTGATCTGGATCTCGCGCGGGCAGGCCAGGGTGCAGTTGAAGACGGTATGACAGCGGTAAACGCCCCACACCTCGTTCAGGATCTTGAGGCGCTCAGAGGCAGCCTGGTCGCGGCTGTCAAAGATAAAGCGGTGAGCTGCTACGATGGCGGCCGGGCCGGCGTATTTCTCATTGGCCCAGAAGGACGGGCAGGAGGTGGTGCAGCAGGCGCACAGGATGCACTTGGTGGTGTCATCGAAGAGCACGCGCTGTTCGGCACTTTGGGTGCGTTCTTTTTCCGGTTCGGGGTCATCGTTGATGAGCCAGGGTTTGACGGAGCGGTAGTGCTCAAAGAACGGCTGCATGTCCACGATCAGGTCCTTGATGACACGCAGACCGAGCAGGGGTTGAACGGTGATCTTCGTGCCGGTGTCGTGGACGAGCGTTTTGCAGGCCAGACGGTTGAACCCGTTAATGCGCATCGCATCGGACCCGCAGATGCCGTGTGCACACGAGCGGCGGAAGGACAACGTCCCGTCCTGGTAGCCTTTCACCTTTTCGAGCAGGTCCAGTACACGGTCGGTCTCAACGGCCTCCAGTTTGTAGGATTTGTAGGAGGGTTTCTTATCCTTTTCAGGGTTGTAGCGGAAGACTTTGATTGTTACTTCCATATCAGCCTCCTAGTAAGTCCGTACCTTCGGCTCATATTTGGTGATAACGACCGGCTTGTATTTCAGGTCAATCTTGCCGTTCTCGCCTACCCAGGCCAGGCTGTGCTTGAGCCAGTTCTTGTCATCGCGGTCGGGATAGTCCTCACGGGAATGGCCGCCCCGGCTCTCGGTTCGGGCGATGGCCGAGACGGTGGTCACCTCGGCCAGGTCGAGCAGGTTGCCCAGTTCCCAGATGTTTATCAGTTCCATGTTGAAGATTTTGCCGGTATCGGTCACGGTGACGTGCTTGTAGCGCTCTTTGAGTTCACGCACCACCTTCAGGGCATTTTCCATGCCCTTGCCGGAACGGAAGATACCCATATCGTCGAACATCACTTTCTTCATCGTGGTGGCGATGTCGAAGGCGTTTTCCTTGCCGTCGGCGTTGCGGATGCGCTCAAACTGGGAACTGGCGAATTCGGTCGGATCGGCGGGCAGGGGTTGGTACTCCGCGCCTTTGGCGAACTCGGCGGCGCGCAGGCCGGCATGCTTGCCGAAGACCACGATGTCGAGCAGGGAGTTGCAACCCAGGCGGTTCGCCCCATGGACCGAGACGCAGGCGCACTCCCCCGCGGCATACAAGCCGGGGACGGTGGTGTTCTTCTCGTCCAGGATGGTTTCACCGTATTTGTTAGTCGGGATGCCGCCCATGGCGTAGTGTGCGGTCGGCTGAATGGGCATGGGTTGGGTGACCGGGTCGACGCCCAGGTAGGTGCGGCAGAAGTCAATGATGTCGGGCAGTTTTTGGAGGATCTGCTCGGCGGTGACGATGTAGGGCGAACCGTCGGGGTTGGTGCGGCCATCTATAGCGGCAAATTTATTTACGGTCTCAGGGCGAACGTCGAGATAAACGTAGTTTTTCCCGTTGATGCCGCGCCCGTCGCGGATTTCCATGTAGATGGCGCGGCTGACCACGTCACGCGAGGCCAGGTCTTTGACCCTGGGGGCGTATTTCTCCATGAAGCGCTCGCCCTTGCCGTTGATCAGGATGCCGCCCTCGCCGCGCACGCCTTCGGTAATGAGGATGCCGAGTTTGTAGATGCCGGTGGGATGGAACTGGAAGAATTCCAGGTCTTCGAGCGGCAAGCCGCGCCGCATGATGACGGCGGGGCCGTCGCCGGTCAGGGCGTAGGCGTTGGAGGTGATTTCCCAGATGCGGCCATGCCCGCCGGTGGCGAAGATGATGGCTTTGGCGTGGAAGGTATGCAGTTCGCCGGTGGCAAGTTCGATGGCAACCACACCTGCCGCGGCACCATTGACCATCAGCAGGTCCACCACCTGGAATTCGTCGAAGAAGTTGACGTTGTTCTTCATGCACTGCTGGTACAGGGTCTGCAAAATCATGTGACCGGTGCGGTCGGCGGCGTGACAGGCGCGCCGGACCGGTTTGCCGCTCTCGTTGTTGGTGTGACCGCCAAAGGGACGCTGTGCGATTTTTCCCTCCGGAGTGCGGTCGAAGGGCAGTCCCATGTGTTCCAGTTCGTAGACAATGCCGGGCGCTTCGCTGGTCATGAGTTCGATGGCGTCCTGGTCGCCGAGGTAGTCGGAGCCTTTGACGGTATCGTAGCAATGCCAAGCGGGAGAGTCCTGTTCGATGTTGCCGAGGGCGGCGGCAATGCCGCCCTGAGCGGTTCCGGTGTGCGACCGGGTGGGGTAAAGTTTGGTGATGATGGCTGTCTTGGCTGTCCTGGAAGCATACAGACCGGCCATCAAACCTGCTCCGCCTGCGCCAACGACAATCACTTCAAATTGATGGGTTTTCATGCTGCTGCTCCTATGATGTCAAGATCACGTAGATGCCGATGGCGCTCATGAACACCCAGACTAGGATGACTAGGCCGCGCAGAAAATTTCGTACCCAAGTACGGGAGATGTAATCTTCCAGTACATTGAGCAGGCCGTGCAATCCATGTGCCCCGGCAAAAAAGAGCATCAAGATGCCCATCACTTGCCAGAAGATGCCTTTCCAGGCTTCAATATCTGGAATATTGGTATTGGCAACGTGGTTTGGGATCGGCATGAACGCCCAGCGAATCAGGTCGGCCACAGTCATGTTCTGACGGGCGCTCATAAGCAGAGCGGCTAGGATTGCTGCAATGGCAAGCAGGTACATTGCCAGGGCAGAGAGGCGTGTAAAGAGCCACATTAGATAATCAAAATGGAAGCCGCGCTGTGGAGCAGTTCTCGGGTTCGTTTTCATCTGCTAGCCTCCCAATCCACCGCGGATAATGACGATAAGTGCGATACCGTAAATGGGCAGGAAGACAAACCATTCCAGCCAGATGGCTTCGCGCTGGTATTCGATCAACATCGGCCACAGGTCCAGAATGACGATGCGCAGGCCGTTGATGGCATGGAACAGCGCACAGAAGAAGATGAATATCTGGAAGAGCCAGTGCTCGTAGATGGCGTTGATGAAGATCCCGGCGCTCGTCCCCCAGGCCTGGTTGGAGAGGAAGGACGCCAGAATGTGCAGTGCGACGAAGAGGACGATACCCAGGCCACCAATCCTGTGCAGGATATATGTCAACATCGGACCTTTCCCTTGATATCGCAGGCCTTCCATGAGGCCAACATTCCTTTTGAGACCCATCTACGCCTCCTTAAAACTATGTGTCATCGAGAGCCACGACCACCGGGATGGGCAAAGCAATCTCCCTGCACGCGAGGAGATTTGCTTGCCCTTCCCCCTTCGGGGACCTTCCCCTGCGGGGATGATATCGGCGGGTACGCCGTCGTCGCCGCTACGCGGCTCCTCGCAGTGACACAGGTATTTTAACATGGTATATTATCCCATCCTCGTTTCTTTAGTTAAAAGTGACAATACTCATGGATTATTCGTTCCAGACATCCTCTTGGGGATGGATGAATCGTCTTTATAATGATACTAAGTGGATTTCTAGTTTTCTTATTGTACAATCCATCCCATTTCAGGAGGTTCGCATGGCAGGTTCTCATCACATCAGCCGCCGCGATTTCATCAAAATCACAACAGCGGCCGTGGGTACGGTTATCGGTGCGGCAATTGGCTTGCCATCCATCGCCTATTTGATTGATCCAGCGCTCAAGGCAGGCAAGACTGACGCCTGGATGCCACTGGGGAAACTCGAGAATTTCGAGGTCGGAAAACCGACCCTGGCTACTTTCACACGCAGCAAAGTTAATGGCTGGGAGAAAAGCGTCAACAGTTATGGTGTGTTTGTGTTGCGCACGTCGGATACGGAAACGCTGGTGCTCTCCAATAAATGCACGCACCTGGGCTGCCACGTCAACTGGAATGCGGACAAGCAGGAATATATCTGTCCCTGTCACGATGCCCAGTTCGGGATTAATGGCGAAGTGTTGGGCGGCCCGCCGCCCCGTCCGCTGGATCGTTATTCCGGTGACCAGGTCAAGGTCGAGGACGGCACGCTGCTCATTCATTTCCTGGAAGGGTAACGATTATGTGGAATAAGCTTTTCGCCTGGCTGGATGAACGTCTCGCTCTGAACGACCTGTATAAAGCTACCCTCGACCGCCCTGAACCGAAGGGTAACTGGTGGAACACGCTCGGCTCGGCCAGCCTTTTCCTATTCCTGCTCCAGGGTGCGACCGGTATTTTCTTGAGCGTTTATTATACGCCCTCCCCTGACCACGCCTACGACAGCATCCAGTACATAATGAATGGAGTCGCTTTTGGCTGGCTGATCCGAGGCATCCACCACTGGGGAGCGTCGGTGATGGTGCTGGTTGTCTTTGTCCACATGCTCCGGGTTTTCGTAACCGCCTCGTATAAATACCCGCGCGAGTTGACCTGGCTGATTGGTGTGGGTCTGTTGCTGTGCACGCTGGGGATGGGTTTTACCGGCTACCTGCTGCCCTGGAACCAGAAAGCCTACTGGGCCACCACGGTCGCTACGTCCATTGCCGGAAGCGTACCCTGGATCGGCTCCTTCATCCAGAAAGCATTACGCGGCGGTACCGACCTGAGCGCGCTGACCTTGAGCCGGTTCTTCGCGGCCCACATCTGGATGCTCCCCGCCGTGCTGGCCGGGTTGATTGGCGTCCACCTGTTCCTCATCATAAAGCACGGCGAATCAGAATTCCCTGGCAAGGACGACTAAAGGAGCGCGGACATGAAAGCAGAACAAAAGAAGAACGTCCTCGAAAAATACAGGATCGCCCTGCAAAAAGGCGAGCGCTTCTGGCCGGACAGCATTTTCAAGGATCTACTGGTTTCACTGGCGATTTTCGTCCTCCTGATCATGCTGGCAACCTTCATCGGCGTGCCGGGCGAACCGAAAGCAGACCCCAGCGATTCGGCCTACGTCCCAAAACCGGAGTGGTACTTCCTGTTCCTGTTCAAGTTCCTTGCCGTTTATGGACAAATCCCGCTGCTGGGAAAAATAGAATGGATTGCCACGGCAGCCATCCCTGGCCTTGTCATCTTGCTCTTGTTCGTCTTGCCACTGATAGATAAAAATCCTTACCGTCACTATTCCCGGCGTACCATGGCGTTGGGCATCATGGGTGTCTTCGTTGTAAGTATGGTTGTCTTAACGACCATCTCCGGTATCCCCGCAATCTCTGGCGACACCGGCATGTCCACGATGACACTGCTTCAATTCCTGACCGGTCTGGTCATCCCGATAGTGGCCTACATCATTCTGGTTGGATCGTCATTCCTGGCAAAAAAATCCGGGCCGTTTGCCAGCCGGCTGCAAAAATGGACGGCTGTCATTGCATCCGTGTTGATGGTCGTTGTGGCCGTTGGTGTGGTTGTCCTCGCTCCGCCGGTCACACCCGGCGCCGAGGTCCTGGTGGCGAACACGCTCTCCGAACAGATCGTCGCCGGTCAGGACCTGTATTCGATCAACTGCGTCGAATGCCACGGCCCGGACGGTGAAGGCGGTGAGGTCATAGGCGTGGAAGGATTCGAGGGTGTTATCCTTCTCCCGATTAACACCAAAGATATCATGTACACCTTTACCGATGAGACCCTCGCCAATATCATCGCCTACGGCCAGCAGGAAAAAGAGCATGCCATGCCGCCTTTTGGCCGCGCCTACGGCGGGGTCTTCTCACCTTCTGAAATAGATTACATTGTGACTTATCTGCGCTACACTTGGGACGACCGCGTCGAGATGCCTGCCGGAGCAATCAGTTCCATCCCGGCGCTGAACCCGGGCGAGGCGCCCTCCTGGGATGTCCACATCCAGCCTTTGGTCAAGCGTTACTGCGTTTCGTGCCATCGGGCTGGGAAGCAGAACAACAACTTCCTGATGACCTCCTACGAGGAAATGTTGTCCACCGGCGACAATGCCCCGTTGATTACTGCCGGCGACCCCGAAAGCCTGTTGCTGAAACTTATCAATGGGCAGGAGGGCAAGGACCCGATTACGGATAAAGTCATCCGCCAGATGCCGCCCACGAAACTGCTCGACCCGCAGTTTGTGGATATGCTGTCCCGCTGGGTGATGGCTGGTATGCCGCAGACGGCCGAGGAAGCCGCGCTCCTCTCCGCGACCGCCACCCCAACCGGCGAGTCGCCAGCGGCTCCCACACCCACTCCCACAGCGACTCCTACGCCGCGGTAACGGGCAAGCAAGAAAAATATGACAGCCCGCCATTTTCGGCGGGCTGGTTGATTCAAAATCCCGTAGAAGTACAGCAACGCTGTGCTCCTATGTGTTAATCCATGTACTTGATGATCGCGTCGCCGAACTCCGAGCATTTCACTTCGGTTGCACCGTCCAGCATGCGCGCCAGGTCGTAGGTAACGACCTTGGCATTGATGGCACCTTCCATGCCTTTCAGCACCAGGTCGGCGGCTTCGCCCCAGCCCATGTAGCGCAGCATCATCTCGCCCGAGAGAATGACCGAGCCGGGATTCACTTTATCGAGATCAGCATACTTCGGCGCGGTGCCGTGCGTGGCTTCAAAGATGGCATGACCCGTTACATAGTTGATGTTGGCTCCGGGCGCGATGCCCATCCCGCCCACCTGCGCCGCCAGCGCATCGGAGATGTAATCGCCGTTCAGGTTGGGAGTCGCCAGCACGTCGAATTCGCGCGCCCGTGTAATGGTCTGTTGGAAGACGATGTCGGCAATCGTATCCTTGATCAGCAGTTTCGATTTCCATTTGCCTTTGCCGTGAGTAGGCCAGAGCGCCAGCGCCTCTTCCACTTCCTTTTTGATGTCGCTTTGCTGGGCGGGACTCATCATGTCGAAGCCGGGGTCAATCGCCTTGGCATTTTCTTCCACGCTCAAATTCGGATTCTTTTCCTTATTGCCCAGGATCCAAGTCTCGCGCTCAGTCACGATTTCGTTGCGGAACTCGCGCTTGGCGACGCCGTAGCCCCAATCCTTGAACGCGCCTTCGGTGAACTTCATGATGTTGCCCTTATGCACCAGGCTCATGATTTTGCGTTTGTTCGCCAGCGCCCATTGGATGGCAGCGCGCACCAGACGTTCGGTGCCTTCAGACGAGACCGGCTTAATGCCAATGCCAGCCGTATCGGGGAAGCGTATCTTGGCGTATTCTTTGGGGAAATTAGCCTTGAACAATTTCTTGAACTTCTTGTTATCTTCCGTACCAAGTTGGAATTCAATGCCGGTATAAATATCCTCGGTATTTTCGCGGAAGATGACCATGTCCACATATTCGGGATGTTTGACCGGCGAAGGCACGCCGTTGAAATAACGCACCGGCCGCTGGCATACGTACAGGTCAAGCGCCTTGCGCAGGGCCACATTCAACGAACGGATGCCGCCGCCGATGGGTGTGGTCAGCGGTCCTTTGATACCCACCAGAAATTCCTTGAAAGCCTCCACCGTCTCATCCGGTAGCCAGGTCTTGAACTGTTTGAACGCCTTCTCGCCCGCAAAAACTTCCATCCAGTGGACTTTGCACTTGCCGCGGTAGGCCTTCTGGACAGCCGCGTCAAAGACGCGCACGGAGGCTCGCCAGATGTCGCGCCCGGTCCCATCCCCCTCGATAAATGGGATGATCGGCTCATCCGGGACTTGGAGCCTGCCACTTTTGATTGTGATTTTCTCCCCGCCCGCGGGGACTTTGAACTGTGTGTAGGTCATACCGGTTCTCTCCTGGGGGAAATGTCGGTTGGATCGTTACTAAAGAACGATGACTTCAATTTGATATATTTTACTCCAAATCCCTTGACAAAATCCCCATCTCGTATAGAATTGCATTCAATGTCTGAAAAGTGTCGCTTCCGCGACTTTCAATGCTTGCGGGTTTTCAAACCCAGTGATTTTGTTTTTTTAAGAGAGCCGTAGAAACGGCTCTCTTTTTTTGTCTATTGACGGAATAGACAATAAAACCAGCCTAATTCTCAAAGGAGGAAGAATGTCCGCAGAAACGCAATCCAAACCAAAGGTTATCGGCTATCTGCCCGATGACCGCCCGCCCGTAGGAGCCATGCTCAGCCTGGGTTTCCAGCAGTTCCTGACCATGTTCCCGGCCACTGTACTGGTCGCCATCCTGACCAAGTTCGATATCGGCGTAACTTTGCTGGCCTCCGGCCTGGGGACCATCATCGCCCTGCTGGTCTCCAAACGCAAGATCCCGATGTACTACGGTTCTTCGTTTTCATACATTGCTGTCGTTATCACGGTCATGAATAAGTTCGCCCCGGCCTGCTACGGTGATCCGACACAGTTCTACTGCGCGGACGGCGTGCGCATCGTGCAGGTGGGCATCCTCCTGACTGCCGTGTTCGAGATCCTTATCGGTTTTTTGATCATGCGTATCGGTAAGGCCGCTTTGGATAAAATCCTGCCTCCCATTGTCACCGGTTCAATGGCCATGGTTATCGGTATTGCGCTGGCCAACGCGGCCCTGGGCAATGCCGGTAACTGGGCTGCAGCAGACGTGGCCTGGAGAACCTGGCTGGTGGCATTCATCACCCTGATTGCAACCATCCTGTTCTCGGTGTACCTGCGAGGCAAGGGCTTGATGGGTATGCTGCCAATCCTGTTCGGCGCCATTTTCGGTTACCTGGTTTCCATCCCCTTCTGGCTGGTGCATTTCGAGAATGTCGTTTCCGCCGCTTGGATCGCCGTGCCGAAATTCACCTTCCCGGCCTTCACCAATCCAGAGGCCTGGGGCATGGCCTTGAGCATCGCCCTGATCTTCATCGCCACTGTGCCAGAAAGCACTGCGCACCTGTACCAAATGAGCCTGTATATTGATATGCTGGCCGGTGAACTGGGCCGCAAGCCGTTCGAGATCAAGAAACTGATCGGCTTGAACCTGGTAGCCGATGGTTCGGATGACCTGATAGTTGGTATGCTCGGCGGCTGCGCTGGGACGAACTACGGTGAGAACAACAGCCTGATGGCCATTACCCGCAATTACTCCACCGCTGTGCTGATGACCGCAGGTGTCATGGCGATTGTGATCGGCTTCTTCGGCAAACTGGTGGCGCTGATCAATACCATGCCCGCGGCCGTTGTAGGCGGATTGAGCATCTACCTGTTCGGTATCATCGGTATGCAGGGTGTGGCCCTCATCCAGTCAGAGAAGGTCAACCTGTTCGACCCGAAACAACTGGCGGTCGGCGCGGTTATCCTGATCTGCGGCATCGGCGGCAACCTGGCGCTCGCCAATGGCCTGTTCCCGTTTAAGATCCCGGCCCTTTTCCCGAGCGGTATCCCGGCCATTGTCTTTGCTGCCATCCTCGGCATCCTGCTCAATCTCATCTTCGTGATCTTCAAAACACCCGAAGTGAGTGGCGAATAAGGCAGGTTCTCGCCTTACGGAAAACAGGGACTAGGAGTTGCTCTTCTCCTGGTCCCTTTCCTTGCCTGAACGGGCTATAATATTCCTGACGCTTTACCCTCAAACCCTGATTGCTGATGATAAAACTTCCCGGATTAATTGATCCGCATGTCCACATGCGCGAACCCGGCGCCACCCATAAAGAAAACTGGGACACAGGCACCTCCGCCGCGCTGGCGGGTGGCGTGACGCTGGTTCTCGCCATGCCCAACACCAAGCCGCCCATCTTCGACGCTGCCACCCTCGACTTGGCACTTGAAGCCGCACGCACAAAAGCCCGCTGTGACTACGCCCATTTCCTCGGCGCTGGTCCGGATAACGCCGATTGGTGCCGGCACAAGGCGCTGCCTCTACGGGCGGCGGGCCTGAAAATGTACCTCGACCAGACTTTCGGCGAACTGCGACTAGATTCGATGACCCTATGGCAGGAGCACTTCAAAACCTGGCCGAAGCACCTGCCCATCGTGGCGCATTCCGAAAGCCGCAGCATGGCAGCGGTCATTTTGATGGCTGCCATTTATGACCGGCCCGTCCATATCGCCCACATCTCGCTGAAAGAGGAGGTCCTGCTCATCAAGGCGGCCAAAGAGCGCGGCATCAAGGTCACGTGCGAAGTCGCGCCGCATCATATGTTCTTGACTTCCTCTCTCCCCTCGGGAGAGGGGCCAGGGGTGAGGGTGAATGGCCGCATCGAAGTCCGCCCGCGCCTCGCCACGCAAGCAGATGTGGACGCCTTGTGGGCCAATCTCGACGTCATTGACTGTTTCGCCACCGACCACGCCCCGCACACCCTGGCCGAGAAGGACGGCGACAACCCGCCGCCCGGATTTCCCGGCTTGGAAACCATTTTGCCGCTGCTTCTGACTTCAGTGGACGATGGACGGTTGACCGTTGACGATATCATCGCTCGAATGGTCACCAACCCTCGCCGCATTTTCAACCTCCCCGAACAGCCCGAGACCTGGGTCGAAGTGGATGAGAATGCCACTTACGAGATTCGCGCCGCCGAAATGAACTCCCGCTGTGGCTGGACACCGTTTGAGGGCTGGAAGGTCCGAGGTCAGGTACGCCGCGTTGTTCTCCGAGGTCAGGAGGTGTTTCGGGATGGCAAGATTCTTGCTCAACCCGGTTTCGGTCAAAATATACGCTTGTTATCATAAATTTCAAAAGGAGAATAATTTATGCCCACCCAACCCAATAATTCCCACCTGCCCTTCGGCGACCACAAGAACGCGCCCTGGTACGGCAAGGACATCATCTCGGTCAAGCAGTTCAGCCGCGAAGACCTGGAGTACGTCTTTGCAGTGGCGCACGAGATGCACAACATGGTTGACCACATCGGCACCTTCGACCTGCTCAAAGGCAAGATCCTGGCCAACCTGTTCTACGAACCTTCCACCCGCACCTCGTCGTCGTTCACCGCCGCCATGGAACGCCTGGGCGGCTCGGTCATCCCAATCAACGAGGTCAAGTACTCGTCGGTCTCGAAGGGCGAGAGCCTTCCGGATACCGTCCGCACCCTGGAATGCTACGCGGACGTGATCGTCATCCGCCACCCGGAAGTCGGTTCGGCGGCGCAGGCGGCCAAGGCGGCCCGCAAGCCGGTCATCAACGCCGGCGATGGCATTGGCGAGCATCCCACACAGGCTCTGTTGGACGCTTTCACCATCAAGGAAGAAATTGGCCACCTCGACGGTCTCACAGTCACCCTGCTCGGCGACTTGAAGCACGGGCGCACTGTCCACTCGCTGGCGCGCCTGCTCTCGCTTTACAAGGTCAAACTGAACTACGTGGCGCCCGACATCCTGCGTATGCCCGCCGAACTGATCGACGAACTCAAAGCCAAGGGCGTCGAGCAGACCGAGTACACCACGCTCGATCAGCCCCTGCCCGCAACTGACGTGCTGTACGTCACGCGCGTACAGAAAGAGCGTTTTACCGACGAGGCCGTCTACGAGTCCGTCAAGGGTGCTTACGTTATCGACCCGAAGGTGATGAAAGCCGCTAGGGAACGCATGATCGTGATGCACCCGCTGCCGCGCGTCGGCGAGATTTCTCCCGAGTTCGATGACGATCCCCGCGCCGCTTATTTCCGGCAAATGGAATACGGGTTATACGTTAGAATGGCGTTATTGGCGATGGTGCTTGGAAAAGCCTAAGCAAAAACCCTTGGCGTTTTGGTACGGGAGTCTTGCCAATGTTTACTGAAGATTATCTGATGCGCATCATCAATCAGGCCATCGCTGCCCTGCTGACTGCGATTGGATTAAGGAAGGCCGGTAAATACTCGGAAGCCCGGCAGGCTATCCAGCAGGCAATGGAGCAGTTAACCACACTCCCCGCAAATCTCGTCGACCAGATGGATGACGGTAGCATTCTGAGTATGCTGACAGCGCAAGGACAATTGGACGTCGGTCGGTTGGCAATCCTGGCGGATCTCTATCAGGAGCAAGGTGAAATCCTTATCAAGCTGGACCAACCGGTTCAAGGTTCCATTGCTTTCGGGCGCGGATTGCGATTTATTCTGGAAGTGGTTCTGTCTGAGGTCGCCGATCTGTCCACCGAAAATATTGACAAGGTCGAAGTACTGGTTCAACGATCGAATGGAAACGCCCTCCCGGTCGAGACGCAACTGGCGCTTTCCGATTATTACCAGCGCTTGCTCGAAAAGGATGACCAGAGCCTCGTCGCGGCAGGCATTTCCCGCAAACAGGTCAGCCAGGCGCTTGCCAAACTGCAGGATCAACTTGGTCCATCTCAAAATACAACCGGCGATTAATCCACGATGGAAACCTTCTTTTCTTTTCTCGCCAAACGTGTCGACGATTGCTCCTCGCTCCTGTGCGTGGGACTCGACCCGCACCCGTCCGATTTACCCGCTCCCACCGCTGAGGCGGCGCGGGATTTCTGCCTGCGGCTCGTTAAAGCGACCTCCTCCTACGCTGCCGCCTTCAAGCCCAACGCCGCCTTCTTCGAGCTATACGGACCCGAGGGCTGGGCCGCGTTGAAGGATGTCATCGCCGCCGTGCAGGCGGAGTCCGACCGGCTGGGTTCGATGATCCCGGTCATCCTCGATGCCAAACGCGGCGACATTGCCTCCACCGCCGAGGCGTATGCCCAATCGGCTTTTGAGAATCTCGGCGTGCATGCCATCACGCTTTCACCGTATCTTGGCAAGGACTCGATCGACCCGTTCCTGGCGTACAAAGAGAAGGGTGTTTTCCTGCTGTGCAAGACCTCCAATCCCGGTGCGGCGGATTTGCAGGATTTGAATGTCGTAGTCGTAGGGGCACAACATGTCGTTCCCTTACACCAACACATTGCCCACCTCGCCCAGACCTGGAACACCGGGGACAACATTGGCCTCGTCGTCGGAGCGACCCAGCCCGATGCGCTGACCCGCGTCCGCGCCGCCGCGCCCGACCTGTTGTTGCTGGTCCCGGGTGTCGGTGCCCAAGGCG
>Ga0209746_1000398_pt1 | contig 22484 bp, 17 predicted proteins | sample BarGraNGADG00211_3_FD_184496 | JGI IMG/M metagenome (GOLD analysis project Ga0209746, IMG submission 184496) | Arctic peat soil microbial communities from Barrow, Alaska - Barrow Graham LP Ref core NGADG0011-211 (SPAdes) (version 2) | ecosystem: Environmental > Terrestrial > Soil > Wetlands >... | reverse complement strand
CGGCAGTTCAATCGCCAAATCGTGCGGCAGGTCGAGCGAGCGCCACGCGGTGTCGTTGAATTTTTCCGACGCCGGGCCGCCGCTCGCGCCGGCCTTGTCGAGATGCAGCGCGTTCGGCCAGTTATCGCCGAGATGAAATTTCCAGTTCGCGTCGAGCGAGAGATGTTCGCGCGGCGAATCGGCGGCGGACAGGTGCAAGGTGAAAACAGCAGCGGCCAGCGTGAGCAGCCGGACAGCGAGGATGGATTTCATCCGGTTAATTTGGGCAACTGCGCCGTGCATGGCAATTCCATTTCTGAACTCTTTTGGGTGATTGAAAGGATGCAACAATTCAACCGCCTGGACGCCAGGCACGCCAAGAAGCAGTTCAAACAAGGCAGGCAGGGAATCAGGAAAATTTCCGTTCCTGCTTTCTGGCTTTCCTTATTAAATCTTGGCGGTGGTGGCGGTTGAGTTCCTGCGGCAATCCAGTGGTCTGATGTTGGCCACAACCAAAGCGGCGGAGGGCCGCCGCAGTCCCATGGCGCTTTGGGGCGCGTGGCCGGCCCAAAATTCAGGCTCGACACGGGGGTGGGGCGGAAATAGGGTCGGGGACGTGAAACCCTTCGCGCCACAGTTTTGCGGCTGAATAACGGGTTAGGCGGCATCACCTACGCATATGAAATGGACAGTCATCATCATCAACTTACTGGCCGCAGTTGGGTTTATTTTGCTAGGGTCTGTCGCCTCGGCTATTCACCACGTTCACAGTTACAGTATGTATCGGGAGTTTGTTGCGATTGGCGCAGTGGACGAAGAAAAGGTTAAGAAGTTGCCCATACCTGAAAACTGGCCACAAACTCCCTATTATGATATGCCAGCGCGGATGCGACAGATTGGCAATGCGGAGTCTTGGTTTAGCACGATTTCTGATCTTGCCGCTGTTGTATGCGTTTTCAACGCGGGAGCTATTTTCTTTTTGGCAAGAAAGCCGAGACAAATGCCCACTAATCCCGCACCAAAATAATTCCCTTTCCAAAAACAAAAACGCCCCGCAATTGCTCGCGGGGCGTTTGTTGTTTGCAGATTTATTTCACGCGCCGACGTTGGCGAGTTCTTCGTTGGTGTCCACGTTCACAATCTTGAACTGTTCAGCGTGCATGCCGGTGTCGGCCCGGAAGGACAGCTTGCCGAAGTAGCGTTTCTCCATCTCGATGAGATGTTTCTCGTCCTCGGTGCGCAGCCGGTCCAGCACGGTGGGATGCACGACGATGCGAAGCTGGAAGTCGTTTTCGTCGCGCATGCGTTTCTTGATGATTTCCTGGAGCTTGCGCTGGATCTCCACGCTCATGGTGACGGAACTCTTCACCTTGCCGCGGCCTTTGCAATACGGGCAGTCGTCATAGACGGCGGCATGCACGCTTTCGCTGTGACGCTGGCGGGTCATCTCCATGAGGCCGAGCTGCGAGATGGGCAGGATGTGGGTCTTGGCCTTGTCGCGGCGCAAACCTTCCTTGACGCGTTGATAGACATGCTGCCGGTCGCGCCAGGATTTAATGTCAATGAAGTAGAGCACGATGAGGCCGCACATGTTGCGCAGGCGCAACTGGCGGGTGATTTCCTCGGCGGCTTCGAGGTTCACTTTCAGGATGAGCGCCTCCTGATCCTTGCCGCCTTTGTGACGGCCGGTGTTCACGTCAATGGCCACGAGCGCCTCGGTTTCATCAATGACGATGCAGCCGCCGCTCTTCAGATTCACCTGGCGCGAGAAGGTGTTTTCCAACTGCTTGCTGACGTTGAACCGGTCGAACACGGGCTGGGCGTCGGTGTATAATTTGATTTTGCCGGCCGAGCGCTTGGAGATTTTCATGATCATCTCGCGCATGCGGTCGTGGGCTTTCTGCGTGTCCACGACGATGCGTTCGACGTCTTCGGTGAGAAAATCGCGCACGGTGCGTTCGATCAAGTCCGGCTCCTGAAACACGCACGTCGCCATCGGCTGTTTCTTGATGCGGTCGGAAATGCCGTTCCATTCTTCGAGCAGCAACGCGAGGTCGCGGACGAAGTAACGCTTTTGCTGGCCTTCGCCGGCGGTGCGCATGATGACGCCCATGCCGTCGGGAATGGCAAGTTCGCGCAGGATTCGTTTGAGGCGCTTGCGTTCCTCGGGATTTTCAATCTTGCGGGAAATGCCGGACTGGTCCGAGTTCGGCAGCAGCACGAGGAAACGTCCGGGCAGGACGAGGTTCGTCGTCACGCGCGGGCCTTTGGTGCTGATCGGGCCTTTCGTGACCTGCACAACGATGTCCGCGCCGGGCGAATAAAGACGCGGGATGTCGCGCTGCGTAATCTTCGGACGCGATGGACGCCGGCCTTCGCGCTCGACGATTTCCACGCCGCTGTCGAACTGGTTCGGCACGATGTCCCAATAATGCAGGAACGCATTTTTCTCGAACCCGATGTCCACGAACGCGGCTTTCAAACCGTCTTCGAGATTGCGCACCCTGCCCTTGAAGATGCTGCCGACGAGGCGTTCCTCGGTGGTGCGTTCGATGTTGAACTCTTCGAGCTTGCCGTCTTCCGTCACCGCGACGCGCGTTTCGAGCGTCTCGGCGTTGATGATGACTTCCTTGTGGATTTTCTTTTCCGGGCGGATGAGCCGCTGGACTTTTTTGACAAGGTTCGACGCGGCAGACTTGATGGTTTCAATCAAACCTTTCGGCTGCTCGACGATTTTCACCGGCTCGAATTTTTCCTCCGCGACCGGCGCGGCGGAAATTTCAACCGGGCCGGACGGCGCCGCGTTTTCCACGGCGGGCGTTTCGATTTTGCCTTCCGGCGGCAAACCGGCGGCGATGTTTTCGGCGCGTTCGATTTCGTGCGTGTGGCGTTTCTCAAACAGACGGTCGGAACCGCCCTGTTCACTGACCACGTCGGCGCGGGCCTCAATGGCTTCGCGATCGGGTTTTTGTTGAGCCGGCGCGATGCCGCCTTTCGGACGGAACCGCATTCCACGGCGGCGCCGTGAGAAGTTATTATTGCTCATGTTTTAGTATCCTCTTCGATGGATGTGTATGTTTTGCATCAAGCCCACGGCGATCAACGAGCCGAGCACTGAAGACCCGCCATAACTTAACAGCGGCAGTGGCACTCCCGTCACGGGCATTATGCGTATGTTCATGCCGATATTTATGAATACGTGGCTGAAGATGAGCGTCACAACGCCCACCGCCACGAGCCTGCCCAGGCGGTCGCGCGCCTGGCCGGCGATTCTCAATCCGGTGAAGAGAACCACCGCATACAGCGCGAGTATGATCACGCTGCCAACGAATCATTCCTCCTCGGCAATGACGGAGAAAATGAAGTCGTTGTGTGCCACTGCCCGGGGCAGATAACCAAGGGCGTTTTGCGTGCCCTTGCCCCAGCCTTTTCCCGCCAGCCCACCGGAGCCTACGGAAATCAACGCCTGCCGCACATTATATGCGTCGTCCAACTGTCGTTGGCGCAGGTGTTGCAACTCCGCCGGCGTGGCTGTCGGCGAAGCAAAGTGTGTGTAATCCCGGCCAAAATAAACGAGCAGCCGGTTGCGCTGATAAGCCTGCATCGGAATCTGCCAGCGCGGCGGCGCAAACAAAATGTCCGCCAGAAATAACGCCGCCAGCAAGCCCACCACTCCGGCCAGCCGCAGCAGATACTTTCGCGGCGTGCCCGCGACGAGCATCATCACCAGACCCGTCGGCAGCAGCACCAACGCGGAACCCAGATCCGGTTCCTTCAAAATCAACGCGAACGGCAGCAGCATCAGACCGATTCCCTTCCAAAAATTCAGCGGCAGTTTCAATTCATCCACCGGCCGGCTTAAAAAATTTGCGCCCGCCAGAATGAATGCCAGCTTGGCAAACTCGCTCGGCTGAAACTGAAAAAATCCCAGGTCAATCCACCGCCGCGCGCCGAAACGCATCGAGCCGATGAACGGAACCAGCACCGCGACCAGACTGAAAATCGCCGCCCAATACGCCACGAACGACCACCGCGCCAGCGTGTTGTAATCCAGCACGCAAACCGCCGCCGCCGCGCCGATGCCAATCGCATACCAGACGATTTGTCGCACCCAGCTTTGCGAATACCACGGCAGTGTCGCCGAATATTCATTCGCCATCGTCGCGCTGAACACGAACGCTGCGCCAAGGCACATCAACCCCGCCAGCGCCGCAAGCTGGAGCCGGTCAAATTGTTCTCTGGGTGTGGGCGTGAACATTTTTTAATTCAGCGTCGCGGCGAGAACTTTTCCCGCCGCCGACTTTTCTTGATTTACAATTTCCTCGTAAATGTCGTGCGCAATGGGACCGCAGGTCGGACCTCCGAAGGTGCCGTTTTCGACCATGACCACCACCGCGTAACGCGGGTTTTCGTAGGGCGCAAACGAAGCAAACCAAGTGGTTCGTCCCGTCTTCCGGTTTTGCGCGTCCATGATTTCAGCGGTGCCGGTCTTTCCGCAAATATGCAAGCCGGGCACCACCGCCGCCTTGCCCGTGCCCTCCGCGTCCTCGGTTTCCGCCAGCATCGCGTCGTGCAAAATTTTCAGGTTGCCGGGCCGGACGCCCAGTTCGTCGCGGATGACACCTGCCGGAAAATTCTTTGGGGCTTCCGGGGAAGCCGGGTCTTGCGGCTCGATGCGGGTGACGAGGCGAGGCCAGAAAACTTTTCCGCCGTTGGCAATCGCCGCATACGCCACCGCCATTTGCAGCGGTGTCACCGCCACTTCGCCCTGGCCGATGCACACATTCGCCGTGTCGCCGTCACGCCAGCCGGAGTGGATGCGCTCCCGAGTCGGGATATCGCCGGTGGTTTCCTGCCGCGTCGGCAGACCGGCCCTTTCGCCGAAATGAAATTTTCCCGCGAGCCGGATAATAGCGTCAATGCCCGCCTGAAGGCCGACCGTGATGAAATAGGTATTGCAGGAGTCCATGATGGCCCGCCGGAAATTATATTTGCCCGGCCGCGCCAAATCCGTGATGTGCCGTCTGCCGACGTAAACGAAACCCGGATTGTCCACGATGGCATTCGGATCAAGGCCGGATTCCAAAGCGGCCAGACCAACTATCGGTTTGAAAATGGAGCCCGGCGCATAATTTTCCTGCGTCGCGCGGTTGATGGCCGGACGCAGGGTTCCATCCGCCATGCGGGCGTGATCGTTCTCGGAATAAACCGGGTTGAACGCCGGCGACGACGCCAGCGCCAGCACGTCGCCGTTGCGGACATCCATGACGACGACCGCCGCGCGGGCGTCCGCGCCGCGATGCGCCGCGAGAGAATTTTCTGCCGCGCGCTGGAGGTCGAGATCCAGCGTCAGCACGGCATTGTGGCCCGGCTCCGGCTGGTTCCCGATGTTTTCGGACTGGCGGTAGCCGAGGCTGTTGACGAGCACCGACTCCTCGCCAGCGCGGCCGCGCAACTCCGAATCAAAGCCGGCCTCCACGCCGACCATGCCGCGATAATCCGGCAGAAAATAATTGAAATAGGAATTTTCCCCGCTCTGCGCCTCGTCGTCGCGCAGCACATAGCCGAGCAGATGCCCCGCCGCCGTTCCGTTCGGATAACTGCGCACCGATTCCAACTCCAGATCCGCGCCGAGTCGGTTCGTGTAATTTTCCTCGAACCGCGCGATGTTGGTTGCATTGAGATTTTTCAGCGCCGGATACGGCAGCGCGAGCTTTTTGGCGTAATGGGAATTGAAATTTTTCGCGTCGAGTGCGAGCGGCTGGCCGATTTTTTCGCTGACCTGCGCCAGGATGCCGCTGGCGACGCGGACGCGCGCCTCCTGCCGCAACTGTTCAAGGTATTCCGACGACAGCCGGAACTGCTTCAGTTCCACCTTTGTCAGCGAACGTCCGAGTTTTTTTTCCGCGTTGGCGATGTTCTGCTTCTGCACGGCCCGGGCGGATTTCAACAGGTTGGTGTAGCCGCTGTAAAACGGCTGGCGCAGATCGTCGAGGTAAAGGCTCAAGTTGTAACGCGGACGGTTTTCCGCCAGCACGCGGCCGTCACGGTCGAGAATTTTCCCGCGCACGGCGGGCAGCCGGATGGTGCGATACGACTGCGTCTCCAAGTGCGACTGGTATTCGTGCGCCGAAACGACCTGCACCCACCAGAGACCGATGAGCAAAACCAAAAGCCCGGCCAACAGCACCACCGCGACAAGGCGGAGCTGGGCGTCGTTCTTTTTCAATTCGTCAAAAACAAGCATCGGTAATTTTAAATTTTCTTCCGGCTGCGCTGGATTTCGCGGTCGGGGCGGAAACTGTTTTCCGTCCGCACCTGATAGCCGAGCGCGCGGTTGCACCAGTCCATCAGCGCAAAAATAAACGGCGTGGCCACCGCGCCGCCGGCGGTCATCACGATCCATTGCCAGAGCGAACCCCAGCCGAGCATTGGTTCCTGGCTGCCGCTCAACAGCATCAAAATCGTCAATGCCGGCACGGCGGCGCTGGCGGCGGCGCCCAGAACAAATTGGGCAAACGGCAGGTCGCGCAAAATCAGGTCGCGCCGCAGATAAACCGGCCAGCCGACGGCGAGCAGCGGCAGAATGGAGATGCCAAGCGGATTCGCCGAGAAGGTGTCGAACCAAAGTCCGCCCAGCACGGCGAGCAGCGCGAGCGTGGGCAGGCCGGCGTTGAGCGCGGCGAAAATCATCAGCGCGGGCAGCAGGTTGATCTGCGCGCCGAGCAGATGGCGCGGCGCATCACAGACCGCTTCGCCGAACACGGCGAGGAACGCGAACGCCAGAATCAAAATGGTTTGGAAAATGTTCATCGGAACGGGAACATCCAACATCCAACATCCAACACTGAACATCCAATGAGGACGTCGCCCGCAATCCGACCATTGGGCGTTGGATGTTGGATGTTGGATGTTGGATGTTTTTGGATTTTCATGGAAACAGCACCGAGACTTGTTCGAGCGAGCCGAGGTCCGCATTCAGTTTCACGCGCGCTTCGGTGTAGAGTCCGTATTCGACGGAACGCGCGTCATAGATCTGGCCGAGCGGAATGCCTTTCGGAAAAACGCCGCCGAGGCCGCTGGTGACGACGTTCTGGCCGGATTTCAGATTCGCGCCGCTGGCGAGATACGTCAGTTGCACGAGCGAGGTGTCGAGCGGATCGCTGGCGGTCAGCACGCCGGTGTCGTGCGCGGCATTTTCCACGAGCGCGGAAACACGGCAGTTCGGATCGCCGATGAGCACGACCTGCGCGCGGGTGAGGCTCACGGAACTGACGCGGCCAACGAGTCCGGCGGCGGTGATGACGGGCAGATTTTCGCGGAGGCCGTCGCGCGTGCCGAGGTCAATCTGCACGGTGCGCCACCAGTTCGCCGGGTCGCGCATGACGACGTTGGCGAGCTTGAGTTTCCACGGCGATTGTTTCTGCCAGTTGAACAGCGCGCGGAGCTGGTCGTTTTCCCGCGCAATCGCGGTGGTCTGGACGGCCTGGGTTTTGAACTGCTGGTTTTCGCGGCGGAGCGTGTCAATCTGCTTGAGCAGTTCGCGGCGCGGCAGGACGGAATCGGCGAGGTCAGCGGGCAGTTGCTGCGCGGCCCCGGCGAGGCCGAACAGCGGGAGAAACCAGCTGCCGACGGCCAGCTTCAGGCGGGAGGTTGCGCGCGTGGGCAGGCTCAAAACGAGCACCGCCACGAACACCACCGCGCCGAGCGCCAGATAATTTTTTTGTTTGAACATCCTGCAACGAACGTGCAGGTGAACGCGGAGGGAAGATTAATTAATCAATACTTGGCGTTGGTGGCGACGCGCTTGAGGAATTCAATTTCCTGCAAGACGCGGCCGGTGCCTTCGGCGACGGCGCTCATCGGGTCGTCGGCAAGATGCACGGGCAGGCCGGTTTCACCAGCCACCAAACGGTCAATACCCCGGATCAGCGAGCCGCCGCCAGCCATGACCATGCCGCGATCCACCAGATCGGAGGCAAGTTCGGGCGGACAACGTTCCAGCGTGATCCGGATGGATTCGAGAATGCTCGAAAGCGGTTCCTGCAAAGCCTCGCGGATTTCCTCGGAACGGATGGTCAAGGTTTTGGGCAGGCCGGAACCGAGGTCGCGGCCTTTGACATCCATGGTTAATTCCTGTTCCAACGGAAAGGCGGAGCCGATGCGTATCTTCACTTCTTCCGCAGTGCGTTCACCTATCATCAGGTTATAGGCGCGCTTCATGTGCGCGATGATCGTGTTGTCCATTTCATCCCCGCCCACCCGCAGGCTGCGGCAGAAGACGATGCCGGCCAGGGAGATGATTGCGATTTCGCAAGTCCCGCCGCCGATATCCACGATCATGTTGCCCGCCGGTTCATGCACCGGCAGACCAACGCCGATGGCCGAAGCCATCGGTTGTTCGATCAAATACACCTCGCGCGCGCCGGCGTGGGTGGCGGAATCTTTCACTGCCCGTTTCTCAACTTCCGTGATGCCCGAAGGCACGGCCACGACGACGCGTGGCGCGATTAATTTCCGGTGGTGAACTTTCTGGATGAAATGCCGCAGCATCGCCTCGGTGATTTCGAAGTCGGCGATCACGCCGTCTTTCATCGGGCGGATGGCCACGATGTTGCCGGGCGTGCGGCCCAGCATCCGTTTCGCTTCTTCACCGACGGCCAGCACGTTGGTCGTGCCGGCCTGGATGGCCACCACCGAAGGTTCGCGCAGGACGATTCCACGATCCCGCACATAGACAAGGGAATTTGCCGTCCCCAAATCTATTCCAATGTCATTAGAAAACAGGCTTTTGAATTGCTCGAACATGAATTGCGCCTAACACAATGAAGTAAATCCGCTGCCCGCGCAAACGTCAAGCGGCTAATGCGGTTAAATCATCCACGCACGGCATTCTCGCGGCAAATCCGCGCATAGACTTCCGCCAGCGGCTTCAGCGAGCGCGGCAGTTTTTCATCCGTAAAATCCACCGCCAGCAGCCCGAACTTTTTCGTGTAGCCGAACTGCCACTCAAAATTGTCCAGCAGCGACCAGTAAAAAAATCCGCGCACATCCACGCCGCCGGCCATCGCGCCGTGCAACGCGGCGAGGTTCTCGCGCAGGTCATGCTCACGAAATTTTTCGTCCTGCGACGCCGCGCCGTGTTCCGTGATGTAAATCGGCAGCCGGAATTTCCGGTGGAGATACGAAAGAATTTTCACCATGCCTTCGGGATACCGCTCCACCATGTCGTCGCAGACGAACCCAAAATCGTTCAGCCGTTTCACCGGCGCGCCGCTCGCGGGAATCATCGCGCGGAAATGATGGAATCGCACCCGGCCATAATAGTTCAAGCCGATAAATGTCGAGGCTCGCCGCCGCCCGCCGCCGAGAAAAGCGTCCAGCACAAATTTGTTGAACGTGTAGTGGCATGCGAACGCCGTCGTGCGGTCCCACGGCGAAAAATTTTTATACGCGTGGAAGAACGTCCAGTTCTTGGCGATGCCCACTTCCGGTTTGCGCCCCGCGTCACCTTCGCGCCGGATAATGCGGCTGGCCTGCACATGAGCGCGGGCCATGTGGTCAATCACGCGGCGGAATTGTCCGAGCTTTCCCTTGCGCTGCGGCGGAAATCCGCCGAGCAGATACGCCACGCACGCATAAGTGTCCGGCTCGTTGAACGTGTTCCACAAAAAAACTCTTTCTTTCAGCGCGGCGACAAGTTTTTGGACGTAATCAACAAAGGCGGGAATCGTCGCCGCGTTTGTCCAGCCGCCGGCGGCATTGATCCACGGCGGATTGGAAAAATGATGCAGCACGACCATCGGCGTGATGCCTTTCGCCTTGAGGCAATCCAAAAGATGAACGTAGCGTTCCAGTTCTTTTTGATTCAGCGGTGCGAACGGTGCGGATTGCAGCCGCGACCATTCGATGCCGAAGCGATAGGCATTCACGCCCAGCTTCGACATCCACTCGATGTCTTCGGGGTAGCGGTGGTAATGGTCGCACGCGATGCGGCAATTGCTCCCGTCCTGCGCGGTGAAATTCGCCCATTCATTTTCGATGTGGCCTTCCACCTGCGTCGGCGACGTGGCGGTGCCCCAGAGAAAACCGGGCGGAAATTGAAGAACATTGCCGTGGTTCATCGCGCGGAGTTTACGGCTTGTTCGATGGCGGCCAAAAGTTTTTCCGGTGCGCAGCCCACCCAGTTGCGGAATTTCTCCACCGGCAGGCGATCCGGCAATTCGGCCAGCCGGTCGAGATTGAAACTTTTTTCGGCGATACCGATGCCGAATTGCTCCGCATCAAGCGCGTTGACCTGCTGCTCGACGTGGTTTTCCACCGGCACGAGGAACAGCGGCTTGCCCAGCCACGCGGCTTCGCTGACAGATTCAAACCCGGCGGTGCAGACGACGTGGCGGCATTCGGCCATCATTTTCAAGAACTTTTCGCCGTCGAGCCGGTGAAATGTGAGCGACGGCGAATAGTGAAATTCCCCCGGCGCGCCCGGCTTGTCGTAAAAGCAATCCAGCTTCGTCTGCGGATTTTTTGCGCTCCACGCGATGATTTGCCCGGCGTAACCGTGGTTTAGCAAATACACGAGCACAAAATCTCCGTTGGGATTTGATGCCAGTTCAAAAAGTTGTTTCCGCAGAATCGGCGGGCCGACGATGATTCTTTTTTCCGGCAAATCGGGCGCTGCATAAAGCGAGAGTGCCAGCTTGGTTGCGCGCGCGCCAAGGATGCGCGTGTAAATTTTCATGCTCAACAATTGTTTCCACAACTGCGGCGCGTGAACGTAGCCGGGATGCTGGAACATGAATTGATGGCCGATGGCGACGACGGGCGGACGTTTGCGGCGCGTGATGGCGTAAAACGCGGCCATCGGTTCAAAGAAATTCAGGATCACGTCCGGCTGCGTTTCGCGGACGATTTTGTCCAGCCGGCGGAGAATGCGGAAATATTTCGGAAGCCTGCCGAAGACGCCGAGCAGCGTGGCCGCATTGCTGACGGAACGGTTGTTTCTATATTTGAACTCCAGCGTCGGCAGTTGCGTGACGGGCAGTTTCATCGCCGATGCGAAGTAGGCCGGCATCAGCCGTTGCGCGCTCGCGCCGAGCGTGACGGCGACGATTTGATGGCCCGCCGCTTCGGCCATTTCCTTGACGGCCATCGCCTGGGTCATGTGACCCCGCCCCTCGCCCAGCACGCAGAACATCATTTTCATGGAAGTGGATGAGTTTGATCTTGCCGTCGAAATCTTCAACCAAAGCCGTGCAACTTTCAACCCAATCCCCACAGTTCAAATATTGCAGGCCATTAATCATCTTCATCTCGGCACGGTGGATGTGGCCGCAGATGACACCATCCGTTCCCTGATTGCGCGCCATGGAAACGAGCGTGTCCTCATAATCGGTGACGTATTTGACGGCGGACTTGGCCTTGAATTTCAGATACGCCGCCAGCGACCAGTAGCCAAAACCCAGCGCACGGCGCAGCCGGTTGAAATGGAGGTTGAAGTCGAGAATCCAGTTGTAAAGGTGCGAGCCGAGTTTTTCCAGCAGATGGTTGAAGTGAGTCAAACCGTCCGCCTGATGGCCGTGGATGATGAGATATTTTTTCCCGTCGGCGGCGGTGTGGATCGCTTGCCGCGCCATGGTCACGCTGCCGAAACGCATCCCGGCAAACTGATCAATGAACTCGTCGTGATTGCCGGTGATGTAGATGACCTTTGTCTGCTTGCGGCTTTTGCGGAGCAGTTTTTGGATGAGGACGTTGTAGTCGTCGCGCCAGAACCAGCGGAACTTCAATTCCCAGCCGTCAATGAAGTCGCCAACTATGTAGAGGTATTTGCAGTCCACCACGCGCAGGAATTCCAGCAGCTCCGCGACGCGGGCGTGCCGCGTGCCGAGGTGAATGTCTGAAATCCAAACCGAGCGGCAGACTAGCGGCTCGCCGGGATCGAGTTCAAAAAGTTGCTGGTTGTCGGTCATCGCATTTTGCCGATGCCACTTTGCAGCAATTCAAATCACGGCGGCAACAAGTTATTTACATTGTCGCCAAATCTTCGCACGGCTGTAACATAAACGACACATTTCGGGACGATTTCGGCCTGAAACACGATCCTGACCACAAGTCGCTTCACGCAAAAACAATTTTCGTCGTCGCCGCTTTTTCGTCCCAGCCGCGCGTCGGTTCGGCGGTGACGGAGGAGATGTCCTTGATGGAAAGCTGCCGGCCGCGCGTCTTCGCGCTTTTCACTTCAATCTCGTTCGGGTCGCACGTCTGCTGCGAAATTTTCTGGTGCGGCGCGGGCTTGTAGCGGATGTAAAGCTGCTTCGGCGTGTCCGGCGCGAAAAATAAAATGCGCGATTTTTCCGGGATGCACGAATAGGCCTTGTTCAAAATCGTGCCGCCAAAAGTGAAGCGCTTGAGGTAGCTCGCGTCGCGGTCGGTGGAGGCGCAAGTGAACATCGGCAGCGTCAAATCCGGCCACAAGCCCACCGTGCAGGTTTTTGCAGGCTACGGCTGGATGAACAACTCCTTCAGCACCGACGCTGACAACGGGCTGGACGGTTGGAACGCCAGCGCGCAGTTGCCATGGAACTGATTTTTATTGAAATAATCCCAACCCAGTCGGTATTCTTCAGGCAAGTGAAAATCAGCGGTTGAAATTCGTTCAAAGTCAGCCTCGTTGTTCCATGTGTGGAACTTTAACCCAGATCACTTGGTGGAAAACGACAGTAAAATTCTGGAATATGACTATGAACAATTGTCGATCGCAGGTCACTTGCGTGCTGCACGCCAAACTGAAATGTCCACCACCGCTCCAGCTCAACCCGGACTGACACGGGGCCGGTATCCGCTCGTGCGTGTCCGCCACCACCGCAGTTCCATGCTCGAACTCGTCACCGCCGGATCGGCATCCGCGCAAGAAATTCATCTCACCGTCCGTCCGCGCGACGGGGAAGCGGTTACGGCGGTGGCCCGGCGGGCGGCGGCGGAGTTGACCTTGCGTCAGGCTTTGGCAGTGCGGATCCTCGGCTTCGGCTCGCTCGCCGCGCGCAACGCCACGCTCGCCGTCCTGCGGTTGCAGCTGAATGACGACGTGCCTATGACTTGGGTCGAGGGGGCAAGCTGCGACGGGCACTCGCTTGCAGGGCTGCAAATTCAGGCAGTGACCGGCATGGAAGTCCACCTCGTAAAGGCGGACCACTCCGTGGCGCACGCGCCATGTTCCTCGGTTGCCAGGCAAGCCGGCACCTCCGCAATGGCCAGAGTGTGGAAGAACGGTCACGCCACCCATTGCGTTCTCTCCGGCCTCGTGCCGGCGCACACAAACATCAGCCCCGCCCGGCAGGCGGCGCAGTTGTTTCGCGCGATTCAAACCGGATTGGCGGAAGCCGGGATGGAAATGAAAGACATCGCGCGGACATGGTTCTACCTGGATGACATTCTTTCCTGGTATGGCGCATTTAATCGGGTTCGCAACGATTTTTTCCATCAGCACAAAATTTCCGCGGCGGCCATGCCTGCCAGCACGGGCGTCTGTGGACGAAATCCCGTCGGCGCGGCACTCACTGCGGCCATCTGGGCGGTGCGCCAGGATGACCCGGCGATGGAGTTGGTGCGCACGGTGGCTTCACCGGGGCAATGTCCCGCGCCGGCCTATGGCAGCGCATTCAGCCGGGCGGTGGAAATTACCTCGAACGGTTTCCGGCAACTGCTCATCTCCGGCACGGCGAGCATCGCTCACGGCGGCAAGACCAGCCATGTCGGCAACGTGGAAGCGCAAATTGACCGGACGATGGAGGTGGTCGAAGGCATTCTGGCAGCACGCCACATGTCCCTGGCCGACACCTTCCGCGCCACCGCTTATTTCAAATCCGCGAATGAGGTTGCGGTGTTCTCAAGGTGGTTGAAGCAACGAGGAGTGAAACACCTGCCCTTGGTCAATGTCTGTTGCGATATCTGCCGGCCAGACTTGTTGTTCGAATTGGAACTGGACGCGCTCCGGAACATTTCATAAAATTCAACCATGCGACCGGCTGACGCCAAAGAAAATCGGGGACAGCCTCGCAGCCGGTTTGGGAGCGGTGCGTTGGGGCTGCTGGCGTTCTTCGTTTCATTTTTTCTTTACGTCTGGCTCCGGATTGAACCGGGCGTGTTGTTGCACGCCACCGGCCCGCTTTTCTTCTTTTCGGATCCCTTTTGGAAGACATTTTCATCCCGGCCGGGCGGCGTGTTGGATTACGTCGCGGCTTTTCTGGCGCAATCGGATCATTTCAACTGGCTGGGAGCACTGGTGCTGACCGGCATTTGTTTTCTGATCTTCCTGATCAGCCGCCGGCTCGTGACTCTCGTGGGCGGCGCGGTTCCGTGGACTGTTCTCGTTCTGCCGTCGCTGGGGTTGTTGCTGGGGCTAAACCAGTATCAGACCTCGGCTTGGAACATGCCGCTGGGGTTGCTTCTGAGTCTTGCCGCCGCTTTGGGGTGGTTCCTTGTTCCCGGAAAATGGGTCCGGGTGCGCTTGATAAGTTGCTGGTTGATTGCCGCCGCGATTTGCCGGATTGCTGGTCTTTGGCCATGCGTGAATTTTCTGGTAATTATCGCACTAATCTATGTTAGGCAGAAGCGCGGCTATGGTTTGGTGTTCGGCTGTCTCTTGCCGGGTAGCCTCCTGCCACTATGGATCACCTGGTCAACGGGCAGTCATCGCGCCGGTTTTTTGAATCCGTGGGGTCCTGAAAGCCAACTGTTCATCGCCGTTGCTTGTTTCTGCCTCTTGCCCGTGATCTTGGCAAGCGAAGCTCTGTTGCCAGAAACACTGGTGCCTGCGCCGGAGCCTCCTGCGCGACACCGAAAGAAAGTGGCTGCATCCGTTTCACGCCGGCGTTGGAACGCGCCTTGGCTGCGGCAGGTCGTCGGCGCAATCGTCTTCGCCGCCGCGTGCGTCTCGGTGTGGTTTGCTTTCGATGAGCAGCGCAAGCTAGTTGCGCAAATTGATTACTATAGCTCGCACGGAGACTACCGAAAGGTGCTGGCCTTGGCGCGCGGGTTGCAAGCCATGCCGCCATCCACGGAGGTGAACGTGCAATTCGCCTTGTGGAAAGAGGGACAGATCCTTGAAAATCTTTTTTCATTCCGGACCCAAAGTTTTCGAGGGCTCTTTCCAGGTCTTTCATCCGGGGTGCTGGCCTGCCGGTCGCAAGTCGAGCCGTTGATGGAAATGGGCCTGGTCAACGACGCGGAACACTACTGCCATGAAGCTCTGGAGAATGAGGGCAATCGTCCGGATTTGCTCCGGCAATTGGCACAGATCAATGTGTTGAAAGGCCGCCCGCAAGCGGCACGCGTGTTTCTGAATGTGCTTTGCGAAATTCCGTTTGAGGGAGACAAGGCCCGCTCGTGGCTGCGACGGCTGGAGCAAGACCCGACACTGAAGGGCGATGTTCGGCTTTCGCACATCCGTTCCTTGATGTTGACCAACGACTTGGGGCACGACGGTATGATGACGGGTCCCTTGCTGCAACATCTGCTGCGCGCCAACAGCCACAACCGCATGGCCTTTGAATATCTGACAACGCATCATCTTTTGAATCGCGACCTCGACCAGTTGTTGGGACAGCTCTCGTTGTTGGACGAACTAGGCTATACTGGCCTGCCCCGGCACTACGAGGAGGCGATTCTTCTTTTTCAACAGGTCAAGAATGTTCAGGTCCAGTTGCGTGGACGACAGATCCGGCCGGAGACGGTGGCGCGATTCCAACGGTTCACCGAGGCTGAACGCGGTCTCCCACTTGAAACCCGGGAAGGCTGGGCCGCGCTGGGCCGCGATTTTGGCGATACGTATTGGTTTTATTATCTCAACCACCAGGCCGATGATCCCACACATAACTGACTTGTGAACCTATGACAAAATGGTTGTGTGTATTCCTGCCCGCGGCTCTCTTCGCCGCCGGCGTTTTTCCGCTGGCAGGTCGCAGTCGCGGGGCCGAACCATTGTCCGCACCGCCTGCCACTCCGCGCTTGCAGCCTGACTATGTCGGAATCGTGGTGCCGCCAAACATCGCGCCGCTGAATTTCCGGATCCTCGAATCCGGCGTCAAGTTCCGGGTCCAGTGGCGTGCGCCTCACGGCAATCCGATCCGGATCACTTCTCGAACTCCGGTGGTTCGCATCCCGCAAAATCGTTGGGCGGAACTGCTCCGTGCCAACACCGGGGAATCGCTTTTGTGTGAAATTGCCGCGCAGGATTCGCAAGGCCGGTGGACTCAATTCGTCACCATCACCAACCAGATTGCACCGGAAGAGATTGACAACTACATCGCCTACCGGCTGTTGGGGCCGCTCTACAATACTTATCGGCACGTCGGCATCTACCAGCGGGATTTGCGTTCCTTTGAACAACAGACAATTCTGGAAAACGACGAGGTGCATTCGCAATGCCTGAACTGCCATACTTTCCTCAACCGCCGACCGGATACTTTTGCGCTGCACACGCGCACATCCACCAACCTGCATCCCATGGTGCTGGTCCTGTCCAATCAAATCTCCCGCGTGGATCAAACCATGGGCTATTTATCCTGGCATCCCAGCGGACGACTCCTGGCCTTTTCTGCCAACAAACTGTCGCTCTTCAACCACACCATTGGGGAAACCCGTGACGTCTATGACGCGCAATCCGACATCGGCATCTATCGCGTGGATTCGAACTTGACCGTTTATCCGCCACCGATTTCATTAAAAAACCGCAATGAGACCTGGCCGAATTGGTCTCCTGACGGGCGCTACCTCTATTATTCGGCGGCCGATCCCAAACCCCTCGAACAATTCCGGAAGATTCGATATGACCTGATGCGAGTCAGCTACGACATTGACCACGATCGGTGGGGCGAACCGGAAATGCTGGTGTCGTCGCAAGAGACTGGTCTTAGTGCCTGTGAGCCGAGAGTCTCCCCAGACGGACGGTTCGTCATGTTCTGTCTCTGCAATTACGGAAATTTCCCAATTTATCAGACCAACACCGATCTCTACCTCCTGGACGTGGCTGCGCGCAAATTTCGCCGGTTGGAAATCAACAGCCCCCAGGCGGATTCCTGGCATTGCTGGTCCAGCAACGGACGTTGGGTGGTCTTCAGCAGCAAGCGGCTCGACGGCCTTTTCGCCCGGCCATTCTTCACTCACATGGACCAAAATGGAGAGTTCAGCAAACCCTTTCTGCTACCCCAGCAGGATCCGGACTTCTACGATTCTTTCCTACAGACATTCAATCTGCCGGAATTTGTGCTTGGTCCCGTCCAAGTCACTCAGGATCAGCTGGCCCATGCGTTTATGAATCCAAGCCGAGCCTTGGTTCCAAGAATGGCATCCTCGAAAACCAATTCCCCGGATGCAAGCCAGGACGGCGGCGGAGGTGAATCCGCCTATCGCGCTCCCACCAAATGATCCAGCACCGATCGCGAGATTGGTGCGCCCTGCTGGCGGAAAACGAAGGTTGGACACAAACCATCTTGCTTGGCAGATGCTACGATGCGGGAATTGCTCAACCGTCATTTCGATGCTCTCATGTAGGATGCCGAATGCGATGCAAAGGCAGGGTGCCAATGCTGTTTTCACTCAATTGTAACCCAGCCATGGCGCAATTGACGCGGGCCCGTTGGTTGATTGTTTGTATGGAGTCTTGCCCGGTGTGTGAACCGTTGCCACATCGTCGGCATCTGGCAAGAACCTCAACTTCGCAACCGCAAATATCTGTTCACGCGGCGTGGCGGCGGCGGTATTGGCCAAAGATCTTACACAAACACAATCTTCGTTGTCGCCGCGCTTTCATCCCAGCCGCGCGTCGGCTCGGCGGTGACGGAGGAAATGTCCTTGATGGAAATCTGCCGTCCGCGTGTCTTCGCGCTTTTCACTTCAATCTCGTTCGGGTCGCACGTCTGCTGCGAAATTTTCTGGTGCGGCGCGGGCTTGTAGCGGACGTAAAGCTGCTTCGGCGTTTCCGGCGCGAAAAATAAAATGCGCGATTTTTCCGGGATGCACGAATAAGCCTTGTTCAAAATCGTGCCGCCGAACGTGAACCGTTTCAGATAACTCGCGTTGCGATCCGTGTAGGCGCAGGTGAAAATCTTTTCGCGCTCCGGCAGTCCGCAGTAGAACAGTTCCGGCCCGACGAATAATTTCTCCGGCAGTTCGCTGACCTTGTAAGTGCCGTCCTTGAACACGAGCAGAATCTTGTCGAACTTCGTGCATTCCAGCTTGAACTCCTCGCCGCTGACCTTGTAGCCGACGTAGCCGCTCTCGCGGTCGTAGGAAACCTTGAACGACTTGAACGCGGCGGCCTTTACGTCCACTTCCTCGTGCCGCGCGGATTTCGTGGTGAGGCGCGGATAAATCGGGCCGTATTTTTCGAGCAACGCCTCAAGATGGCCGATGGCGTATTTCGTGAGGCTCTTCAAATTTTTCTGCGTGTCGGCCAGATCGGCTTTGACCTGATCCATCTCATCGCGGTGCTTGTTGATGTCGAACAGCGAAATGCGGCGGATGCGAACCTGCAATAATTTTTCCACGTCCGGGCCGGTAATCTCGCGCACGAGTTGCTTCTTGAACGGCACGAAACCTTCATAAACCGCCGCCGTCACCGCCTCGGAGGTTTTGCATTTCTCGATCAATTTGTAAATCCGTTCTTCAATAAAAATTCGTTCGAGCGTGCGATAATGCAGTTCGTCTTCGAGCTGTTTCTGTTTTAATTCCAGTTCGCGTTTGAGCAGTTCCACAAGCTGCGCCGTGTTCTCGCGCAACACCTCGCTGACGGTCAGTTCCACCGGGCGATTCTGCTTGATGACGATGATTCGGCTGGTGATGGAAACTTCGCAATCGGTGAATGCATACAGCGCATCCACCAATTTTTCCGCGTCCACACCCTGCGGACATTTGATTTCAATCTCCACATTCTCGGACGTGAAATCGTTGATGGATTTCACCTTCAACTTGCCTTTGCGCGTCGCGTCTTCAATCGAGGCGATGAGCGATTCCGTCGTGGTCGAAGGCGGAATTTCCTTGATGACCACGGTGGATTCGTCCTTCGTCTTGATTTTCGCGCGGACTTTCACCGTGCCTTTGCCGTCCTGATAATCGCGCGCGTCCATCAGGCCGCCGGTCGGAAAATCCGGCAGACATTTGAACGGCTGCTTCTTCAAAATCGCGATCTGCGCTTCGAGCAGTTCGGGGAAATTGTGCGGCAACAACCGCGCGCTCAAGCCGACCGCGATGCCTTCCGCGCCGAGCATCAGCGAGAGCGGCAGTTTGCACGGCAACGTCACCGGCTCCTGGTTGCGCCCGTCGTAGCTCGGCACGAACTCGGTGATCGAGTCGTTGAAAACTTCCGTCCGCGCGAGTTCGGTCAAACGGCATTCGATGTAACGCGGCGCAGCGGCAGGATCGCCGGTGTAGATGTTGCCGAAATTGCCCTGGCCCTCGATGAGGTAACGCTTGTTCGCCAGCACCACCAGCGCGTCGCCGATGGACGCGTCGCCGTGCGGATGATACTTCATCGTGTCGCCGACGACGTTCGCAACCTTGATGAAACGGCCGTCGTCGTTCTGATGCAGCGACCAGAGAATGCGGCGCTGCACCGGCTTCACGCCGTCGGCCAGATGCGGAATCGCACGGTCGCGAATGACGTAGCTCGCATACTCAAGGAAGCTAGTATTGACGCGGCGATGCAACGCCAGCTCAATTTTGCCCGGCGCGAACGGCTTGTGCGCAACCGTTCCCATCGCCTCGGCGAGAACGTGGGTTTCGCCGTTGTCTTTGGCGGCGGCCTTTTTGGTTTCGACAGCTTTCGGCTCGCTGCCTTCAATCGGCAATTCAGGCTGGGCGGAATCTTTTTTTTGTTTGGCGGAACTCATGTGCGGCGCGCATTAAGCCAGAAGCTCACGGTTGCGGCAAGATTCTCGCGTGGCAAAATATTTGGGTCTGATGATGAACCGGCCAAAGTTTCAATTCATGGCCGCGCAGCAGGCGGAAGCAGTTTGAGAACGAAATCGTAAATCGTCTGGGCGTGTTTCAACGCTTCGTCAAACTCCTCCGGCGTTGGATAAGTTTCGGCCAGATCGTCGGGATAACGAAACTCCCACGCGTAAGGCGTCAGCGTGGCGGCGGCAGGAATGAGTTTGTCGAAGAGCGGCTCAATCTCGGCGGCTTCAATCGCCAGTTTGCGAATGTCGTGCGTCTTGGCGGGCGAGATTTCCTTGAACACCAAAAAGCTTTCACCGCCTTTTCGCCCGCCGGTTGGCAATGATAGATTGCGCTGTCGAGCGGGCCTTCGGGATCGGCGCGCAAAACCCGGGCGCTCTTCAAATCGTTCGCGGCTTTGGTCAGCCAGGAACGCAGCAGTTGCCGGCGGGTTTCATCCATAGAGCTTGCGCCCTTTGTTCAAAACATCATGGGTAAGACTGCCGGGCAAATTGCGAACCCGATTCACTTCCTGTCGCGTTCGCACCAACACATCGGCGGAAATGGGCAAACGTCCCAGGCAAAGCTGCGCTCGCTGGTCGCGGCGAATGGGGCGCTCGTCGCTCTGTGCGAGGATGACCATCAAGTCTATATCGCTGTTATCAGTCGGCATGCCCCACGCGTGCGAACCGAACAGCCAGATTTGTTCCGGCTGAAATTCCGTCACGAGCCGTTGCCTGACTGTTTCCAGCAAATCGTTTTCGAGCGTTTTCACAGCTTTCTTCTAACACAGCACCGGCATGATTGAAAGCCCGGCTTTCGCTCAATCCTCCACCGGCACCACGAGATTTTCCATGATGTAGTCTTTCCGCTCCGGTGTGTTCTTGCCCATGTAAAAATTGAGGATGTTCGTCACATCCGGCTTGGACGCGTGTTCGACCTTGTTCACCCGCATTTCCTTGCCGATGAATTGCGCGAACTCCTTCGGGCTGATTTCACCGAGACCTTTGAAGCGCGTGATCTCCGGTTTGCCGCCGAGATTTTTCACGGCGTTGTCGCGCTCGGTTTCGCTGTAGCAGTAAATTGTTTTCTCCTTATTGCGCACGCGGAACAACGGCGTTTCCAGCACGAATAAATGGCCGTCGTGAATGAGCTGGTCGAAGAAGCGGAAAAAATAAGTGATCATCAGATTGCGGATGTGCAAGCCGTCCACGTCCGCATCCGTGGCGAGAATCACCTTGTCGTAACGCAGGCTGTCGAGGTTGTCTTCGACGTTCAACGCCTGCATCAGATGATACATCTCGTCGTTTTTATACATGATGTCGCGCTTGAGATCCCAGACGTTGAGCGGCTTGCCTTTGAGGACGAACACCGCCTGATTGTTCACGTCGCGACAGCTCGTGATGGAACCCGCCGCCGACTGGCCTTCGCAGATGAAGACCATCGTCCCCCTGCCCTTCTCGCGTTTTTTATCGAGATGATTCTTGCAATCTTTCAACTGCGGAATCCGCATCGTGATGGACTTCGCACGTTCGCGCGCAAGCTTCTTCACGTCCTGCAATTCCTTCCGCAACTGCCGCGTGTCTTCGGCCTTCGCCAGAATTTTTTCCGCGATGGCTTTGTTGCGATTGAAAAAGTGCAGCAGCTCTTCGCGCACGTTGTTGACGAGTTCGGTGCGGATCTCCGTGTTGCCCAGTTTGTTTTTCGTCTGCGACTCGAACACCGGGTCTTTCAGGCGGATCGCCACCGCGCCGACCATCGCTTCGCGCACGTCGTCGCCTTCGTATTTGGCGTTGCCGTATTCATTGACGGCTTTCAGCAAACCTTCACGGAACGCGCTTAAATGCGTGCCGCCGTCGGCGGTAAACTGGCCGTTGACGAACGAAAAAAACGTCTCGCCGTAACGCGAATTGCTGTGCGTGAAACAAAATTCCAGCGTCTTGCTCGCGTAGTGCAGCGGCGGATAAAACGGTTCCGCGCCGTCCGTTTCCAAGTCTTCCATCACCAGGTCCATCAGACCGTGGCTCGACTGGAAAACTTTCTGCTCCGCCGCGTCCGCCGTTTTCAAAATCAGCTTCAGTCCGGTGTTGAGATAACTGTAATGCCGCAACCGCCGCTCGATGTGCTCGAGACGAAACTCGCTGTCCTTGAAAATTTCCGGGTCACCCTCGAACTCAATGAGCGTGCCGTCCGGCTCCTTCGTTTTGCCAGTGTTATCTTTTTTCAGCTTGCCGACTTTGAACGACGCCTCGGCAAATTCACCATCGCGATGGCTGCGGACAAAAAAGTTTTTCGACAACGCATTCACCGCCTTCGTGCCGACGCCGTTCAAGCCGACGCTGAATTGAAAAACGTCGTCATTATATTTCGCGCCGGTATTTATTTTTGAAACGCAGTCCACGACCTTGCCGAGCGGAATGCCGCGCCCGAAATCGCGCACGGCCACGCGGTTCTCCTCGATGTTGATCTGAACCTCCTTGCCGTGGCCCATGATGAATTCGTCCACCGCATTGTCCACGACCTCCTTGAGCATGATGTAGCAGCCGTCGTCGGGATTGTTGCCATTGCCG
>Ga0209746_1000396_pt1 | contig 22567 bp, 18 predicted proteins | sample BarGraNGADG00211_3_FD_184496 | JGI IMG/M metagenome (GOLD analysis project Ga0209746, IMG submission 184496) | Arctic peat soil microbial communities from Barrow, Alaska - Barrow Graham LP Ref core NGADG0011-211 (SPAdes) (version 2) | ecosystem: Environmental > Terrestrial > Soil > Wetlands >... | reverse complement strand
AATACGGTAAATGGATGGAATATTGTAACTTACAAAGGAGTTTGTCTGGGGTTTATTAAAAATATCGGCAACAGGGTGAATAACTATTTTCCTGTGGAATGGAGAATCCGTATGAATTTGCCGGAGACCGGTTCTGAGAATATTATTAAATGGAAAGGTGATGACAAAGATGCCACGTGAGTTTCAGATATTTGCAAAACCTGTCGGGTCAGCATGCAATCTCAGTTGCAGATATTGTTATTATCCGGGTAAGAAGAGTCTGTATCCCGATAAAGATCACTTTCTCATGACCGACTATATACTTGAAAAATATATTGTACAGCATATTAAGGCTTCAACTGAAACAATTATTAATTTTTCATGGCACGGAGGCGAGCCTTTATTGGCAGGTATTGAATTCTACAGAAAGGTACTGAGGCTTCAATCTTTTCACAAACCAGATGGTAAGTCTGTTTTGAATGGTATTCAGACTAACGGGACACTTATTGATGAAGAGTGGTGCAGTTTTCTTTCTGAAAATAATTTTATAATTGGCATAAGCATTGATGGTCCACCAGAGTTTCATAATATTTTCCGTACTTCAAAGGATTTTAGTCCATCCTGGCATCAGGTAATCAGCGGTTTTCAACTTTTGAAGAAACATGGTGTTATCCCGGAGGTTCTATGCGTTGTTAATGCTGAAAATGTCAGTCATCCGCTAATTATTTACAACTTTTTCAAACAGCTGGGAGCAAAGTATATTACTTTTCTGCCCCTTGTTGAACCTGAGGCTGGTACAACTTCAGGGGTCAGCAGAAATTCCGTTCCTGCTGAAGAATTCGGATATTTCCTGAGTACAATTTTTGACGAATGGGTTGAAAAGGATATTGGTGATATAAAAATCCAGATCTTTGAAGAGGCTGCCCGATCCGCCTTCAATCAGGAACATACATTATGCATTTTCAAATCGAACTGTGGAGGTGTTCCGGTTGTTGAGCACAATGGAGATTTTTTTTCCTGCGACCATTATGTAAATAAAGATCACTTGCTGGGGAATATCATGGATCATTCTTTGACTTACTTTCTCGATAGCGAAAGGCAAAAAGTATTTGGAATGAATAAATCCATTTCACTTCCGGAATATTGCATTGAATGTGAGGTCAGGTCAATGTGTAATGGAGAGTGTCCAAAAAACAGGATCATCCTGACTCACGACGGAGAGACCGGCTTAAACTACCTCTGCAAGGGGTACAAATATTTTTTCAATCATTGCCGGCCATTTATTGAGGCAATAAGTGATGCATGGAAAAATAATGGGGGCTGAGTACCCCTGGTTACCCAGCTATAATAAAGCAAAAAAGTCTGGATTTATTATTTCAAGTATTCTTTAAAGAATGATATAGTCCTTGACCATGCAAGTTTAGCCGCCTTTTCATTATAACGTTCTGGATTTGAATCGTTGTTAAATGCGTGCTGGGCTCCATCATACATAAAAATCTGATATACTTTATTGTTTTTTTTCAAAGCCTCTTCAAAAGCGGGAATTCCCTGGTTGATTCTTGTATCCTCGCCGGCATAATGAGCCATTAAAGGGGCTTTAATAGACGCAACCTGTTCTGCCGTCGGCTGCATACCGTAATATGGAACCGCAGCGTTTAGGTCCGGAGAATTTACAGCAACCTGGTTAGTCATGCCACCTCCCCAGCAAAACCCTGTACATCCTACTTTTCCAGTTGAAAGAGGTTGAGTTTTCAGGTATTTAACTGCTGCGACAAAGTTTTTGATTGTCTTATCTTTATCAAGCTGGCCAATCATAGCTACGGCTTTATCCTGGTCATTCTCAGGTGTTCCTCCAAGCGGGGAAAGTGCATCGGGTGCCAGAGCAAGAAAACCTTCTTTAGCCATTCGGCGAGTAACGTCTTGTATATGAGGTTGTAGGCCTCTGTTTTCATGAATTATCAACACTGCAGGGAATTTTTTACCGGTTTTTGGCCATGCAAGAAATCCTTTCATTTCACCCGTCTCACCAGGGTAGTTAATGAACTCAGTCATCAGATCAGGATCAACCTGTTCAGATAAAAATACTCCCATATTGTTTTCTTCCAGAATAGGAAGCAGAGCAGCAGCGGCAGCTGAACTGCCGGCAACCATTGCAAGTTTTCTGACAAATTTGCGTCTGTTTGTACGACCTTGTCTGTAGTCGTCATAAAGAGTTGTGATTTTTGTATCCATAACTATCAGGTTAATGTGTGTTAATTAGCAGATATGTCTGAGGCCTGAATTAAATTTTTATATTTGTTATTGACTAAAAATTTCAGACAATCAAATTACGAATAAATCGATAGATGTGCAACTGATTAATAATATTTCCGGAGTAATTCTGGCAGGTGGCGCCAGCAAAAGATTCAATGGCATAATTAAGGCTAAGATTGTAATTGATGGAAAGACAATTATTTCAAGGATTATTGAAACCCTGGGTGATATTTTTGATGAGTTAATAATCGTGACAAATACACCTGAAGAGTTTAAAGAATACAATAGCTGCAAAATTATTGGTGATCAATACCTGAATAAAGGACCTCTTGGTGGTATTCACTCAGCACTAAAAGTATCTGAGAAAGAGGCACTGTTTGTTTTTGCAGGAGACATGCCTCTCCTTGAGAAGGAGATTATTATAAGACAGATAGATTTTTATAACATTAATAAATGTGATGTTTTAATTCCACAGATAAATAAATACATTGAACCACTCCATGGAATATATAAGAAGACAGTTTTAAGGATTCTCGAAGAATATCTGGAAGGGGATAATGATTTTGCTATCAGAGAGTTTTTCAAAAAGGTAAATGTGCACTATCTGCAATTTGAAGGATCAGAAAAATCCAGAAGGGCCTTCACAAACATTAATTCACTTTCTGATGTCTCTATTGTGAAAAAGCTGCCTGGGCCTGGCTGATTGGGTGGTATGTTTTGACTGATTGTCCCAATGCATTTTTTATTAACTTTATATCCGTTAAAAATTAGATACTATGAAGAGAATATCATTTTATATCCTTATGGTCGTCATATCGCTTTCTGGCTGTAAAAAACTTAGCAAATATGAAGGAGTACCCTTCACTGAAAAGGATCCACGCGACTGGGAAAACCCTGAGGTATTTAATATTAACAGGGAGGATCCACATGCATCTCTTATTAGTTTCCCTGATGAACTGAGTGCACTTGAAGCAATAAAAGCGAATTCACCAAACTATAAATCTCTGGATGGTCTATGGAAATTCAACTGGGTTAAAACACCAGATCAAAGACCATACTGGTTCTTTAAAGATGATTATGATACCCGCGACTGGAAGGATATCGAGGTGCCTTCAAACTGGCAGATGAAGGGTTATGATGTCCCGGTTTACGCTAATATAACTTATCCATTCTGGACCTACGAGGATGTTTTTAATTCCAGGGGGTCTGATTCCTATATCTATAAAAAAGTTCCGCCAGCTATTCCTCATGACTGGAATCCGGTGGGATCGTATAAAAGAAATTTCGAGATTCCTTCTGACTGGAAGAATAAAGAGATTTTCCTCCATTTCGGTGCAGTCAGTTCAGCATTCTATGTATGGATAAATGAGAAGCTTGTTGGTTATAGTGAAGATAGTAAAGTACCCGCTGAATTTAATATTACAAAGTATCTTAAAAGTGGAAAGAATTCCCTTTCTGTGGAGGTTTACCGATGGAGTGATGGCAGTTATCTTGAAGATCAGGACTTCTGGAGACTTAGTGGTATTCAAAGAACAGTGTTCCTCCACGCTCGTCCTAAAACTTATGTTAAAGATTTTTTTGCAGTCGGGAGCCTTGACAAGAATTACACTGAGGGCCTGTTGAAAGTTAATGTTTCATTAAAGACTTCAGGTGAAGATGGTATCGGATATGTTCTTGATGCATCCCTTTTTGAAGGCTCACAAAAGCTTTTTACAGAATCTAAAGATGTCAAATTATCGGATGACAAAGCATCAGTCAGTTTTAATAAAAACATTCAGGATATTAAAAAATGGTCAGCTGAAAAGCCAAATCTTTATTCACTTGTGATAAGCCTGAAAGACAAAAGTGGAAATATCTCTGAAAGCGTAAGCACAAAAATTGGATTCAGAAAAGTGGAAATTGTTAATTCTCAACTTCTCGTTAATGGTGTTGCAATCCGGTTGAAGGGCGTTAATATGCATGAACATAATGAAATAACAGGTCATGTTATAGATGAGGCAACGGTGATGAAGGATATAAGGACGATGAAAAGTAATAATATCAATGCCATGAGGACCTGCCATTATCCGCAGCAGGAGTTCTGGTATGAGATGTGTGATAAATATGGACTTTATCTTGTTGATGAGGCCGATATTGAGTCTCATGGTATCGGTTATGATAAAGATGTGACCTTAGCCGATAAACCTGAATGGGCAGCAGCACATCTCGACAGGATGCAGCGTATGGTTGAGAGAGACAAAAATCATCCTTCAGTTATAATCTGGTCAATGGGTAATGAGGCAGGTGATGGTCATAATTTTCTGAATGGTTACAAATGGATTAAAGGAAGGGATGTAACACGACCGGTTCAATACGAACGGGCGGAGAAGAGCACAAATACTACTGAGCGGCATACTGATATCTGGTGCAACATGTATGCTACTATCGGAGAAATAGAAGCTTATGCAAAAGATTTAAAGACTGACAGACCATTGATAATGTGTGAGTATGCTCATGCAATGGGGAATTCAACAGGAAACCTCCAGGATTACTGGGATGTAATTGAAAGATATCCAAAACTACAAGGAGGATTTATTTGGGATTGGGTTGATCAGGGTTTTCTCAGGACAAATGAAAATGGTGAAAAATACTGGACTTATGGAGGCGATTATGGGGAGGAAGGGATCCCCAGTGATGGAAATTTTTGCATTAACGGTCTGGTATGGCCCGACAGAACACCCCATCCGGGCCTGAACGAAGTTAATAAAGTATATCAGTATGTTGGTTTTGAAGCTGTTGATCTTAATAAAGGACTGGTTAAGATTACAAATAAATATGATTTTACTAATCTCTCAGAGTTTATTTTTGAGTGGGAAGTTGTTTCTGATGGCAAAACAGTGCATTCAGGTAAAATACCCATAACTGATCTCAAACCAAAAGAAGGACTCGTAGTTCAGATTCCGGTTTCCGGAATTGATCCTGCGCCGGGAACTGAATATTTCCTTAATATAAGAGTATCACGAAGTGATGCCTGGAATTATGTTCCGGAAGATCATGTTTATGCAAGTACACAATTTAAATTACCTGTAGACTCCAAACCTGTTTTGGTGAATGAAAATAACCTTGTTGTTCTCCAGACTAAGACTATTGATAAAAAACTGGAAGTAAGCGGTGTTGACATGAAGATAACTTTTGACCTGGGTCTGGGAAGACTGACGTCATTCAATTATAAAGGGAAGGAGATAATCAAAAAAGGTCCTGAACCTGATTTCTGGAGACCACCCACCGATAACGACTACGGTTACAACATGGATAAATTGCTTGGGGTATGGAAAAAGGCCGGAGAAAGAACAATTGTTACCAAAGCAAACATCAGTCAGCCTGAATTAGGGAAGGTAATAGTTACTTTCAATTATGACATTCCGGATGTGAACGGTAAAAAAATAGGTGGATATGCAACAACATTCACCATTTACGGTTCGTCCGATGTAGTAATTAAAAACCAGTTCTCGAAATTATCAGACTTTATTCCTGAGATTCCGAGAATGGGAATGCAGATGCAGCTTCCTGAAGAGTTTACCAATCTGAAATGGCTTGGCCGGGGACCTCATGAGAATTATGTAGACAGGAAAACTTCAGCTGATGTTGGCCTTTACGAAAGTACAGTTGCCGACCAATATACTCATTATATCAGGCCTCAGGAGAATGGCTACAAGACAGAAACCAGATGGCTTACCCTGACTAATGACAATGGCAGCGGCGTGCTTATCAGCGGTGATCCTCTGATCTGTTTTGCTGCCCTCAATAATATTCATGATGATTTTGAATCTCCCGGGAAACTATCTCAATACAGGAAAGATGCAAAGACAGCAAATACACATACTATTGATGTTAAACCCCGCGACCTTGTCAATCTGAATGTTGATCTCGGCCAGATGGGCGTAGGTGGTGATAATTCATGGGGTGCATTGATTCATCCGCAATACAGGCTGCTTGCTAAAAAATACGAGTACTCTTTCAGGATAAGACCTGTTGTCAAAGAAGATGATATACTTAAACTGGCAAAAGAGAAATTTTAATATCTCGCCGACACACATTGTTGCATGGACGAACAGAAAGAGCGATAAGCTCCATTTTCATAACCCGGGATGAAGGATAAGAAGTGGCCCGGAATTTGATACATTTGCAAAAAAACTGTTTGTGAGACTATTATCTGCAATACTGTTTATCTTTCTTTACGTTTCTGATGCGACAGGACAGATTGACTCATTAAAACAGAGGAACGATTCTCTACAGGGAAGGTCTTTTCTACTGCAGAAGGTGAATAGAAATGGTGTGACATTGCCGGAAGTTGAAATTAAGGAAGTGACGGTTTATGCACATCCACAATTCCCTGATAAAAGAGATTTCCGTAAATACGAAAGGCTTGTATCTAACCTCAAAAGAGTCTATCCTTATGCTTTACTTGTGAGGAACAGACTATTCCTGGTTAATGAGGATATGAGAAACATCAAAAGTGATAAGGAACGGAAAGTCTACATGAAAAAAGTGGAAAAAGATATATTTGCAGAGTATGAAGGCGATATGAGGGAGATGACAATCACGCAGGGCCGGTTGCTTATTAAACTGATTGACAGGGAGACGCAGAATACATCATATACCCTTATAAAAGATTATCGTGGAAAGCTTGCTGCCGCTTTCTGGCAGGGTATCGCCCGTATCTTTGGCACAAACCTTAAAGAAGAATATGATCCTGATGGTGATGATGCGCTTATCGAATCTATCATCATGGAGATTGAGGCTGGCAGGTTATAATGACATGAATAAAATTTATATTTTTGTCGGAAATATTATATGGTCCGGGAAATTATATGACAGATACATTTGAAGCAAAAGGGAAAAGGAAAAAACTGGTTGCAGAACTAAGGCAAAAAGGTATTTCAGACGAAGATGTTCTGAAAGCTATTGATACGGTTCCCCGACATCTTTTTATGGACCCTGCATTCCTCACACACGCTTATGTTGATAAAGCTTTTCCGATTACGTCAGGACAGACAATATCACAGCCTTATACTGTAGCAGTCCAAACTTCTTTGCTGAAAGTGAAAAGGAGAGATAAAATTCTTGAGATCGGTACTGGTTCCGGTTATCAGGCAGCGGTACTTGCCGAGATGGGAGCAAAAGTTTATACGATAGAGCGTTTCAGAGAGCTTTTTTTAAAGGCCCGGAAGATATTAACTTCACTTGGATATTCTGCTGATTTCTTTTATGGCGATGGTTATGAGGGCAAACCACAGTATGGTCCTTTCGATGGTATTATTATCACCGCGGCTGCACCGGAGGTCCCTGAAGCGCTATTAAACCAACTTAAAACAGGAGGACGACTGGTTGTACCCGTGGGTAATTCCAGCTTGCAGGTTATGACTGTTGTGGAACGAACCGGATTGGAAAGTTACGAGCGTTCCGAACATGGAAAATTTGTTTTTGTACCTATGCTGAAAGGAATTGTAAACGGAAAATAATGTACTATGAAAATTTTTAAACTTGTCTTTTCTCCAATTGAGGTAAACACATATATACTTGCCGATGATTCTGACAATTGTGCAATAATTGATTGCGGTTGTTATGATAAAGAGGAATCTGAAAGATTATTGGATTTCATAAAAAGTAAGAGTATTAACCCGGTATTGCTTTTAAATACGCATTGTCACCTTGATCACATTTTTGGAAACAGGTTAGTTCTCGAAAGATTTGGTTTAAGACCTTATTCAAATGAACTTGATGAGATGAACAGGAAAAATGCAGTGCAACACGCTGTACTTTTTGGACTTACCATGGATGACCCTCCTGAGCCTGCCGGATTTGTATCAGATAATCAAATTGTTACTTTCGGTACAGAAAAGCTTGTGGCACTTCATGTTCCTGGTCATACTGCGGGAAGTCTTGCATTCTACAGCGAAAAAAACAATTGTGTTTTTACAGGCGATGCTCTATTTGCAGGAAGTATTGGACGAACAGACCTGCCTGGCGGTAATTATGACACCCTGATAGGAAGCATAAAGAACAAATTGTTTGTTCTTCCTCCATCAACTGTAGTATATCCGGGTCACGGAGATGAAACTACAATTGAAAAGGAAATGAAATCAAACCCATATTTTCATGATTAATATCCTGTTAATTTTGTAACCAATTTCTTATAATTATCATTCTTAATTTTTCAGCTTATACCTGTTTTTTTGATCAATTAATTTAAAATATATGTTATCAGATAAGTTTGTTAACCGGCATAATGGACCACGTGAAGATGAATTACCACAGATGCTTAAGGTTATTGGTGTTGATTCGCTCGATCAGCTCATTGACAAAACCGTTCCGGAATCGATACGACTCGAAAAGGCGTTGAGACTTCCTGAGGCAATGAGTGAATTCGAATATCTTAATCATATTAAATCAATAGGACAGAAAAATAAAATGTTCCGTTCATTTATCGGACAGGGGTATTATGGTGTTGCTCTTCTGTCGGTGATTATCCGGAATGTCCTGGAAAATCCCTCCTGGTACACATCTTACACTCCTTATCAGGCAGAAATTTCCCAGGGTCGTCTTGAAGCGCTTCTGAATTTTCAGACTATGATAATTGAACTTACCGGGATGGAGATTGCCAATGCCTCATTGCTTGATGAGTCCACTGCAGCAGCAGAGGCTATGATAATGATGTTTAATGCACGATCAAGAGCTTCAGTTAAAGCCGGCGCCAATAAGTTTTTTGTTGATGACGATATTTTTCCTCAAACTATGGATGTGATTTTTACTCGTTCAAAACCTCTTGGAATTGAACTTGTTACAGGGAAATACACCACAATTACTTTTGATGGATCATTCTTCGGATCAATGATACAATACCCTGCCGCTTCAGGTCAGATAAGGGACTATAAAGCATTTACTGATATGGCTCATTCCAGTGGTACTCTTGTAGGAGTAGCCGCAGATCTTATGAGTCTTGCTCTGATCACCCCTCCCGGGGAGTGGGGAGCTGATATAGTTGTCGGTTCAAATCAGAGGATGGGCCTGCCGATGAGTTTCGGTGGTCCGCATGCCGGATATTTTGCAACGAAAGATGAACTTAAACGAAGCATGCCAGGCAGAATTATCGGGATATCAGTTGACGCCCAGGGAAACAGTGCATTAAGGATGGCTTTGCAGACAAGAGAACAGCATATCAAACGGGAGAGGGCTACTTCAAATATCTGTACAGCTCAGGCGCTTCTTGCTACCATGTCGGGCATGTATGTACAATACCATGGCCCTGAGGGTTTGAAAAATATTGCAAAACATATCCATAATGCAGCATGTACTATAAGTTTCAATCTCAAAGAATCAGGAATCAGACAAGTTAATTCTGTATTCTTCGATACAGTAAAGGTAAGCCCGGGAGTTGGCGTCTCAACAGAAACTATTAAAAAACTGGCTCTTGAAGCAGAGATGAATTTCTATTATCCCGATGATGATTCTGTGATTATAAGCACTGATGAGATAACGACAATAAAAGAAATTGACACGATAGTAAATATTTTTCTAAAGGCAGCAGGGAAAGAGCGGGTCAGGATAAACTCTTACTGTCATTGTGACATTCTTGAGGAGAAGTTTCTCAGAAAGTCAGATTTTCTGAAAGGAGGAGCTTTTAACAGGTACCATAGCGAGACAGAAATGATGAGGTATATCAAGATGCTCGAAAGAAAAGACTTTTCTCTTACTCACTGTATGATTGCTCTTGGTTCCTGTACGATGAAGCTTAATCCGGCAAGTTCAATGTTTGCAATGAGCTGGCCTGAGTTTGGAAATATTCATCCATTCGTACCGAAAGATCAGGCGCAGGGTTATTATCAGATTATGGATGAATTAGGAGAGGCGCTTAAAGAAATAACCGGCTTTTCCGCTATCTCATTTCAGCCAAATTCCGGAGCTGCCGGTGAGTATGCCGGACTAATGGTTATCCGGGAGTATCATCTTACAAAGGGAGAAGAAAAGAGAAATATAGTTTTGATACCATCTTCTGCCCATGGTACTAACCCGGCAAGTGCTGCAATGGCAGGCATGCATATAATTGTTGTGGAATGTGATGAGAAAGGTAATATAAGTGTTTCAGATCTTAAGAAGAAAGCTGAGGAGCATAAAGAAAATCTTGCCGGATTTATGATCACCTATCCTTCTACACATGGTGTTTTTGAGGCTGCAGTAATTGAAATGTCTGAAATCATCCATGCAAACGGAGGACTTGTTTATATGGATGGTGCAAATATGAATGCACAGGTCGGACTAACGAATCCGGGACATATCGGTGCAGATATCTGTCATCTGAACCTTCATAAGACTTTCGCTATTCCTCATGGTGGCGGGGGACCGTGGATGGGCCCCATACTGGTGAATGATAAGCTTGCAGAATTCCTTCCTTCGCACCCCGTTGTAAATACCGGTGGAAGTCATGGTACAACAGCAGTGGCCGGCGCTCCTTTCGGAAGCGGGCATGTACTGACTGTTTCTCATGCCTATGTGATGATGATGGGCGCTTACGGATTAACACAGGCCACAAAATATGCCATACTCAATGCTAACTATATTGCTGCATCATTAAAAGGATGGTTTAAAACTTTATATACAGGAACAGAAGGATTTGTAGCACATGAGATGATTCTCGACTGCAGGAATTTTAAAGCAGAAGCAGGTATCACTGAAGCTGATATTGCTAAAAGGCTGATGGATTACGGATTTCATGCACCTACTCTTTCGTTCCCGGTCCATGGAACATTGATGGTGGAACCTACTGAATAAGAGTCACTTAAGGAACTCGATAAATTAATTAGCGCCCTGAAATCAATATGGAGTGAGATCGGGGAAATAAAGGATGGTAAAGCAGATAAAGAGGATAATGTATTGCATAACTCACCCCATACTGTTAAGGTCGTCACGGCAAATGAATGGAAGCATACCTATGATCGGCAGAAAGCCGCATTCCCGCTTAATTGGGTCGTGGAGAATAAGTTATGGCCATCAGTAGGACGTATCGATGATGGATATGGCGACCGTAATCTGATATGTACATGTGATCCGATTGATCTGCACAGGCAGGATGCACTTAAGAAATAATTAATTTTTTTTATCGGATTTATTTATCAAATTTAGTGTACTTAAAAAACTTAATATAAAGACAGGATTTATTATGCGCAATTCTGCCTGGAATGACCTGGTTGCCCTGATTGATGGTAAAAAACTGAACTACAACCCGGTGGGGTTTATTATTGATAGCCCATGGATACCAGGTTGGTATGGGATCTCAAATATTGATTACTATTCGTCCGATGAACGCTGGCTTAAATCTAATCTGAAAGTTATTAATACATTTCCGGATGTCTGGTTTATGCCATCATTCTGGTCTGAGTATGGTATGTGCACAGAACCATCTGCCTTTGGTTCACGGATGATATTTCTCGAGAAGAGCCTTCCCCATGCCGGGAAGATCCTTTCAGGAATAGAAGGAGCAGAATCACTTCCTCACCCGAATGTAAAAACAGACGGATTGTTACCATTCATAATAAATCGCCTGAAAAATAATCAGGAAGCCATAATTGAAGCTGATCATCAGATACGATTTGCAATCTCAAGAGGCCCTCTTAATATTGCCAGTTTCCTGATGGGCACGACCGAATTCATGATGGCAACTGTTATGGATCCTGAAGGCACCCACAGACTTCTTAAGAAAATTACCGATTTTATCTGTGACTGGCTCGCCTGGCAGAAAGAATGTTTCCCATCTATTGATGGTGTTCTTATTCTTGACGATATAATAGGTTTTGTCGGAGAAGTTGAATTCATGGAATTTGTTATTCCATACTTAAAAAGAATTTTCAATTGTACCGGCGCTAAAGTCAGGTTTCTTCATAACGATGCAGATGGGTTGATAACTGCTAAATACCTTAATGAGATGGGTATAAATATGTTCAATTTCTCATCTGAGCACTCGCTGCATACAATTCGCCAACTGACTGGCCCCGGAGTTGTACTGGTTGGCAACGTACCTCCCAGGGATGTTTTGGCCGGAGGTACCACTGATCAGGTTAAGGCAGCTGTAACTAAGGCGTTTGGAGAAATTGACGATTATAGCAGAATTATATGGTCTGCCGGTGGTGGTATGCCCCCCGATGTTAAAAGTGAAAATATCAGAGCATTTATTGATACGGTGAAAGAACAATCAAATAATTTAAAATTATGAACCGAATTCTGATTACCCTTTTGGTTATAGTTTCTTTTACTCTTCAGGGCAGGTCACAAAAAATTGAAATCCTGCATCTGTCTGTTGGATCCGGCAAATTTGAACGAATAAACACACCTGTAAGTTTTGGAATGGAAGGTGTCTCAATAAGTGATACGGCATCTTTTCAATTATTTGAAAAGGTTCATGGGAGCCTTATTCAAAAGACTTTTCAGATTGAATCCGGTTATATTCCACGTTTATGGTGGATATTGGATGGAACAACTAATTCAGGAAGGTTCAGAGAATATCTTCTGTATAAAGATGTACCGCAAAAGATTGAAAATAAGATAACTACCGTTATCACACCTGAATCAATTGTGCTGAAGAATGGAAATTCAGAGATACTTCATTACCAGACCGCAGTTCTCTATCCTCCTGCAAAAATTGATACAGCTTATAAGCGAAGCGGTTTCATTCATCCATTAATTACTCCTTCAGGAAACATATTAACCAGGGTGAGTCCCCCGGACCACTATCATCATGTTGGTATCTGGAATCCATGGACAAGAGTCAGGATTGGCAACCATGTTACCGATTTCTGGAATTTGTCCGAAAAGCAGGGAACGGTAAGATTTGCCGGGATAAACTCTATAGTTAACGGCCCGGTTTACGGAGGTTTCTCAGTTAGACAGGAGCATATTGATTTTCAGGGTAAAATGCCTGAAGAACTGGCTATAAATGAAGTTTGGGATGTCAGAGCATGGAATGCAGAACCTGTTGTTGGATTAAAGGCGTGGCTGGTCGATCTGACTACCTTTCTGTCTGTAGCCGGCGATTCTGCAATTGTATTTGAAGCTTACAGATATGGAGGGGGCATAGGAATCAGAGCAAATGAAGAATGGACAAAAGAAAACAGTTCAGTTCTTACTTCTGAAGGTAAAACAAGAAAAGATGCTGATGGAACGCGTGCAAGATGGACTGACCTCAACGGGGCTTTTAAGAATAATGGTCAGTCGGGAGTTGTCTTCTTCTCCCATCCTTCAAACAGGGAACATCCTGAACCAATGCGTGTCTGGCCTGAGAATGTGAATAATAACCGTGGAGATGTCTATTTTGAATTCTGCCCCATCAGATATAAAGAATGGGTACTTAATCCGGGTAGAGTTTATATGTTAAAGTACAGGATGCTTGTATATGACGGTAAAATTGACAAGATGATAGCTGACAGGATCTGGAATGATTTTGCCTATCCGCCTGTTGTTAAGGTACTTACTAAATGAAAAATTGCTTCAATGAGAAAACTATTATTATTATTTATGACAGTAATTGTTTTAGCCTCCTGTGGATCAGGCGGTTCGAAACAAAAATCCATGAAATCCGGTGACTCAATGAAAAAGGATTATGAGGTAAAATTGATCACTGTGGATCCGGGTCATTTTCATGCAGCTCTCGTCCAGAAAATTATGTATGGTCAGGTTTCCCCCGATGTATATGTTTTTGCACCACAGGGACCTGATTATCTCCAGCATCTCGACAGGATTAAATCATATAACAACAGACCTGTCAATCCCACTTCCTGGAATGAAATAGTATATAGTGGTGCTGATTTCTTTGAAAAGATGCTCTCTGAAAAACCAGGCAATGTCGTGGTCTTATCAGGTAATAACAGGAAAAAAGCCGAGTATATTACAAAATCGATAAATGCAGGACTAAATGTTCTGGCGGATAAGCCCATGATAATCAGCCCTGAAGATTTTCAGACGCTGGAAGATGCTTTCAAAACAGCTAAGGAAAAGGGAGTTCTGTTATACGACATAATGACAGAAAGATATGAAGTGACAACAATTCTTCAGAAACTTCTTTCACAGAACGCAAAAGTCTTTGGCACTTTAACGACGGGTACTAAGGAAGAACCAGCAGTAACTAAAATTAGTGTTCATAACTTCTCCAAGATTGTATCAGGAAGCCCATTACTTCGTCCGGCATGGTTTTTTGATGTTCTGCAACAGGGAGAAGGAATTGTTGATGTAACAACCCATCTCGTTGACCTGGTTCAGTGGGAATGTTTCCCGGAACAAATTCTGAACCCTTCAGATATTGTGATGGTAAGTGCGAAAAGATGGCCAACATTTATCTCAAAGGAAGAGTTTAAGGGAGTTACCGGGTTTGATGATTTTCCCGGTTATCTGCAGAAGGATGTTAAAGAGGGGAAATTGAATGTTTTTTCAAACGGAGAGATGGTATATCAGATTAAAGGCATTTTCGCAAAGGTTTCAGTAGAGTGGAGATATCAGGCGCCTCCCGGAGGTGGCGATACGCACTATTCGGTAATGCACGGGACGAAATGTGATCTGATCATTAAACAGGGCGCTGAAGAAAAGTTTCTGCCTGCACTGTATATCGAAAATGTAAAAGGATTAACAATGACTGACTTCACTTCTGAATTAAAAGAAGTTGTCAGTTCATTGCCTTATGATAGTCTTCAGATAGTAGCTGTTAATAAAAACACCCTTAGAATTATTGTTCCGGAGAAATACAGAGTATCACATGAAGAGCACTTTGGACAGGTAACTGCTAAATTTCTTGAATATCTGAAGGCAGGTAAATTGCCGGAATGGGAGGTACCAGGGATGATTACAAAATATTTTACGACTACCAGTGCTCTGAGACTCGCTAAGGAAAAATAGGGACAAACATATTCTCAACAGCCAAAGAATACAATTCTTCAAGTGATATCCCGGCTGCTGCTGCCTGTTTCGGGACAATGCTTTCTTTTGTCATCCCCGGAACAGTATTTATTTCAATAAAACAGGGTTTATCTCTGACAACAATAAAGTCGACCCTGACAATTCCATTGCATCCCAGGAGATCACAGATGAGCAGGCTGATTCTCTGTATTTCATTTGTAATAACTAATGGCATACCTGCGGGTGTAACCTCATTTGATTTTCCAACAGTATATTTTGCCTCATAATCGAAAAATTCATTTTTACTTATAATCTCTGTAACAGGAAATACGATCGTTTTGCTTTTAGTTTTAATAATACCACATGCAACTTCTCTGCCATTCATAAAAGCTTCTATAAGCACCTCATCGCTCTCTTTAAAAGCAGTTTCAATTGCAGGCAACATTTCCTCTTTAAGTTTCACCTTGGTAACACCAAAACTTGAACCACTATCGTTTGGTTTAACAAAGCATGGCAGCCCTATTTGTTTAATTATCTTTGTCAGATCCATATTGTCCCCTTTCCTTATCAGAACAGCATCAGCCATTTGGATGCCATATTCCTTTAGAAAAAGTTTACATGCCTGTTTATTGAATGTAAGAGCAGAGCAGAATGCATCGCAGCTTGTGTATGGAATGCCCATCATGTCGAAGAATCCCTGAAGCAAGCCATTCTCACCCGGGGTACCATGAATCGCAATAAAAACTCCATCGAATTTTATCTTATGTTCCCCTGTGTCCAGACTAAAATCGTTCTTGTCAATATTATGAAAACGACCTTTCTTATCTTCCCAATACCAGTTGGTTCCCCGGATAATGATGATATAGACAATATATCGGGAGGAAAGTGTTTTGCCAACTTCCTCTGCACTTTTTACTGATATCTCAAACTCAGAGGAATCACCCCCGGCAACAATTGCAATAGTCTTCATATTGTAATTAATTTCTCATCTCAAATTTAAAGATTAATGCGGATATACTTTTAAAATATTTTAGTTTTACCTGAAACATTGAATTCTCACCATGTTATATTACCTTTGATGGAAATTTTAAAAATAATTAAAAATGAAAAAAGGTTGTCTGATTTCAATTATAGCAGTTGCAGCTTTGGCACTTATTGTTTTAGCTGTAGTTCTCTGGGGTACAAAAGTTTACAATGGTATGGTTACTATGCAGGAGTCTGTTACGAGTCAATGGGGTAATGTTGAAACATCGTACCAGCGAAGATCCGACCTCATCCCCAATTTTGTAAATACTGTTAAGGGTGCTGCCAATTTTGAACAAACTACACTTACTCAGGTTATCGAAGCAAGATCAAAAGCTACTTCTGTTACAATCGATCCAACTAAAATGACCGCTGCAAACATGCAACAATTCCAGCAGGCTCAGGGGCAACTTTCTTCCGCATTGTCGAGATTGATGGTTGTGGTTGAAAAGTATCCCGAGCTTAAAGCAACACAGAATTTCAGGGACCTTCAGATAGAACTGGAAGGAACTGAAAACAGAATTTCTGTAGAAAGAAAAAAATTCAATGATGTGGCTTTGACCTATAATACTTATATCAGGAAGTTTCCGCAAAATTTTCTCGCCGGAATGTATTCGTTCCAGATAAAACCATATTTTGAAGCTGAAAAAGGTGCTGAAAAAGCTCCGGAAGTTAAATTTTAAAATATTATCAATATAAATAAATGAAAGCTTCATCGTTCTTTACGAAAGAACAACAGGCTCAGATCCTTGCATCTGTCAGGGAAGCTGAGATGGAAACTTCGGGCGAAATAAGAGTCCACATCGAAACTTCACTTAAGGGGGATGTTCTCGACAGAGCGGCATGGCTCTTCAAAAAGCTGGGGATGGATAAAACGGCTGAACGCAATGGTGTTCTGTTTTATCTTGCGGTTGGCGACAGAAAGTTCGCAATCCTCGGTGATGCAGGCATAAATGCAAAAGTTCCTGCCGGTTTCTGGGATGATATCAGCGAACTTCTTAAAAAGAATTTCAAAGAGGGTAAATTTACAGAAGGATTGTCAGAAGGAATTTTGCTTGCCGGCAAACATCTTACGCTTCATTTCCCTCACAGAACGGATGATGTAAACGAATTGCCAGATGATATTTCATTCGATAAAATAAAATAAAAGGGAGTGATGACAATGATAAAAAGAAGTTTATATCTGCTGACACTCTCGGTTTTATTTTGCACAACCTCAGTTGACAGTGCTTTTTCACAGAATTTACCAGAAAGGCCTGTTCCTCCCCGGTTAGTAAACGATTTCGCAGGGATACTTAAAGCAGAAGAAGTTAGAAATCTCGAACAGAAGCTTGTTTCATTCAATGATTCAACTTCTACCCAGATCTCAATCGTTATCGTTCGTTCGCTTGGTGGATATGATAAAGCCGATTATGCACAACAGCTGGCGGAGAAATGGGGTATCGGCCGGAAAGGTCTGAATAACGGTGTGCTCATATTAGTTAAACCCAAAACGGCTGATTCAAACGGACAGATACAGATTGCCCCGGGTTATGGTCTTGAGGGGGCAATTCCGGATATTACCTGTGGCGAAATAGTTGATCGGGAGGTTCTCCCTGCCTTCAGAAACGGTGATTATTACGGTGGATTAAACAATGCCACAAATACCCTCATGTCATTGGCAAGAGGAGAATTTTCAGCAGCAGAATATGGTCAGAGAGCAAAGAAGAGTACTGGCAAAAATATTCCATTTGGACTTGTAATATTCATAGTAGTCATAATTATTGCAATGGTCTCCAGAGGATCAGGCGGATCGAACAATAAGCACATAAGCACCGGTGGCTTACCATTCTGGATGCTTTTGGGTATGATGAATTCAGGAAGAGGTTCGGGAGGCGGATTCTCAGGCGGTGGCGGTGGTGGAGGTGGCTTCGGAGGCTTCGGCGGTGGGAGTTTTGGTGGAGGTGGCGCTGGCGGCAGCTGGTAGTTCAAATTAAGATAAAAGATAAAAGTAAAAAGACAAAAGGGAAGAATATTTTTGATATAATAGGAGACGTGTTTCAAAAAAAATTGAAAATAGAATTTAAGAGAACAGAAGGTTTCCTCTTTACTTTTTTCTTGTGACTTTTATCTTTTGTCTTTTTATCATTCCGGATCTCTTCCGGAAATATATTTTCTCCATTTTTCAATTACCTGTAGCATATCATCAGGCAGATTGGAATCAAAAGAAAGCCTTTTCCCGGTTACGGGATGATTGAATGCAAGAGATTTTGCATGCAATGCCTGACGGGGAAGTATCTTAAAACAATTTTTAATGAACTGTTGATACTTAGTAAAGGTGGTTCCTTTAAGTATCTGATCTCCACCGTATTCCTCATCATTAAATAGTGGGTGTTTTATATGGCTGAAATGAACCCGGATCTGATGTGTTCGTCCGGTTTCAAGTTTACATTCAATCATAGAGATGTACCCAAAATTTTCGAGGACCTTATAATGAGTTATTGCAGCCTTACCCTCAGTGTCATCCTTAAAAACCTGCATTATCTTACGGTCTTTTATACTCCTGCCAACGTTTCCGGTAATAGTTCCTTCGGGAGGATCGGGAATTCCCCATACAAGTGCATTATATCTTCTGTCGGTGGTCCGGTCATAAAACTGTTTTGAAAGCCGGTTAAGTGCATATTCATTCTTTGCAATAACAAGTATTCCTGAAGTGTTTTTATCCAGCCTGTGAACCAGCCCGGGTCTGCTCTCGCCACTATTAAAAAGAGGCAGATCTTTGAAGTGCCACATAAGAGCATTAACCAGTGTTCCGGTATAGTTCCCATGTGCAGGATGAACTACCATACCCGGCTCTTTGTTAACTACCAGAATATCATCATCTTCAAATACTATATTCAGAGGGATGTTTTCGGCAATAAGCTCAATTTCTCTTGGGGGTGTCGGCAAAACAACCTGTATAATATCTCCGGGTTTAATTTTATAATTTGGTTTTACTATATTGTTATTTACCAGGATATTTCCTGCGTTGGCAGCATTCTGAATACGAGTTCTTGAGGAATTCATCAGCCTGTCAGACAGGAATTTATCAATCCTCAGAAGTGATTGTCCGGGATCTGCCTGAAACCGGAAATGTTCAAAGAGCTCTTGCTGATCTACTAATTCTTCTTCTGTCATTATTTTGTGATTACCTTGTTTTAATTAACCGGTTATATTCAACAGGCCGGCCATTCATACTTATTACCAGAAAGTAAATTCCCTCATGGAGTGAAGAGATATCAACCCTTTCAGAGAAAGGAACTTTTATTAATTCGTGACCATTCAGGTCGGTTATACTTATAAATGCAGATCCATATAATTGCACTTCCCCGGTGTTAATATTTATATAATCTGTTGCCGGATTTGGCCAAAAACTCATCAGGTTCTTATTTTTAGAATAAGTATCCTTGATTGATGTAATCAATAGAGGAGAACCAACGACAGGTCTTATCATTATACTCCCCGGAACCTGCGACTGGTTCCATACACCATTTAACCAGTAGAACTGTTTCCCGGCATGAGGCGTGTTAACATCATAGCCCACATTCAGAAATGTTTCAGAAAGTTGCCTCCAGCCTACATAAAATATATTATTCACCACGACTCCTTCGGGAATAGTGTAATTATAAAAACCATTTATAACATTACCCTGTTCAACCATTACCGACTCCCTGGCATAAATTATATTACCCGGCAAACCGTTGTTATTGTCCCAAACAACAAGATCAAATTCTCTTTTGTTAGCTTGCAGATAGCTGTCATTAAAACATATACGTATAGCCCTTAAAGTATCCTGCACATAAGATACAAATTTGTAAGCTACCATAGCATTTCTGGAACCGAGTCCGTTTATTCCATATCCACCTTCGGAGGACCCATCGTCGAACGCAAAATAGTTATTGAAAACCTGAAAATAGATTAAAGTGTCATTTCCCTTGGGATCAAAATTATCTGTCTTCAGTGAGGCAGTAATCCTGAAAAGAGCAGAATCATTATTGCTGGTTTTATAAGTATAAACAAGGTTAGCATTATAATCAATAGTTGTTAAAGGGCCTATATCTGTTGCTCCTGCAGAAAAAGTAAAGGCCGAAGTATTTTTGTAAACATCCCATATTTCAAAATTACGGGTGACATTTCTCGTTATCAGATCGTTATTGCGATAATGAACAGGTATTGAGGAACCCATTTCCTGGAGATTGACCTTACTGAATTGTTTCCACGGCATAGCTTCATGACTCTTAAGCAGGGAGCGTAGAGGAAGGGTAAATGCCACATCAGCATAAACCGTATCAGCCGCATTTCTGTTTTTGTCAAGAAGTACATAATCAATATTCCAGATGTCACAATTTCCAACCATTGACGGGTCACTGAGGTTTGGGCTAAGGCTGGCATAATTAATGAACCTGAATTGAAAACCTTTTTTAAGGTATCTGTTATTATCAATCCTGATAATGGTCTGTTTAAATCTTTTATCAAGGGTGCCTTCGGCTTTCCATACCGAGTGCCATTCTTTTTCATCCGGTGCAAAGAATTGAAGAGTCAGACTATCATTAGCTTCAGGCGGATCAGCGAGACCGCCTGCCTGATAAAAGAAACTTAGCCAGATATTGTCTGAAACACTGTAATTAAGATTTATAGGCAGAGAAGTAAGCTGATCGGCTTTAAAACCGGATGAAGAAGCTGTCGCGTACATTCTTCCGGTATTATCCAAGGCATCGAATGTGGCTATACCGGCTGTGATCTGCTGGTCGGAGTATGTATTATTGATAAAAACAAAGTTGTCGCTCCATTTCTTACTGTCCGGAAATATTGAATGCCCTGAGAAATCATCAAAAAAGGGAAGAAGAAGTGTATCGGAAGACGTTAATCCTTTATTTTCCTTAAGTATTTTACTTGTGATGCTGTAATTTGATTGAAGCCCGGTGATCACCTCCTGTGCCGGAGTGTTAACCAGACATGCATTGAGAAAAATTACAAATAGGAATATCCTTTTGAGCATCTGGATTAGTTAGACTGGTTGCCTGAAGATGTAATTGCCGGGATTGTATCTGAAACAATTCTGGTTGAATCAACCGAAAGTTTTGCTGGATCGACTGTGAGCCACAGGTATATTGAAGATCCAAGTTGAAGAGTCGCGTCATTTTTAAATTCCGGAATCTGTTTATAGACAAAAGCATTAAGTGTATCTGCCTCATTAACTATTGTGTTATCATATACAAATGTTCCCAGGTTGAGAGATGATACCAGAATTTTATTTTTTGCGTGATCAAGTTTCATACCTGACAGATATGGAACAGGAGTCCGCTGATTGCTTAATCCTTTACCAAGGATCAGGTCAATAACTGATCCTTTCTGAAGAGAATCTCCTTCCGGGATATTCTTTCCGTTATACTGTTGATCGATTACAACATCAATGGAGATGTCGGGTCTGTATTTTAAGAGTCCGATTTCAAGTCCGGAGCTCTCAACCAGCGCTTTTGCTTGTCTTAGAGGAAGATCCACAAGGCTCGGCATAGCTACCATTTCAGGATGAAAAGCGTTAATTGTGAGAACGATATTTCTCCATTTTTTTACTTTGAAGCCTGGTTTAGGATTCTGTTCAGCGATGCAACCCCGGGGAACTACTGTAGTGTAAATAGAATCAATTACCTGATACCTGAGCCTGCTTTTTCTTGCAAGCTGGGAAGTCTGCTCCATTGTAAGCCCTACGAAATTGGGAACAGGCCTTGCCTGACCATGTCTTGTATAAAAATTCATCCAGATAAGTAATAACATCACCCCTCCAACGATAATGATAATGGCAATTCCAAGATTCTTAAGAAATAGCTTGCTCAGGATAAAGTTTTTTAAGCTCATACAAACGTGGATTGAATATTAGTAATAACGTAAAGGTAATGATAAAATTATAAGAAAAAATGGAGGGAGTTTTAACCAGATTTCCTGATCGGATCACTGCTTTTCATCCCCTGCCCCCTCTACCCTTTATACACATCTATTTATTGTCAAGATATTTAGATCAATTAGCCCCTGCGTGCATACGCGTTAACTTAAGCTTTGGGGATGAATGAGAAACTGTTTAAAAAAGTTTCCCCTCCTTTTGAAGGAGGGGTGTCGGGACGATTGATTATCTTATATATACAGTATTTTATTTCCCGACCGGGGTGGTTGATTCAAAACTTAATGCAAGAAAATTCAGAAGACAACACAGTATAGGTAACTACATAGTTGACTTTTTTGTGCTTCAGAAAAACTTATAATTGAGCTTGATGGAAATCCGACCAATCAACCACCCTGGCCGGTATCAGCATTTGTATCATAATTAAAAAGTGGTCCGGCCACCCCTCCTTCAAAAGGATGGGAAATGTATCAGACATATATT
>Ga0209746_1000393_pt1 | contig 22648 bp, 19 predicted proteins | sample BarGraNGADG00211_3_FD_184496 | JGI IMG/M metagenome (GOLD analysis project Ga0209746, IMG submission 184496) | Arctic peat soil microbial communities from Barrow, Alaska - Barrow Graham LP Ref core NGADG0011-211 (SPAdes) (version 2) | ecosystem: Environmental > Terrestrial > Soil > Wetlands >... | reverse complement strand
GTTGAAATGGTCCTGGCAGCCTATCGCTCGGCAGCCGAGGGGCGGCGGGTGAGGCTACCTCTCGAGCCAGGATGAAGTAAGGAATACCCTCTGGAAGGTGAGGCCGCCGAACGGCGCCCCACCTTGCTTTATTTAAGAATACCGCTAAGCGCTACGCGCCGTTTGCCTGCCCCAAAATGGTCAAACCCGCCCTTTTGTGCTATACTGGCTGAGTTGCGAGGGTAGCTGCAGGAGAGTGCATGAACGAAGATAGCTTGATCAGCCGGGATGGCATTGGGTCGATACGCCCGATCAATATCGATGAGGAGATGCGCGGGTCATATCTCGATTACGCGATGAGCGTGATCATTTCGCGTGCGCTGCCGGACGCGCGCGATGGGCTCAAGCCCGTGCAACGCCGTATTTTGTACGCCATGCACGACATGGGCGTGCGGGCCGGCACTCCCTACAAGAAATCGGCCCGTATCGTCGGCGAAGTGCTCGGTAAATACCATCCGCACGGTGATAGTGCGGTTTATGATGCGATGGCCCGCATGGCGCAGGATTTCAGCCTGCGCTACCCGATGGTCGACGGCCAGGGCAACTTCGGCTCGGTCGACGGTGATTCGCCGGCGGCCATGCGTTACACCGAAGCCCGGCTTTCGCGCATTGCCGAGTCGCTGCTGCTGGACATCGAAAAAGAGACGGTCGACTGGACCGACAACTTCGACGGCAGTCTCCAGGAACCCTCGGTGCTACCCGCTTTGCCGCCCAATTTGCTGCTCAACGGCAGCAACGGCATCGCGGTCGGCATGGCCACCAACATCCCCTCGCACAACCTGAACGAGCTTGCCGACGCCATCGCCTTCGTCATCGACCGCTGGCAGCACCTGGACGAGATCACCGTCGAAGAGCTGATGGAGTTCGTGCAGGGTCCGGACTTTCCGACCGGTGGCATGGTGATGGGGCGGGAAGAGATCAAGCTGGCCTACGGCACCGGCAAGGGCCGGTTGATCGTGCGCGCGGTCTCGCGCATCGATGAGATGGCCGGCGGGCGCCATCGCATCGTCATCACCGAGATCCCCTTCCAGATCAACAAGACGACCATCCTGGAGCGCATTGCCGAGGTGGTACGTGACGGCCGGCTGTCCGATATCAGCGACCTGCGCGACGAGTCCGACCGCAAGGGCATGCGCATCGTGATTGAGCTGAAGCGCGGCGCCGCGCCGCGAAAAGTGCTCAACCAGTTATTCAAATACACGCCGCTGCAGACGACCTTCGGCGTCAATATGCTGGCGCTGGTCGACGGCGAGCCACGCTTGCTCAGTCTGAAACGCGCCATTCAGCATTACGTCGAACACCGGATGAGCGTGATTACGCGCCGGACGGCGTTCCTGTTGCGCCAGGCGCGCGATCGGGCGCACATTCTGGAAGGGCTGCGCGTTGCCCTCGAGCGCCTGGACGAGGTGATCCGCATCATCCGGGGGGCAGCGAGCGCGGAAGTAGCCAAGGCCTCCCTCATCACACGTTTCGCATTGAGCGACCGCCAGGCCCAGGCCATCCTGGACATGCAGCTACGCCGCCTGGCTGCCCTGGAGCGCCAGAAGATCGAGGACGAGTACCAGTCGCTGCTCAAGCAGATCGCCGAGTACGAAACCCTGTTGGCCGACCCGGCGCGCGTGCTGGCGCTGGTGAAGCAGGAATTGCTGGCTCTGAAGGAGCGCTTCGGCGACGCGCGGCGCACCCAGATTGTGCCTGAAGCGGCCGGCGACTTCTCCGAAGAGGACCTGATCCGCCAGGAGAGCGTGCTCATCTCGGTCACGCAGAGCAGCTACATCAAGCGTACGCCGGCGGCCCTCTACCGTTCGCAGCGCCGGGGCGGGCGTGGGGTGCAGGGGATGCGCACGCGCGCGGAAGACGAGGTGGTAGACCTGCTGTTCGCGCGCACGTTGGACCACATGCTCTTCTTCACCAACCGCGGCCGGGTTTACGGGCAGCGTGTGTTTGCCCTGCCCGACACGGCGCGCGACGGGCGCGGCCTGCCCCTGGTGAACTTCCTCAATCTGTCGGCCGACGAGCGGGTGACGGCGATGCTGGTGGTGCCCGATTTCAGCCAGGCCAAGTACGTGACTCTGTTGACCCGCAAGGCGCGCATCAAGCGCATCAAACTGGACGAGTTCGAGGCGGTGCGCCCCAGCGGCATCATCGCCATGAACCTGGAGCCGGGCGACGAATTGAGCTGGGCCTGCGCGACCAGTGGGCGCCAGGACTTCATCCTCATCACCGCGGGCGGACGGGCGCTACGTTTTGCCGAAGACGAGGTGCGGGCCATGGGGCGCACTGCAGCCGGGGTAATGGGTATGCGCCTGGCAAGCGACGATATGGTTGCCTCTTTCGACGTGGTCGAGCCCGGCGGCGATCTGCTGCTCTTGACCCAACGCGGCTACGGCAAGCGCACGCCGCTCGAGGAGTTCACGGTCCACAGCCGGAACGGCCAGGGGTTGTGGGCGCTGGACCACACCAAGCTGGATAAACTCGGCAAGGTAGTGGCGGCACGCGTGGTCCAGGCCGATGACCAGGTGACGATCATCACCAGCGGCGGCGTGGCGCTGCGCACGCCGGTCGCCAACATCAGCCAGGTGGGCCGGGCCACGCAGGGTGTGCACATTGTCAACATTGACGAAGGCGACACGGTGGCCGCGATGGCCCGCCTCTCGGCCGAGGTTGAAACGCAGGTCGAGACCAGCGCTCCGGCTGCGGCGCCGGCGCAGCGCCCGGCAAACGGGAAGGTCAAAGTACACGAAGCGGTTGGCGCGGGCGCAAGTGGCCCCGTGGACGAGCGCGGGACGGCGACTGCTCGCTCGGCGCACGAGACGCCAGGGGACGAAGAGGCGGACGCGCCTTCCGGGGACGATGTGCCGGCAAGCGACTCCGACGACGGCGTCGCCGATGACAGCATCGCAGACGACAGCGTCGGCGACGAGGGCGTCGCGGGCGACGCGAGCGAAGGCGAAGAATAACTCAGCCGCTCGCCACCATAAGGTGGGTAATTTGCGTTATCGGCTAAGGCCCGTTCCGTGTAACTTGAGAGCGAGGCTTTTGCAGCCATGCCGCTAAGTAGTGTGCTGCGCCACGGCACGACTGCCGTGCTGGAAATCATGTCCGAACCGACTGCGCGCGAGCTGGCCGAGACGCTGGTCGCGTTCGCCAACAGCGAAGGCGGGACGGTGCTGATTGGCGTGACCCAGCAGGGAGAGGTGACCGGCAGCCTGCTGCTGGAAGACGTCGACAGCCTGCTGCGCGCGGCGCAGAACGAGTGCCGGCCGCCGGTGCAGACCGACTGGGAGAAGTTCGAGGACCGGGCGGGGATCGCCGTTGCCATCCGCGTGCCGCGCAGCAGCGAATTGCATTCTTTGTCCGACGGCCGGGTGCTCATTCGCACCAGCACGGGCAACCAGCCGCTGGACGGCGGCAAGATCGGGCAACTGGCTGCCACCAAGACCAGCGGCGACCTCGAGGGCGAAATAGTGGCCGGCGCGACACGCGCCGACCTGGACGAGGACGTCATCCACGACTACATCAAACATCGGACGGAACGCCTGGGACGCGACCTGGGGCGCAGCGAAGAGGAACTGCTGAGGTCCATCGGCGCGCTGAGCGCGCGCGGTGAACCAACCGTGGCGGGCGTGCTGCTATTCGGCAAAGAGCCCCAGTTTTACCTGCCGCAAAGTGGGCTGACCTACGTGCGCTTCTCAGGAACCGAGCCGCACGGCCCGGGCGGACAGGCAGGCTACATCCGGCGCGAGGACCTTAACGGCGCGCTGGCACGCGTAATCGAAAGCACCTGGACGCTGCTGCTGCAGGAGATCCGGGGCGAGGCAGTGGTGCGCGGGCTACAGCGCGAGGACCGCCTGATCTACCCGAAAAGCGCGGTGCGCGAGGCGTTGGTCAACGCGGTGTGCCACCGCGACTACCGCCCTTCGGGAAGGCGCGTGGAAGTTCGCCAGTTCGACGACCGGCTGGAGCTATCCAGTCCCGGTGGCCTGCCCGGCTACATCACGCTCGACAATATTGTCGACGAGCATTTCTCGCGCAACCCTCGCATCGTCAACGGTTTGTTCTACTGGCAATATATCGAAGAACTTGGGCTGGGCGTGGACCGGATGATCGAAGAGATGGTGCAAAACGGCCACCCGCAGCCGGAGTTCATCGCCACGCCTCACTCATTCACAGTCATCCTCAAGCGGGGGACAGGGGGTGCGCAGCGGCGCGCGGTGCCCGAATGGGAACGCGGCATGAACGAGCGCCAGCTACGAGCCCTGCAATACCTCCAGCAGCACGCGCGCATCACAAATCGTGAGTACCACGAGCTTTGCCCCGACGTCTCCCCCGAGACCCTGCGCCTGGATCTCAACGATCTGACGGATAAGGGGCTGATCATGAAGATCGGGGATAAGAAGGGGACGTACTACATCCTGAAGTGAACGGGCGAATGGCAGGTGCGGTTGCGAAGTCTACCTACCGCGCTAACGGAGGGTATGATCACCCTTCGCCGGCATGCCGATCCCGCAACGGTCGCTGCGAGGCCAGAAACCGGTTTAATTCCTCCACGAGCAGATGCACAGTCATGGAAGGATTATCGCTCACAGGGCTGGGTGGATTGTACTTGCTCAGAAGTCGTCGGGCGTTGCGTATAGCTGCCGACTGTCGCTGCTCGAGTTCCTCATACATCGTATCGCTGTTCTTATGATAAGGATGGCCGAGCAATTCAGACAAACGCGCGCTATAGTCCTTACGCGACATAGCGGTGTCATAGTAGTTAAAGTGAAGAAGGTACCACAGTTCAAATGCTTCGTTCGAGTAGGCTACCCGAATGCCCTGTTCGCTTCCCAGAACGAGCGCTGCATGAATATGGTTGGCCCCATTGTCAAGACCACGGATGGGCGAAAATAAGGTCAGAAACAACCACAGCCATCATGCGAAATGGACCTCGACGGGTGTGCGGTAGTCCAGACTCTGATGCGGACGCTCGTGATTGTAGAACCGGAAGTAGCTGCCGAGACCAGTTTCCAGAGCAGGCACGGTGGCATAGTCCTTCAAGTAGATATCCTCGTACTTGACTGACCGCCAGAGCCGCTCGACGAAAACGTTGTCCAAGGCACGACACCGCCCGTCCATGCTGATACGGATGCCCGTTGTTGCGAGAGTGTGAGTGAATTCGTGAGATGTAAACTGCACCCCCTGATCGGTGTTGAAGATTTCCGGCTGGTTCTGCTGCAACGCCCGCTGTAGAGCATCCAGACAGAACCGACCGTCCAGAGTATTCGAGAGCTGCCAGGCCAGTATGTAGCGGCTGAACCAATCGATGATTGCGACGAGACACATGAACCCATGTGCCATCCGGACGTAGGTAATGTAGGCACTCCACACCTGATTCGGGCGTGTGATCGCCAAACCACGCAGGAGATACGGGTAAATCTTGGCCTGCTTAGCGACTTGTGTCGTCTTAGGCTTGGGATAAATGGCCGCCAAGCCCATCATCTGCATCAGTCGTTGCACCCGTTTGTGATTGACCGGCAGTTCCCGGCGCCGTAGGTAGGCCGTCATACGCGGCCAACCGTAGAACGGCGTGCGGGTGTACTGCTCGTCAATCAAGCGCATCAGAGACAAGTTGAACGCAGACTCGCCTGCCGGCTCGTAGTACAAGCTGGTGCGGTTGAGCCCCAATAACTCACATTGCCGGCCCAGACTGATCAGCGGGTGATCCGGCTCAACGAGCGTTCGCTTGGCGTCAACTGTTGCGGGCAGCTTTTTTTCACCCACTCAAGTTCCATCTTGAGCCGGCCAATCTGCTCGAACAGTTCGGTCTGCAGCGCCTCCTGCTCTCGTTGTTCGTGCGCCCCGTTCTGGCCGAAGAGGCCCGGACCTCCATCCATCAGCTGGTTTTTCCAGGTGCTGATCTGGTTAGGATGCACGCCATGCTCGCTGGCCAGCTCGTTAAGGGTCTTCTGACCTTTGGCGGCTTCCAGGGCAATTCGGAACTTGAAATCGGCGCTGTACCGCCGGCGTTTCTCGGTCATTACCCGAATCTCCACGTCCTATGTGAGTATACTCGATTCCTCACCTTAGCACGTGGTCCAGTTTTCGGGGCCAATTATACTATCGCCCGGGCAGATCCAGGCGGGCGATTGGCGGCGGGCCATCGTTAGACTCATCGGAGAGGATGCCCACCACCGGGAAGGACCTCAGGTTCTCGGCCACGTGAGGCGCCTGCGCCAGGTCGGCAGTCAGGTCGGCCCCGGCCTGGTGCCGCACCCAATGATCGCCGTTGCGCCAGTGGTAGCTGCGGGAGACGTCGTACACCTGGCCGAGATAAGCGATGTAGGCCGGCGCGCCGTCCCTGCCGTCGTAGTGAGCTAGCTCCTGGCGCGTGAAGGTGTGGAGGGGCATATTGGCAGGATAAGCGACGTGGAGAGGCAGGCTTGCAGGGGGGACCGGCCAGAGTGCCGGTCTCCCCTGTGTTGTGCGCCTTACCTCAGGAATTTGCCGACGAACGGCGAGGTCTCGCCGCGACGCATAAAGTGGCCTGATGGACCCTCTCCGAGGAACTCAGAGAACCACGATTCGTGCTCGACTTCCTCATTGAGAATGGCCAGGGAGAGATCATAGGTGCGATGATCTTTCCCTGCCGTCAGGTTGCAGAGGTGGGTGTAGCCGCGCACCGCGCAGCGTTCCGCCTCGACTAAGACCTGCAGCATGGCCTGGATGTCGGTGGGATCAGCAGGCAATGCCGCCGGTGGGCAAGCCGACACGTCGTGAAAAGCCCGCATGTCGAGGGGCAACTGCCCGCCCAACTCGTAGATACGCGGCACGAGGGCTTCGAAGTGATTACGATCTTCGATGCGGGCCGTTTCGGCGATTTCTTTGAGACCCTCTCCCTGCAGCCCAATCAGATTGACTCGCAGAATCGTGTAGTAGTAAAACGTCGTCAGTTCGGCGGCTGCATTGTTTACCAGCAAGTGCAGCAACTCGTCTACATTGATTCCACTGCGCTCCACCATTTCGCGTGCGACCCTGGCCATCTGAACACTCCTTTCGCTGTTGGCATGGCCCTGCATGCCTATCAGGGGTGATGTGTTTGGCCTCCTCCCTCTGCGCGTACACGGGCAACTATATCACAATCGGCGGAGTTCGGCAATCATTTCCGGCTGCCCCCAGGCGACACGGGTTGAGCCGGCCTCGGGTTAACCCGTCCGTAGCGCCGATTCCCGACATGCGACGTCTGCGTCGACATAATGGGCGCATCTCCGCCTGGGAGGAGCCGAATGCCCGAACCAAAGCTCTTCGAATGTCCCGCCTGTGGCTCGCCGTTGACGACTGACGGTGAGAAACCCGAGCTGACCTGCCCCTATTGCGGCAGGACCGTCATGGTCCCTGAAAGCCTGCGCGTTCACCCTGAGCCCCCTCCGGCCCCGCCAACGCAAACCTGGCACGCGCCGCCAGCCCCTGCAACGACGCCTTTTGCACGCGTGCGACGCAGGGGCGGAGGCTGCGGTTGCCTGACGCTCACGCTGATCGTCATCGCCCTGGTAGTCGTGGGTTACCTGGCCCTGCTCGGGCAGGACAAGGGTCTCAGCTCGTTGCAGGCTGCGGTCGGCTATTCAACCCCCACGCCCACCGTCGTCCCGGTCAGCCGTCCGCTCACGGCCTCTTTGCCCCGCCAGGCGCAGTACGCCAATCTGCAATTCTCGGTCAGCGGGGGCACGATCACCAATCAAATACCCGCCGCTGCGACCAATCACGAGAGCCTGCTGCCTCGCAATCGGGCCCATGCCTACGTGGGCCTGAAGGTCAATAACCCCACCACCAACGGCATCGTGGCCGATGCCAATCTCATCGCGCTGCGCCTGATTGACGGCCAGCGTTACCAGGAAGAGAGCGGCTGGGGTAATTGGATCGAAAGCCAGTCGAGCATGGAGGGCAAGCTGTATTTTACCGTGCCGCTGACCGCCACCTGGGAAGGCGCGCAACTGCTCATTGGCAAGGCAGACAAGGAGCCAGCCAGTATCCCGCTGGACGGTCCGCCGGCGCAAGCGCGCTATCCTCTGGTTCTGAACAACAAGGGCCAGGCCACGGTCCAGGAGGTGGATTACGAGATTCAGTCGGCGGCGGTCGATCTCGATTCCGAAGGCAAGCGTGCGGATACGGGCCGGCGTTTTCTGAAGTTCTCGCTGCGCATCTTCAATCACAACCGCGCCGGCAACGGGGTAACGATCACTGCCGCCAACTTTCGCCTCGTGACGGGAGGCGATCTGCTCGCGCCCGTCAAGGCGCCCTCGGAGTACGTGCTCGCCAGCAGTATTCTCCAGGCTGAGGTCGTGTTCGATCTACCGGCAAGCACCGGCCGCGCCGAGTTGCAGGTGGGAGATGTCGGGGACAGCGAAACCCGCCGGCTGCCGGTAAACATCCCTGCGCCTTGAGCACGACTGTCTTGAGCACGACCGCCTTAAGCACGACGTCCGGTCGCGTCGCGAGGCCGGGGATTCATCCCCTTATGGCACGACCGGGGAGTCTATCTTGATGTCGGCGCTGTTGTAATCGTAGGTGATGATACTGTGGGTTCTCCCGGTTCCCAGTATCGAGTCCTGGTCGCCCTCCTGCCGGTAGGGCAGCCCGTCATCGGCGCCGATCCAGATTTTGGTCGCGCCGCGGATAGTCTTATCGCCGACGGTAACGGCCGTGTTGTACTGGTAGACGTGCATCGAGCGCCCGTTCAGCGTATCATCGCCCAGCCGCTGCACATCGCTCGTGATGATACTCTTGGCCAGATCTTCGAGCACCTTCGGGTCCCGAAACGAGTTGATGATACCGCTCATGTCGATGGCGGATTTTTGCCAGCCGGTGTTGGGCCCCTTCTGATAGCTGTTTGTGCCGATGATGATGAAGCCCTCGCCGCCCGGCTGGGCCATGCTGAAACGGTCAGGCGCGACGAACTCAACGGTAGTGGTCGTTGTGGTGCCGTTGGCCAGCGTGGTGATGGTGCGGACGCGGTAGGCGCTGGTGCTCATCAGCGCGCGTTGCGCGGCGATAATCAGGTCGCTAAGACCGCCGTTGGCGCCGGAAGGACTGGCCGTGGTGACCGCAATTGTTGCGGCGACTGCGGGTGCGTTGGTCGCTGTCGGAGCGGGCGTGGCGGTGTCCGAAAGCGTCGTGGGTGGGACGGTGGCGACGGCGCTCGGGACCGCCATAGGGGCAGTGGCAGGCAGCTTAGTCGCCTGCGGCGGGGTTTGGACAGAGGCTGCGCCGGATGGCGTCGCCACGCCATTGCTGTTGGCCTGCGGGGTCCCCCGCGTACAGGCGGCAAAGACACAGGCCAGCAACAGGAGCGGGACGACGGTACGCACGCCTCGTGCTCGGATCAGGTTCATGACGATCCCCCTTTTGAAGAACTATCGGGTATTTCCAAATCATTGTACCGGATTTCGCATTGGCCGTCAAGATATTTATGCTATTTTGATCATTGATATTTAGCATGTGATCGCGGCCGGGTGCGTGCGAAAGCGGACCGCGTAGTTGTACGCGCAGGGCGATGCGGAGCTATAATGTTTGGGACAAAGGAGCTTATGGACTTCATCTCGCGCACTGCCCCACCCGACGACGAACGCGCACCGGCCTATTGGTTCGCCTTTCAAGACGACAAGCTGCTTGTGCGGCCGGCCGGCGACACAGTCAGCTTGCCCCTGGTTGCAGACGTGGCGGAGCTTCGCGTCACGCCGCTGCGCACGCTATACCTGGGCTACCTGCACGAGGCGCCGGGCCGACGGATCGACTGCTACGCCGCCGAAATCGCGCCCGATAGCCAACTGCCGGAGAGTATGACCGCCGAGGGGCTAAGACAGGTCTATACGGGACTGGGCGAGACTCTCTGGACGCTGGCGGGACGGGCGATACAGATCGTGACCTGGGACCGCACGCATCAGTACTGCGGGCAGTGCGGCACGCCCAGCGAGACGCTCCCTCACGAGCGCGCTAAACGCTGTCCCCGCTGTGGCCTGATCACTTATCCCCGGCTCTCTCCCGCCATCATTATCGCGGTTGTACGCCGCACCGAAGACGGGCCAAAGCTGCTGTTGGCCCGCAACCACCGCTTCCCGACGGGACGCTACAGCGTGCTCGCGGGTTATGTCGAGCCGGGCGAGACTCTCGAAGAATGCGCGCGGCGCGAGGTGCTCGAGGAAGTCGGCGTCCAGATCGCCAACGTACGCTACTTCGGCAGCCAGCCCTGGCCGTTCCCCAACTCGTTGATGATCGGTTTCACCGCCGAGTACGTGGGAGGCGAATTGACGCTGGAAGAAGCCGAGATCGCAGATGCGCGCTGGTTCGCGGCTAACGCCCTGCCCGAGGTGCCGCCAAAGATGACCATCGCGCGCCGCCTGATTGACTGGTTTGTGAATAGCGGTTGAGCCGCCAAGAGAGCATCGACAATTTCGTCTACAATAGCGCTGCCTCTTATCTCCTGTCCGCCATCGTGCAGAAAGTGACCGGCGTCAAAGTCGTCGACTATCTGCGCCCGCGCCTGTTCGAGCCGCTCGGCATAGCAGAGACGCCCTGGTAGGTTCCTGGCGATCCTAAGACGAGACAAAGGGCCTGGACCTAACGTCCGAATAGGATAAGCAGTCCGGCTACCAGGGCTAGCAGGCCCATGATCACGTTCAGCCCGCTAAAGCTGAGACCCAGCAACTGAATCAAGCCGGTCAAAATCAGCCAGATTGCCAATATCAACAGTCCCAGGTTCTCGGTCAGCCTCACTCGCACTCTGCTTCTCGCGCTCATGATTACACCTCTCTGAACCACACTCAACACAAGAACATATCTTTCCTCGCAGTGCTCGCGACTGATATGCAACCTTAAACCGCGCGCCGGGCTGTTGTGTGGAATCCATTCCAGCCAACGCCTGAGCGAAGATGCGCGTTTGTGCCCAGCCGCTCTTACTCGCTCACCTCTCTTGGTATATTGCCTGGCGATGTGATACATTACCCAATAGTCTCCGAGCTGCACCGTTCTCGCGGGAGGCCGCGTCACCAGGAAGGATGGTTCTATGCAGCAATTGAGGAGAGCCAGCGGCAACCTACTCCACCCCACCTCACTGCCGGGGCGCTTCGGCATCGGCGACCTGGGCAGCGCGGCCTGCCGCTTTATCGATTTCCTGGCCGGCAGCGGCCAGCAACTGTGGCAAATCATGCCCCTCGGTCCCACCAGCTACGGCGACTCGCCCTACCAGACCCTCTCGGCTTTTGCCGGCAACCCCTCCCTCATCAGCCTGGAACGGCTGGTGGAGGATCAGTATCTCGCCCCCTGGGATTTTCTGGGCGCGCCGGACTTTCCGGCGCAGACCGTGGATTACGGCCCGGTAATTGACTACAAACAGCGGCTGCTGCGGCTGTCGTTCGAAAACTTCAAGAGCCAGCAGGGCGGGCAGCACGCGGCCGAGTTCGCAGCCTTCAGCGCCGCCAATCGCGGCTGGTTGGACGACTACTCGCTCTTTGCCGCGCTCAAGGAACACCACGGCGGGGCCAACTGGAGCCACTGGGAGGGCGATATTGCGACCCGGCAACCGGCTGCCCTGGCGCATTGGAAGGCAGTGCTCTCCGACGCGATCCAGTACCACTGCTATACCCAGTTCCAGTTCTACAAGCAGTGGTCGGCCTTGAAGCGCTACGCCAACGGCAAGGGCATCCGCATCATCGGCGATATCCCGATCTTCGTGGCCTACGACAGCGCGGACGCCTGGTCACACCCTGAGCTGTTCTGTTTCGACGAAGATGGTAACCCGACGCTCGTGGCGGGCGTCCCGCCTGACTTCTTCAGCCCTACCGGCCAGCTATGGGGTAACCCGCTTTACCGTTGGGATGTGATGGCGCGCGACGGCTATGCCTGGTGGATCGAGCGCTTCAGGGCAGCCCTGCAACAAGTCGACATCATCCGGCTGGATCATTTCCGAGGGTTCGAGGCTTGCTGGGCCGTTCCGGCCGGCGAGGAGACCGCCGCCAAAGGCTGCTGGGTCAAAGGCCCCGGCGCAGATCTGTTTCACGCGCTCGAGCAGGCCCTCGGCCGGCTGCCGATCATCGTCGAAGACCTCGGCCTCATCACCCGCCGGGTCAAGGCCCTGCGCGACGAACTGGGCTTCCCGGGCATGAAGGTGCTCCAGTTCGCTTTTACCGGTGATCCCGACGATGCTTATCTGCCTCACAATTACGAGCACAACTGCGTGGTCTACACCGGCACTCACGACAACGATACAACTCTCGGTTGGTGGAACAGCCTGGACCAGCGAGCACGGGCACGCGTGCAAGTCTACCTCGGGCGCCATGGGGACGACATCAGCTGGGACATGATCCGCCTGGCCCTGATGTCCGTCGCGGACCTCGCCATCTTTCCACTTCAGGACGTCCTGGGCATTGGCAGCGAGGGCCGCATGAACACGCCCGGCCGCATGAGCGGCAACTGGGGCTGGCGCTACACCGATGGCCTGCTGAACGACCGGGTGCGTGAGCGGCTCAGGGGCCTGACGGAGATCTATGGCCGGGCGCCACATGCCCTCAAAGAGGAGGTCGACGGGGCCAAGGAAGACGAGGATGGCGAGGCCGGCGAGCAGCCATCATAGCCGATGGTGGTTTGAGAGGGATAGGCTGCGCAGACGAGGAGGTGATACCGTGGCTGATCCGCAGGCGGGCAAACTGTCCCTCAAAACCAAGCTGCTCTATGGGGTAGGTGACGTCGGCAACGCGGTCGTAAACTCCGCGGTCCAATTCTTTCTGCTGATCTTCTATACCGATGCTGCCCTCCTCTCGCCGGCGTTGGTGGGTAGCGCGCCCTTCGTCGGCAAGTTGTGGGATGCGATCAACGACCCGATCGCCGGTTGGCTGACCGACCGCATGGCCTCGCCACGTTTTGGCAAACGGCGCGTCTTCATGATCTTCGGCGCCGTGCGGCTGGCCATCAGCATCATGCTGCTATGGTTCGTGCCCCAAGGCCTGTCGCCGGCAGCCGTCTTCGCCTGGATTCTCCTCACCTTCATCTTGTTTGATAGCCTGTGCGGGAGGTGCGCCCGGACGCGCTGTGATCACTGACGCGAACTAAGGTGATTTGCCCGGCGCGCCCTGGGTTAGTATCGACTGCAGAGGGTAGCCGCGAGACTGCTACCCTGCCTGGACCCCCCACTCTTCCCCGCAGACTAATGGTTGCTTTCAGGCCGCTCCTGTGGCACCATAGCTTCACTCAATCCAACTGATCTGCCTGAAGGTGTTGACTGTGGTTACTAATAAGCAAACGCCCTCGCCCGCCGGCCCGCCCTATATCACGCTGGAGGACGTCGCACGCTGGCCTGCGCCCGGCACGAATATCCCCAGCGCGATCGCCTTTAGTCCCGACGACCGGCTGGTGACCTACTTGTTCAGCCCGGACGATGATCTCCGCCAACAACTGTTCGCATTCGATCCGCAGACGGGCCGGGAAATGCCTCTCGTCATGCTGCCCGGCGGTGGCGCGACCGAAGATAACGTTTCGCTGGAAGAGGCGCTGCGCCGCGAACGACAACGCCAGGCGGGGCTTGGCGTGACCCAGTACGCCTGGGCAGAACAGGTAGACCGACTGCTCGTGCCCTTGCCCGACGGGCTATACGTGCAAGACGGGGCCACCGCGCCGCTGCGTAAGGTCATCCCGGCAGCCGGGGCTCCGAGGCTGGACCCACAACTCTCACCTGACGGCCAATGGATGGCTTACGTTCAGGACGCCGAGCTATATGTCGCGCCCGCCACGGGCGTGCCGGCGACCGGAGCGCCAGGGAAGCAGTTGACCACGGGCGCACGTGGCAGCGGCAAGACCCATGGCCTGGCGGAATATATCGCCCAGGAAGAGATGGGCCGCAGTCATGGCTTCTGGTGGTCGCGCGATAGCCACCGCCTGGCCTTCGCCGAGGTCGACGAGACGCACATTCCCGTTTACCGGATCGTGCACCAGGGCAAGGACCAGGTCGGCGAAGGGGCGCAGGAGGACCATCGCTACCCATTCGCCGGACAGCCCAACGCACGCGTGCGGCTGGGCGTGGTGTCCGTCGAGGGGGGCGAACCGGTCTGGCTGGACCTGGGGAACGACGCAGATATCTACCTGGCGCGGGTCAATTGGCTGCCCAGTGGCCAGGTGGTCGCGCAGATCGAAAACCGGGCACAGACCGCCCTGGACCTGGTGCGCTTTGACCCGCAAAACGGGGCGCACACACAGCTGCTGCTGGAGACCTCAGCAGTCTGGATCAACCTTCACCACATCTTCAAGCCACTGGAGGCACCCCAGCACGGCGGCGCTTTCATCTGGGCCTCCGAGAGGAGCGGGTTCCGGCACCTCTACCTTTACGCCAGGGACGGCGAGTTGATTCGGCCCTTGACCGCCGGCGAGTGGATGGTGGACGGGCTGGCGGGCGTGGACGAGGCCACGGGGCTGGTCTACTTCACGGCGACGCGCGAGACCCCCACCGAAAGCCACCTCTACGTCGTCCCGCTCGCCGGAGGGGAGCCACGCCGGATCAGCACCGAGCCGGGCACGCACGGAGTCATGATCGATCACGCCTGCCGACGTTACGTGGACGTTTACCAGAGCCTGCAGCAACCACCCAAAGTGACCTTGCGCAGCCTGGCCGATGGTACACAGTTGGCGACCCTCTACGACCGCCGAGACCCGCGCATCTATAGGCTGCATCTGGAACCGCCCGAGTTGATCAGCTTGCAAAACCGGGCGGATGTTCCGCTCTATGGCTTTATCTACCGGCCGCCGGCCGTCTACGGACCGGGCCCCTATCCCACCCTGGTCTACGTTTACGGAGGGCCACACGCGCAGTTGGTCGTCAACGCCTGGGGTCCGACGGCTTCGCTGCGCGCGCAATATCTGCGTCAGGCCGGCTACCTGGTGTTTGTGCTGGATAACCGCGGCAGCGCGCGACGGGGGCTGGCTTTCGAGGCGGCAATCCAGGGTCATTTGGGCGAAGTGGAGGTAGAGGACCAGGTCGACGGCGTGCGTTGGTTGGCGGCCCAGGGTCTCGCCGACCCGGCGCGGGTGGGCATTTACGGCTGGAGCTACGGCGGCTATATGGCCGCACTGAGCCTGGCGCGCGCTCCGGAAACCTTCAAAATCGCGGTGGCCGGCGCACCGGTCACCGCCTGGGACGGCTACGATACGCACTATACCGAGCGCTACATGGGCTCCCCGCAGTCCAACCCGCAAGGTTACGCCGCCAGCAGCGTGATGGCGCACGTCGACAGGCTGAGCGGGAAGTTGCTCCTGATCCACGGGCTGATCGACGAGAATGTGCATTTCCGCCATACGGCGCGGCTGGTCAACGCGCTGATCCACGCCCGCAAGGCATATCAGTTGTTGGTCTTCCCCGACGAGCGCCACATGCCGCGCCGTCTCGCCGACCGCGTGTACATGGAAGAGCAGATGCGCGATTTCATCCTGAGCAATCTTTAGCGCGGGGTGATGGGAAGGAATAGCCCGCCGCTAACGCACTGGGTGCACGCTGATGTATTGCTTGAGGATCTGCTCCGGCGCGTCGAGGATCTCGAAAGACTCCCAGACCGGCGAGGCGCCAGCCACGAAAATCGCTGCGCCCAGCACATATTTATCGGCCTGCAACTGTGCGTCATACCAGGCCAGTTGCTCGACGTAGTTGCCCGGCGCGTCAGACCCCATGCCGAGCTCGTCCCAGTACCCCGCAAAGTCTCGCCAGCCTTTGCCGGCCGGACCAGGCCGGTTCGACACGGTGCCGTCGATGCCGGCCTCAGTCATCAGAATCGGGATGGCGAGCCCGTTCGGCTGCAAGAACTGCCGGTAGACCTTGCGGTAGCGCAGAGTCAGCCAGCCCTCCTGGGCGGGATCGACCCCCCAGCCGAGGGGATCTTGCGGCGTCCCGAATTGCATCGTCGGCGCCGAATACTCGTGCAGGCCCAGGTAGCCCTTATAACGGATCGCCATCTCGACGGCGGGACGGAAGGCGGGCCACAACTCAAGGGCCGGGCTGCCCGTGCCGAAATTGCCGATCGCTGAGCGGACGCCGGCCTCGCCAAGCAGACGGGTGCGTTCGGCTTCAAACTGGGCGAGACGCCCCATATGCTCGGCGTTGTCGGCCACAGGCTCATTAAACGATTCCCAGGCATCCACCAGGCCCGTCCGCCGGGAGTCTGTGGCGATGGGAAGCAACTGATCGACGAACCCACGTGCGGCCGCGACAGGATCGGTCATCGCGCTCAGGTCTGCCTGCGGCAAGGTAAGGCGCGCGATCAGCAAGGCGTTGGGGGCCCGCTGCTTGATCTCTTGCAGGAAATTGGGGTCATATTCCAGGGTCTTGACCAGGGCGATATTGCGCGTGTCGAGCAGCTCGCGCAGCTTCGGATCGTTGCGCGTGATGTATAGGCCCAGCTTGGTCGGGGGTCCCGGTGGGAACGGCGTAGCCGTCGGCGTAGGAGTGTTTGTCGGCCGGGGCGTGACGCTCGGCTCAGGTGTGCCGGTCGGGGTGTCGGTGGGCAGCAGTGGCGACACAAAGGCCTGCGAAGCCGGCGTGGGCGTCTCCGAGGGCATGGGCGTTCCGGTGGGAGTTTGCACGGCGGTATGCGCCACCGAGGGTCGCGGGGTGCGAGTAGGCGTCGGGGTCGGGCCAGGGCGACGCGGCTGGCAGGCGGAAAGGACCGCCGCCAATCCGGCGCCCGCGGCAACGCGCAGAAAGCGCCGCCTGCTGAGTCGCGAAATTGGTTTACTCCCAGGTGATTGGCTCATAATCATATTACTCCGTTGCCAGTGAAGCGCAACACAACCTCCCGAACAGTGGGGCTATGACATCCTGCCAGCCGGTACCCCCGGCCACAGGATATCCCAAGACATATCCCAAGATATCCCAAGCGGACGGACGGAAACTCTCCACACAGTTATCCCAAACGGATATCCCAAACACGACCTTTGGGATATTCTTGGGTTATCCGGGCAGCAGCGAGACCAACTTGCCATCCGCCAGCCAGCGCGCCTTGGCTGCCGCGCCGGTCTCACCCAGCAAGTCCCTCAGCGCGCGCTGGAAACGCACCCGGTCGCCGGTCGTGTAGAAAGTGCTGGTTTGCGGAGCGCCGTCGTCCGCCAACCAGCCGTGCTGGAACAGCACGCGCCCGGCCTGGCGCGCCACAGCAGGCGCCGGATCGATGATCTCGACACCCGGACCGGCGACCTGCTCAATCATAGGGCGGAGGAAAGGGTAGTGCGTGCAGCCAAGAACCAGCTCATCGATGCCGGCGCTCAGCAACGGCTCCAGATAGCGCTCGACAGCCTCTCGGGCCCGCGGCGAGTCCAACTCACCCGCCTCAACCAGGGACACCAGGTCTGGACAGACTTGCGTACGCACCTCGATGCCGGCCGCGTAGCGATCGAGCAGACTGGCAAACAACTCGCCCTGAAAGGTAGCGGCGGTGGCGATGATGCCGACCCGGCGGATGCGCGTGCGCTCCGCAGCCGGCTTCAGGGCGGGCTCCATGCCGACAAACGGCACGTCCGGGAACGCAGCGCGCAGCCCGAGAAGCGCAGCCGCCGAAGCAGTGTTGCAGGCGATCACGATCAGCTGCGCGCCCTGCAACAGCAGGAAGCGGGTGATCCCAGCGGCCAGGCGCCGGATCTCGGCCAACGGTCGTTCTCCATAGGGCGCGTGCTCCTGGTCTGCCAGGTACAGGAGTGACTGCCCCGGGTATTGGAGCATCAGGTGGCGCACTACCGAGAGCCCGCCCACACCGGAGTCGAAAACGCCAAGCATCCCGCCTCACCCGGTCGCCCTGTCATCTGCTGAGCACTCCATGCGTCAGCCGGGCGTCTTGCCGCCGGCCGCGGCTTCGATGAAGGCGGCAAAGAGCCGTCTCGAGAGCGCGTCCGTGTCGTACATGCCTTCCGGATGCCACTGCACCGCCAGGGCGAATGGCTGATCCGGCGCCTCGATACCCTCGACGATACCGTCCTCGGCCCAGGCGACAGGGATGAAGCCGGGCGCCGTTTGCTTGACCGCCTGGTGGTGAAAAGTGTTAGTGCGCAGCTCGCAAGCTCCGAAGACCTGGGCCAGCCGGCTCCTCTCCGCCAGGCGCACCGACTGAGTGCGCCGCTCCCAGGGTGAGTCGACCAGGTGGTAGTCATGCCGCAGGGCGCCGGGCACTTGCGCGGCGACGTCCTGGTAAAGGCTGCCACCGGCGGCGACATTCAAGAGCTGGATGCCCCGGCAAATGCCCAGGATCGGCAGCCCCGCAGCCAGCGCCCAGCGCGAAAGGGTCAACTCGGTAGCATCGCGCGCCGGGTCGATGCGCCCCAACCTGGCGTGTCGCTCCTCAGAGTAGAATTCCGGGTCTACATCGTCCCCACCGGCCAGGCACAGGCCGTCCAAGCGCTGGAAGATGGCGCGCAGCGCGTCCTCGGGCAAGTCCAGGGGAATGGCTATGGGGGCGCCACCGGCATCGGCCAGGGCGTGCGTGTAATTGCCGTTATAGCGATAAAGCGGCCGGCCTGGAGTGCTGGGAGGCTCATAGCTGGCGGATGGGATGCCGATCAGGGGTCGGCGGGTGACTTGTGACAACGCAAGCTGCTCCTACGGAAAATCGACCGGCTGATTATACCGATTTAACGCAGGCCTGGCAAGGCAGCGGGTCTTGCGCCTGAGTACCCCTCTCGCCGGCCAGGCAAACGCCGGTTTTGACATCCCGGGAGTGTGCGGGTATATTGGCCGCGCGGGGGGTAGCGTTGCGGCAGGCAGAAGCCAAAGAGACAGGGGAAGAAAGCCTGGCCCCACCGCGGGGTGGGACGAGCCGGGTTTCTGCGATCCGCGGCCGGCGCCTGGCGATGGACGCGTCCCAGTTGGCGGGCCTGCTCCTCGTCCTTGCGGCAGCCGCCCTTTACCTGTTCACCCTGGACAACGGCCTGCGGCCGGGCGAACTGACGGGCGGCGACCCGATCACCCATCAATATGCGCAGGTGCAGGGCCGTTTCAGTAACGCTCCGGGCTACCCGCTCTACACTATGGGCGGCTGGCTCTGGTTCCATGCCGGCCGGCTGCTCCTCGGCCCGGCGTTCAACCCGATCTCACTGCTGTCCTCTTACTCGACCTTGTGGGCGCTGCTGGCGCTATGGCTCCTCTATTGCCTGATCCTCGAAGCCACGGACCGGGGCAACGGTGGAAACTGGCAGGCCGCCCTCCTGGCCGGCGGCTTCTATGCCGTCACCTTCTTCTTCTGGTACTATGCCGTCACGACCGAAGAGTATACTTCGGCCGTCGCCTGGACACTGGCCGTGCTCTTGTTAGCCTTCCGTTGGCAGCGCGGCCGCCAGGATCGTTACCTGCTGGGTATCTCATTGCTGGCGGGCGCCGGCCTGGCACACATTCTCACCATCTTGATCCTTATTCCGCCGCTGCTCTGGTTCGTGCTGCGCGAGGAGCCGCGCCTGTTGCGCCGGCCCAGGCTGATCGCGGTCGCGATCAGCCTGGCTGCGCTTCCGCTGCTGAGTTACGCTTATGTCTACATACGCGGCGCCCAACATCCGGAGTGGCGCGGCGCAGGGCAATGGGCCACCGCCTGGCAATGGTTCTGGAGTTTCATATCGACGCAGCAGGGACGCGCCGAGCTCACCTGGTCCTGGCGCCCCTTCCTGACCGCCCAGTTCCCGGCTCTCATCGTCCAGGAATTGACCCCCATCGGCCTCCTGGGCGGGCTGGCCGGTCTGCGCTGGCTCGGCGGAAGACGAGCGATCGCGGTGTATGCGACCCTGGTCATTTACATAGCCTTCTGCTGGATAGATCGCCTGGGCAATTGGTTCCAGGTGATCATGCCGGCCTACGCATTGGTCGCGCTGGGTCTCGCCGTCGGAGCGGACCGGTTGTGGAGGGCCGGTCGAGCTGCTGACAGGCGCAACCTGGACGAGACGGGAGAGCCGGTTGCCGGCCGTGATCGTGCAGTCGTTGCCCCTCCCACCCCGTCGCCGGCGCTCTCGTCAGTGGTGCTGCGGATGGTCGTCATGGCCGCGTTCGCCGGGCTGATCGTCGACAGGGCCGTCGTATCCTACCCGCAGACGAACTCACGCGACCGGGCCGGTGACACGGGTCTGGCGCCCGGCTGGGCCATCCTGGCCGACAACCCGCCTCTACATGCGGGGGTATTGGGGACGCTGCCCGAAGAGTTGGCGCTGAACTATCTCACCGAGATCTGGGGGCTGCGCCCCGATGTAGAAGCGATCACCAGCGACCAGGCGCGCCAAATGCTGGCCGGCGCTTCCCGTCCACTGGCAGTCACAGCCGCGGCCCTGCCGCTCGTGCCACAAGAGGTCAGTCCAGACGCCCATTATAGTGCGCTGGGCAGCACCCTGGTCAGCATCACCGCCCGACCGGCGACGACGCTCCCGACGCCTGAAAGAAGCCCGCTCCCCGGAGTAGGGCTAGCGGCGAGCGATGCACAGGTTCAGAGCTGGGAGCACGATTTCGGCGACGGACTGAGCCTGGTGGGCGGACGGGTGACCCACAACCCGGCCGGCGGCGACACGGTGGTGTGGCTGGCATGGCATGCCCGCGCGCGCCACGCGCAGAACTGGTCGGTTTCGGTGCGGCTGATGCAGGGGGACCGGGAAACAGGACAGGAGGACCAGGAGATACCGGTGGCCGGCGCGTATCCCACCGGCCGCTGGTCGGCCGGGGAAATCGTGGGCGATGCCTACTCTTTCACGTTGCCGGCTGGGACCCGGCCGGATGGGGTCAGAGTCATCCTCTACCGGCGGGCCGGCGACGGAAGCTTTGTCAACTTGGGAGAAGCGCGCTTTCCCTTGCGTTAAACGCACGCTTCGGAAACCGCGCACGCTTCAGAAGCCGGGCCAAACCCGATCCGGCTTCTGAAGTCTCAATCCACCTGCCTAGCGCAGCCTGGCCCGCAAGAGGGCCTTGAAGGCGCTACCCAACCAACCGTTCTTCAGCCCCTGCAATAACCAATCGCCCCTGGTCTGCGTTATCCGTCCAGACTGAACGGCCTTGCGAACCGCCTGGGCAGCCGCATCCTGGCGTACGGTCGTGACCGCCTGCTGCACCGTCTGCAGATTCACCCCTTGCGCCTGAGCGATCTGGGGGAGAGTCTCGCCGCTGTGCAAGCGCTCGAACAGCTGCGTCGGGGTCAGCTTGAGAGCGTCAGCGGCTGCGTCAAAGGCTTTCCAGCCCACCCCCGGTATGCCGAAGCGGACCAGAGCCTGCGCCTTAGGCGTCTTAGCCGCTGGGGCTGCCGTCCCTGCGGCCGGGGCTGGGTTGGTCCCCTGCGCGGGGGGTGTGCCCTCCTGCGCGTACACCACGCTACCTGCCACGACGAAAACCAATAAAAGGACAACGGCCACGGATAGTAACAGTTTCTTCTTCATCGCCACACTCCTTTACGCGTGCCGGCCTCTATTGCCGGCTACCGCGTTTGATCGATCGCTAACCTGATGCGCAGTATAGCGGCCGATTCTGAGAAATGGATTAGAGCGGCAGCCGCACGCTGAAGCAGCTTCCGCGCCCCAGCGTGCTCGTTGCCGTAATCTGCCCACCGTGGGCCTGCGTGATAGCCTGGGCAATACTCAGGCCCAGGCCGTGGTGGCTGTGGCCGGCGCCGGTGCGAGCCGTGTCGGCGCGATAGAAGCGATCGAAGATACGCGGGAGGTCCTCGGGGGCGATGCCTACTCCGTTATCGCTAATGTCGACGATCGCCTGCCCGCGCTCGTCCGCCGGCGCGCCACGACGGCCCTCGCGGACCGGCAGCTCGGCATGAGCGGCCACGCGGATGACGCCGCCGCGTGGGGTGTATTGCATCGCATTGTCCAGCAAGTTGAGGAAGACGCGCGTCAGCAGATCGCGGTCGCCACGCACGATCAGGCCCGGTACGATATCGCCGCTCAGTGTCTGGTTGTACTCTTCGGACGCATAGGCTGACGATGTGTCGCAGAGGTCGCTCAACAACTCGCTCAGATTGACGGGCTGATAATCATGCTCGAGCCTGTCTGCGTCGGCGCGCGTCAGGAGCAACGTAGCATCCAGCAGGCCGGCCAACTGGTCAACCTGGTGGTCGACATCGATCAGCACCTGGCGCAACTCATCCGCACTGCGCGGCCGGTTCAAGGCCACGCCAATAGTGCTCTTGGCCAGCGCCAGGGGCGTGCGCAGATCGTGCGACACGTCCGCAGTGAAGCGGCGCTCCCGGCCAAACGCGGCTTGCAGGCGGTCCAGCAATTGGTTGAAAGTGGCAGCCAACCGGCCGAGCTCGTCGTTCGGTGTGGAGACCGGCAGGCGGCCGGCCAGGTCGGTGCCTTCGATATCACGGGCGGTTTCGGTCATCGCACGCACAGGAGCCAGGGCACGCCCTGCCAGCCACCACCCGCCCAGGGCAGCCAACGGCAGGCCCAGCGCCAGGTCCAGCAGGAGAGTAGTGACCAGGAGACCATCCAGGCGCTGAACATCGTCCGTGAAGCGGGCAACCTGGAGTATAAAGGTCGGCGGCTGGCCCAGGGGAACGGTCAGAACGCGCACGCTGCGCAGGGCGGCCCGCGGGCGGTTGATAAGAGCGGGGCCCACAGGGTTGAGGGCCAGAGTTTCACGGCGGGG
>Ga0209746_1000391_pt1 | contig 22781 bp, 22 predicted proteins | sample BarGraNGADG00211_3_FD_184496 | JGI IMG/M metagenome (GOLD analysis project Ga0209746, IMG submission 184496) | Arctic peat soil microbial communities from Barrow, Alaska - Barrow Graham LP Ref core NGADG0011-211 (SPAdes) (version 2) | ecosystem: Environmental > Terrestrial > Soil > Wetlands >... | reverse complement strand
TCCATGTTCTGAACATCAAACGAAGGGTACTTTTTCATCGTCTCTGTGGCGTTTCTAACATTACTGGTGCAGGCCTGTAAGAAGGCGAGATAGAAAATTCCAAAAATAATTTTTTTCATGGTTTCTGTTAAATGATAAGTATTTATTAAACTGTAATATTAATTTTTTGTTCAGTGTAAATGGCATTAAAAGCTAATGAAATCTACCCCAGGACAATCTTCACTTTATGTACTTTCCCATCTCCGAATACCGGAATAAGGTTTGATTTATGTGGCATACCATCAATCGTAACTTCCCTGATTCCTTTCGATTTTTTATCCGGGTTAACAACTTCAATACTGTAAGTAGCGCCCCTGAATTTTCTGGTTGCTTTAAATCCCTTCCAATCTGTCGGGATGCATGGATCAATTAACAGACCGTCGTATTCAGGACGAATGCCCAGCATATATTGCGAGACTGCATAGAAATTCCATGAGGCTGTCCCAGTCAGCAATGAGTTCTTGGCTTCACCGGGTTTAAAAGCATCTTTCCCTGCTACCATTTGTGCATAGACATAAGGTTCTGTCTTATGTAGATCACTGATTTCTTCAAGATAGGACGGACAGATCTTTTTGTAATATTCCCAGGCTCGGTTTCCATTTCCAACTACTGTTTCCCCAATCATGATCCATGGGTTATTATGGCAAAAAACTCCTGCATTTTCTTTATAGCCTGCCGGGTACGTTGATATCTCACCATACTCAATATAGTATTTGGTGAATGCCGGATTATTAAGCACGATCCCGTATTTGGTATCAAGCCTTTCTTTTACAGCATTTAGTGCTTTCGTACAAAGCCCTTCTTCTTTCCCTATTCCTGCCATTGTACACCAGCCTTGCGATTCTATAAATATTTTGGCTTCTTCGTTTTCGTTGCTGCCAATTTTGCGTCCATAATAGTCGTAGGCCCGGATAAACCATTCTCCGTCCCAACCATATTTCTTTATTACCTCTACCATTGTATCGACGAGCTTCTGAGTACGCACAGCTTCTTCATTTTTACCCAGTTTCTTACAAAGATCAACGTAATCACGTCCATAAACCACAAACAGACCTGCAATCATAACAGATTCAGCTTTAGACCCTTCTGTTTTATTTTCAGTAGTCTGGAAGGATTCATTCGGATCGTTTGAAAAACAATTCAGGTTCAGACAATCATTCCAGTCAGCACGTCCAATCAGAGGAAGCCCATGAGGGCCCAGGTTGTTTATCACATGATCAAATGAAACTGTGAGGTGGTCGAATAGACTTCTTGCAACTGATACATCATTATCGAAAGGTACTAATTCGTCAAGAATATCAAAATCACCAGTTTCCTTAATATAGCTCACCGTTCCAAGGATAAGCCAGAGAGGATCGTCGTTGAAGCCACCCCCAATATCGTTATTACCACGTTTGTTAAGAGGCTGATACTGATGGTAACATCCCCCGTCAGGAAATTGAGTGGATGCTATATCGATAATCCTTTCCCTGGCACGTTCCGGAATCTGATGAACAAAACCGGTCAGGTCCTGATTGGAATCGCGAAAACCCATACCCCTGCCTATACCCGACTCGAAGAAAGAAGCCGAACGTGAAAAACAGAAAGTTATCATACACTGGTACTGGTTCCAGATATTCACCATCCGGTCAAGCTTGTCGTCACCGGAGTCCACGGTATAAATGCTTAACAGATTGTCCCAGTATTTACGGAGATCTGCAAGAGCAGCATCTACTTTAGCAGCAGTATTAAACTTCGCGATGGTTTCTTTTGCTTTTTTCTTGTTAATAATATTTTTTGACTCCCATTTTTCATCCTCTTTATTTTCAACATATCCCAGTATGAAAATAAAATCTTTTGATTCTCCGGGTTTCAGTTCCACCTCTATATAGTGTGAAGCTATGGGTGACCAGCCATGCGCTTCAGTGTTTTTTGATTTGCCTTCAGCCACCACCTGAGGTTCATCGAATCCATTGTATAAACCAATGAATGATTCACGATCAGTATCATATCCCTGTATCGGAACATTCACAGAGTAATAGGCATAATGATCACGCCGTTCCTTGTACTCTGTTTTATGGTAAATGACAGACCCTTCTATTTCAACCTCCCCGGTAGAAAAATTCCTCTGGAAGTTTTCCATATCAGCAGCGGCATTCCATAAGCACCACTCTGTAAAGGAAAAAACTTTAAGTTTTTTCGGTTTCTGTGAGTTATTGGTCAGGGTGAGTTTTTGTATTTCTGCCCATGTTTTCAGTGGAACAAAATAAAGTACATTGGCTGTGATCCCGTTTTTCTCACCTTTTATATTTGTGTAATTCATCCCATGACGACATTCATAGCTATCCAGCTCTGTTTTACAAGGTTTCCATCCGGGTGACCAGATACATCCGCCATCGTTAATATAGAAATACTTACCGCCACTATCCATCGGTACATTGTTGTATCTGTATCGTGTAATACGCCGGTATTTAGCATCTTTATAAAAGGTATATCCACCGGCAGAATTTGAAATAAGCGAAAAGAAATCTTCATTACCCAGGTAATTAATCCATGGCCAGGGAGTACGCGGATTGTTTATCACGTATTCCCTGTTTTTGTCGTCGAAATAACCGTATTTCATATTAATCTGATTTATAGTTTGTTGTGATTATTGTTGACTTAATTGAGCTTTGGCTCTTCTATTGTTTAATTCAATTGTAATTTCATCCATTTTCTTTTGGTTTAATGGATAAAGTGTCATCACACCGGCTGCAATCAGGGCAATAATAGCCGGTATCCAACTCATTAGCATTATTATGCCCGGCACTGCGCCTTGAATGGCAACGGTATCTTGTCCATTGTAATTAAATGCGGCTAACACAAATCCAATAATTGCACCTGCTATACCTCCTCCAAATTTGGTTGCAAAAGAACCAGCAGAATAAACGAGTCCGGTAGCTCTTCTTCCATTCGTGAATTCCGAGAAATCAGCAGCGTCACCAAGCATGGCAAAGAAGAGCGTTGGGAATATTGCAGCTCCAAACTCCGAGATGATACCTATTGTGAAAATGCCTGTAATATTATCCGAACTGCAAAAAACAAGTAAAGCATTTACAACAGCAGAAAAAATCAGGGCATAAATAAACAGGTTGCGTTTACCCAGGCGCTTGCCCAGAGGAGATGTTATCATAGCACCTCCGATTGAAGCAAGCATTAATCCAACCATATAAGTAGCAGCCAACAACTGATTGTGCAAATAATGGGTAAAATAGATTACCACAATACCTTGTTTGATCGAATTATAGACATTGAATAGCAAACCGATGATAAGGAGGATGATCCAGGGCTTGTTTCTGATAAGATCTTTAAGGTCATTGCCCAAACTTGTTTTTTGCTCTTTGGGAGGCTGCACACGTTCCTTTGTAGTAGCGAAAGTTACCATCAGGAACAGAGCTAAGAAAACCGATAAAAGATAAATGGCATTACTATAGCCTCTCTTCTGGTCAATGATGGTTATGTTTTTGGCCTCAAGATTTTCTTCACCGATTATGATAAAAGAGTATTTTTTTTGTGCTTCCATTGAAAAGCTTTTGCCCTGAGTAGGCACGTTAAGACTATCGGCCATTTTGGAATTGGCCCAGGTAAACATGGCAATTCCATTCTTGGTTTTGATATTTACATTTTTAACATCATTATTGGTTGATACTGTTATTTCATATTTTTTTGCGTCAAGCTTATTGATCTCAATTGACGGATTGATATTGCCAAAGTGTACAACTAAAAACAATAAAGCTCCCTGAACCACCATACCACCGGTAAATGCTCCAACCATACGATATGAACCCAGACTAGTGCGTTCTTTGTCGTCGCTTGTCATTACAGCCATTAATGCACCGTAGGGGATATTATTCGCTGTGTAAATAAGAAAAAACAGCAGATAGGTAGCATAGGCATAAACTATTTTCCCAGTTGGACCCAGATTAGGCGATGTAAACAGCAACGATAATGTTATTCCAAGAGGTATAGCTGTCCATAATATCCATGGGCGAAATTTGCCATATTTAGAATTTGTTCTGTCGCAGATAACACCCATTATAACATCAATAATTCCATCACCGAACCGGGCAATTAACATGAGTACCCCTACTACAGCAGGATTTATTCCAAAAACGTCAGTGTAAAAAATAAATAAAAAAGTAGCTACGCCGCGCCAGGCTATATTTGCTGCTCCGTCTCCCAGTGCATATCCGATTTTTTCTTTTAATGCAAGTTTTTCCACAGTTTTCAGGTTTTAGTAGTTATTATCAAAGTAAGATAAAGTATTAGGATGCTTTAACTAAATTTGTGAATAAATGAAGTTATATCAAATTTAGTAATTGTCTTATAATAAGGCGATGAAACCCATTTAAATTTCTTCAAATTCTATGAAAATATCAAGACGCGATTTTTTAAGAATCTCTGCAATAGCCGGAACTGCTCTTTATTTCAGACCTTTTAACGCTTTTGGAGTTGTTTCTGAAGCCGGAAAATTTCTTGAAAGGATTGGTATATCAACCAGTATTGCGAATAGCGGTATCCTTGCAACTGCAGGGTATTCATTCGTAGAAGAAAATGTAAGAGGATTTCTGGTCCCGGAAGAACCCGAATCCGTATTCAAACAAAAACTTCTACTTCTGAAAGAATCAAAGCTTCCTCTGGAAGCCTGCAACTCTTTTCTTCCAGGCAACCTTAAATGCGTTGGTCCTGTTCCTGCTCATGAAGAGATCTTAAAATTCGGCGAGACCGCATTTCGCAGGGCTCAGATGGCAGGGGTAAAAACAATTGTCTTTGGGAGTGGTGGCGCCAGGTCAATTCCTGATGGCTTTTCAAGGGAAGAGGCAAAACAGCAGTTCATATCACTCTGTAAACAGCTGGCCCCTTTTGCAAAGAAATTTGATGTTGTAATCTCTCTCGAACCTCTTAATACGAAGGAATGCAACTTCATTAATTCAGTTGCTGAAGGAGGTGATATTGTTCAGAAAGTAAATCACGAAAATTTCAGATTGCTGGCAGATATCTACCACATGCTTATGGAGAACGAGAGTCCTTCGAATATTACAAAATACGGGAGTCTGCTCTATCATACACATATTGCTGAGAAAACAGGTCGGTCGGCTCCAGGAGTTAACAATGAGGATTTCAGACCCTATTTTAAAGCTTTGAAAGATGTGAAATACGAAGGGCGAATGGCTATAGAATGTACATGGAAAAACCTTGAAGAACAGGCTCCCGGTGCACTTTTAGCTTTACGAAGTCAGATAGCAAAAATTTAAGCTTCAATATTCACTTTATAGCCTTTAATTCCGTAATAAAGTATAAAGGCAAAAAGCGGAATAGGTGCAAAAAATCCGACTGACATATTAAACTTATCAGCTATAAGTCCCATAAAAGGTGGAAAAACAGCTCCTCCAACAATTGACATTACGATAAAGGAAGATGCTTTTTTCGTTTTCGGGCCAAGGTCTTTTATTCCCAGTGCAAAAATGGTAGGAAACATTACAGACATGAAAAAGAAAACACCATAAAGCGCTATCAGAGAAATCCAGCCTGCCCCAATACTAACTACCGGCAATAACAGGCAACACATCAATGCATATATGGAAAGTAGTTTTGTCGGTTTAAAAATGCTCATCAAAAAGCTTCCCGACATTCGTCCGATCATAAATAATGCAAATCCTATTGACAGAAAATATGGTCCGTAAGCAACATCAAAATGAGGATTCTGGTTAACATCTGTAACGAAATTTATAAGATAACTGAAAATTCCTGTTTGTGCTGCAACGTAGCAAAACTGTGCAATCACCCCCAGAACAAAATGACGATACTTAATAAGCGGTTTGCTCACCAGGGTGCCATCGGAAGATACAACATGGTCATTCTCATTAAAGGTTTCTTCTTCCTTTATTTCCGGCAATTTTGTAAAAACAAATAAAAGAGCGACAAGTAGTACTATTCCTCCAATAACAGAATAGGGCAGGATCATTGAGCTAAGCTTTTGCCCTACAATATTACTATTATTACCATAAATAAAAAGTCCTATAAGCGGGCCAATAACCCAGGCCAGTCCATTGAACGATTGCGAAAAATTTATACGCCGTTCAGCCGATTCCTTTGGACCCAGCTTGGTAGTATAAGGATTAGCGGCGGTTTCAAGAGTGGCCAGTCCACATCCCATAATAAACAGACAAATCAGGAAAATCCAGAACGATTCGAAAGTTGTTGTGGCAGCAATAAGAAACGCACCCAGGGAAAAAAGAGATAATCCGAGAATTATACCTTTTTTATATCCGAATTGTTTCATAAAATATCCCGCCGGCAGCGCCATTCCAAAATAGGCCGTATAGACGGAAAACTGGATCATTCCTGACTGCGCCTTTGACATTTGGAGCATATCCTGAAAATGCTTGTTTAAAGTATCCAGCATACCATGAGCGATACCCCAAAGAAAGAAGAGACTGGTTATAAGTATGAATGGAACAAGGAAACCCTGGGTAACAAGTTTCTGCCGGTTTCCGGAAGGAATCATATTGTTTGTCATCTGCAATATTGTTTTGAGAATACAATATTGCCATGATTTCCGACATTACCAAAAAACTTTGGATATTATTTTACCAAAAGATTAACCTTCAGTTTGAATTCGTCATAGATGGTTTTATCCCCGAGGTTATCGAAGAAAGAGCCAGAACCATAACGTATATTATATTTAGTACGATCTACCGTAATGTTAGCAAAAAACCAGGTTCCATCGTCCTTTTTCTGCATGGTAGCTTTAAATTCTATCGGGTTTGTATTATCTTTTATAGTCAGTGTCCCGCTTACCACTCCGCTTCCTTTATCAAATGGAGTACTGCCGGTTAAAACAAGTTTTGCCACCGGATATTTAACAACTCCGAAAAAATCATCGGATTTAAGGTGACCCATAAGCTGGCCGTTATTTTCAGTCTCTTTAAGCGATGCCATGTCGATGTTAAACTCACCGGATACAATTTTATTATCCTGCCATGTAAGCCAGCCAGATTTTAAATTAATCGTTCCGGTATGCTGACCGGTAACTTTTTCACCTAACCATAATAATTTGGTTTTTGTTGTGTCGGCGGTTAATTTATTCTGTGCTCCGGCATTTAATAAGAATAAACCCGATAATGTTAATAATAATAATGCTCTTTTCATTTTTATAAAATTAGAATTTATAATTAAACATAAGGATTATTCCTTTTGTTCAATCTTCATTAAATAATTTTACTTTTTTGTTTTTGGAGCACCCGATAAAATGACATCAGAGCTTGTGAATATTAAGGCCCCCACTGATTTCAAATACCATACCTGTGGAGAAATTCCAATCACCCCTGGAAATTGATGCAACAGCTTTTCCTATATCGTCAGGTAATCCCCATCGTTTTTGTGGAACTAGTCCTTCGTTTATTAGCTTGTCATATTTATCTTTAATTTTTGCCGTCATATCTGTCTTAATAATACCCGGACGAACTTCGAAGACAAGAATTCCCTCACGTGAAAGCCTGTCAGCAAAAACTGTCGAGGCCATACTAAGTCCGGATTTTGATATGCAATATTCTGCCCTGTTTGTTGAGGATCTCACAGATGAAACTGAAGTCATAAAAACTATAACAGGTTTATAATCAGTTATCTGTTGTCTTAGCCAGATCATCTCTCTGGCAATTTTTTGTGCAAAGAAAAACGGCCCTTTAAGGTTTATACTCATCACCCTATCGTAGCTTTCTTCGCTCATATCGAGAACATCTTCCCTTTGAAGCGGGGCTACTCCTGCATTATTTACAAGAACATCTATCCGCCCATATCTTTCGAGAATATTTGAAACAACCTCCTTCTGGCAACTTGTACATGATATATCGAGACCAACCGGGAAAAACTGAGCTCCTCTTTTTTCAACCTCAGGACAGAGGTTTTCCATCCCTTCACTGTCAACAGAACGGGCTATTGCCGCAATATCATACCCTTCGGTTGCTAAAGCGATTGCAACCGATTTGCCAATTCCTCTGCTGGCACCTGTAATAACCGCTACAGGTTTGTCATTCATACGTAAAGAATATTATCAGGTTTCTCAGTAAATTCGGGTTTAAAGATAATGATTTGCCTGACTTTGTCAACTTTCGGAATAAATATCTTAAATATATTCTTTCCTGACTTTTTTAAACCATAAATCCTGATTCGGAATCTCTCAGGCCTTCGTCAGTCCTCCAAATGAGACAGTACTCTCACATTCCAAAAAAAAATTATTGAGGATGAGTTCAGAAAAAACGATAGCATGTTGAGTATTAAAAAGGGGTATCCCGATACATTAATTGTTAACCGGCGTCAATTTCATTCGCTATTTCATAATATAATTTCAGGTACTGAGCAATACTCTGCTGCAATGAAAATTTGTCGGCATGTTTCTGAATCTGATCTGAGAGTAAAATTTGATTAGCATTGTAATATGAGAGATTCGACTGAATAAAAGAAGACATATATTCTTCGTCGAAATTGTCAAAATAAAAAGCACGTTCACCTCCTACTTCCGGCAGGCTTGTGAATTTGCTCAGGAACACGGGTTTCCCAAACTTCATTGCTTCTATTGCCGGCATTCCAAAACCTTCAGCTAAGGAGGGAAATAAAAAAGCTTCACAATTTCTATAAAACCAGAGTTTTTCATCGGTTCTTATATTGCCGGGTAAAATCACTCTGTCGTTTAATTTCCTGGCATTTATTTGTCGTTGAATCTGTTTACCATAATTAGTGTCTTTATAGCCTGCGATAACTAACTGATAATCTTTGAAATAATTTATTATTGATAATAAAGTATGAAAATTCTTTTTTTCATTGAAAATACCGATAGAGAAAAAGAATTTTTTATTATTCATATAATTTGGCTTAAAACCGGCATCATTTTGATTAATATCAATTCCATTATAAATTGTAATAATACTTTTACCTCTTAGATTTATATACTCTTCAATATTCTTTTTCGAATAATTGGAAATAGTTGTTATATAATCAGCCCTATCTACGTTTTTCTGCAATTTCTTCAAATACATTATTTTCTTTATCCCGTTCTTTTCAAATAAAAAATTTAAGTCATGTATGGTCAGGATAAATTTAGATTTTTTATTAGGAAAGTGAGAAGGGAATTGTTGCAAGCTGTGCCAAATATCATACGATTTATTGAACTCTGGAAAGTATCTCTTCTGAAAGCTAACATTAACGGATGTAAACTTTTTTATATCCCCTATTTCAAAATTTTTAGGAGTCAGGAATTCAACACTAAACTCTTCAGGAGACTGACTTATAATTTCTTTCGCAAAATTAATCGAGAACTGACCCAGTCCTGAATATAATGCTTTTACCTTATATAAGTCAATCAATACCTTTTTCATCAATATCTATGATATTTTATGATGCCTAACGTCAGGGTTAATAGTATTTCCCTATCTGAAATTTTGATCTCTCTTTAAAAAGAACCGTGTTGATGAGGATGACTCAATTCTCTATCTTCAAATTGCACGGCGTGTTGCCAATTTTAATTCACCTTCACAGGAATTACAGGTTTCTCCAGCATAATTTTACGATGTAGAGCCTGTAGTTTTTATGCTATTATAAAGGCAGTCAAATTAACTATTTTTTTTATATAAATTACATTTTTATGCATCAGTCAGAAATAAAACAAATTTAAGCTCATCTGCATTTGCTGAAAGGATGATTTATTTATTTGAAATCTTTATTAATCCATTTAAACATGCTGGATTCTGACGCTTTTTTTTCTCTTCAAAAAGTGTATTGTTTACCACTGATGCTTCATTATTATAATTCTCAGTATGATATATATGATAAACTATCGCTCTGTGTTTTAGTGAGTTGAAATGAGTTCCATTCAAACAGAGCCTCCATTCTATATCATTGTCCTCACCTACACAGGCATGAACATAGTCTTCATCAAATCCATTTACTTCCACAAGATCTTGCTTGTTTATACCCCAGTTACATCCCAGGAGACCACGATATCCTTTTTTAATTTTCCTGTACCATGGTAAATAAAGTCCTTCTTCAATGTTTTTTGAATCGGAAAACAACATCGGCAGAATCTTTAAAGATCTGAACTCTTTCCTCAGTAGTAAATTTGAAGAATACGCTTCACCTAACATCACCCGACGACCGAAATATGCATTTCCTCTTGTAATATTATTGCGGTAATACTGAATAAAATTCTTATGTGGGATACAGTCTCCATCAAGAAAGAGAATTGTTTCGGATGATGCAATCTTTAAGGCTTCATTTAATATCTTATTCTTACGAAACCCTTTATCTTCCTGTGAAACATGCAGTATGCGGTAAGAATGATTCAGGCGGGCATTGGTAATAAATTCAATAGTTTGCTGATCATTGTTGTCTTCAGCTACGATTACCTCAAAATCTTTAAATGACTGTTTGTCAAGAGATTGAAATATAAGTTCTAGAAAGTCCAGCCGTTTGTAAAATGATATTATTAATGAAATCATTTAAATTTTAAGTTATTGTAATGAAATAATGCCAGTTAATCTGGCTCAAATTTAATTATATCTGATTCATTCTGATAAGAAGGAGTTGAAATAAAGAAAAGGCTATGCTATTATTTAACCTGACGGAAAAAGATTAGTAACTGAATTATGTCCGATTTTTATAAATTTGCACAAAAATATAATTGTCACCTATTGATTACAGCGAAAACGAAATATACCTGTAATTAATAAAATGGATAGGCTATTGTACCAACGTAAATTTAGAATAAGATGAAATTATCCGACTATTTTAGAGAATCAATGCTCAGGAGAAAAGCGAGAAGAATTACACAGGAATATCCCGCCAGAATAAATTCATTTGAATTAAAGGATGAAGGAAAAATAGATTTTGCCAACTGGGATAATCCTCTCGTTACTCCATTGTTTATTAGTCAGGAAATGGTTGATTTTTTCAAGAAGTTCATTAAAAAAGGAGATTTAGTAATAGATATTGGTGCAAACGTAGGAGATACAACAGTTCTGATGGCACTGGCAGCTGGCAATACCGGTATAACAATAGGATTTGAACCTAATCCTTATGTTTTTAAAATATTGGAAAAAAATGCTTCTCTCAATAAAGGAAAACAAAACATTGTTCCCCTTCCTTATGCGATAACTGTCAAAGAAGAAGAATTTTATTATATATCCTCAGAAGCATCATTTGGCAACGGAGGAATATCTCCCACAAAAAATAGCAAACATGGAAAATTCATCTTCCCTGATAAAATCAAAGGGATTAATCTGGAAGAACTTCTCGAAATGAAATATAAGGATAAGCTTAATAATCTCTCTTTTATCAAAATTGATACGGAGGGATACGATAAAGAAATAATAAAATCAATATCCGGATTAATTGACAAATATAAACCTGCAATAGTGGCAGAAAGTTTTAAGTATAGTACAGACAAAGAAAAAGCAGAGCTGTTTAATGTTATAAATCAGCATGAATACGAAATATTCTATTTTGAAGACTTTAATATTAATGCCAGAATAATTAAACTGGAGAAAAGCAGCGACCTGGTCAGCTGGAAAAAAACCATAAATATTTATGCAGTTCCTTCAAGTTCAAAGAAGAAATAGGCTTGGCACTTTAACATTATTATTTTACAGATCCGGAATAATTAAGGTATTATCCCAGTGATTATGGAATGATTTTATAATTTTTATATTCGAATAATCTGTAACCAAAGCGTTTCTCAAACCAATAAAGAACAGAATCCTTAAAACTGATATTGATCTTTTTTTCATCGAATTGCACGTGCCAGTTTAACCTGTTCACCAGCTCCTCCATTACCTTTGGATGTGTGTCCTGAAATTGAGTCACTTCTCCTACGGATGAATAGTCGAAGTTGGTTACTTTATCTAATTTTCCTTCGAGCTTATCGCCGGTAAAATATAATAAGTTGAAATTTCTCATTTTTGATTTAATGGTTTCAGGTGGCCGGACCCAGCCATAATGATAAATATAAGCATCGATATGTTTTACATTAAGCCTTTGATTATTTATTCTGAAACCCTGTGCATCCTTGTATGACCTGATACTCTTGTTATTTCTGATAACTCTGATCTCACGCCGGTACCATTCTCTGCCTACTCCGACATAATCGTATGTTCCCCAGAAATGCAGGTAATTAAAAAGCAACCCTTCAACATCAGGCTGATCAATCCTTTTTTCCATTTCTCTCAGAATAACAGGATGATATTTTTCATGCACCACTTCATCTGCCTGAATGTAAAAACACCAGTCGAATTCATCAGTAATTGCATCCAGAGCTTTATCAGTTTCCACTGCAAGAACCCGCCCTCCTTCTTTGATGGAATCGTCCCATACTGATTCGACTATAATTATTTTGCTGCTGTCAATACTTTTTATAAGATTGAGTGTATCATCTTCCGATTTGCCAACAACAACAATCATTTGATCACATAAGGGGAGTATCGATTTAATTGATTCCACTACCGGATAACAATATTTTATTGCATTTCGTACTATTGTAAAACCGCAAACTTTCATTTTCAATGTTTTATTTACAGAACTATTTTAACAGAGAGTGATAGAGATTCATATAGGCATTGACAATAAAATCATCCTTGAAATTATTGGCATATTCTTTACCAATAGTTATCATTTTATCTCTAAGATTCTTATCATTCATTACTCTGAGTATAGCTTCACCAATCTCTTCAGGGTCATACGGATCCACATATATACTTCCCGGTCCTCCTGCCTCATAAAAACATTCCCTGTTGCTTGTAATAGCAGGAGTTCCGGAAACCAATGCCTCAAGCAAAGGAATCCCAAATCCTTCAAATAGGGAGGGGTAAATGAAACATTCTGCATCCTGATAAATTACTGGCAACTCATGATTTAAGATATGCTCCGGAAATATAATGTTGCTAAGCTTATGAGACGAAATATAGCTTTCAACCTGTGAAAAGTAAGTATCTGTTTTCCGGCCAATAACAACAAGTGGAATTGAAATGTTTTTGATGTTTATTGCTTTTAACAAAGCAAGTAAATTCTTACGTTCCTCAATGGTGCCGACATATAAAAGATATCTCTCTGGTAAGTCATACTTTGCTTTTATTTCATTATGCTGCTCATTACTATACTTATTCCAGAAATTGGGACTGCACCCCTGATAAATCACCGAAATTTTTTCCGGAGATATATTAAGAAATTCGACTAAATCATTTTTGGTTTGCTGACTTATTGCAATTATAATATCTGAAACTTTACATGCATGAGCCAATTTCCGGTAATAAATATTTGCATCTATCCGGTGATAGAATTCAGGAAATCTTATAAAAATCAGATCGTGAACAGTAACTACCGATTTTACTCCTGTTTCTTCAATACCGATGGGTAATTCCTGGCTTAGACCATGAAATATATCCGGTTTTATCTGTTTTATTTCCCTGTTAATATACTTTAAACGCCAAAGTGAACCCATCAGTCTGAAAATCTTCAGACCCGGTTCAATCAGATTGAACTGTTCTTCATTCTCAAAATTAATCCGGTTTTTAATTTTTGGCGTAAAAAGGTAATAGGCGTTTTTGGGATGCTTTTTTAAAAGTGCAACTAAAAGGTTCCGGCTATAATTTCCTAATCCGCTTTTATTGAAAAAGGCTCGTTTTGCATCAAATCCTATTGAAATCGGACCTCTCTTTTTTTCATCATATGCGGATATTCCTTCAGAAATCATAAGCAGAAAGACTTTTAATAAGGTCCAAAGATATTTATTTTGTCATTAAATGGAAATCTTAAAACATGATTCCGGGAAACTTTGTATTTTAATATATCAGACAATATATTAAATTCCGGTATATAAGCTTCCGGTCAGGGGCCTTCAGGTTTTCTCTCAATTCTCTCTTCTTCATTGTTTTCTGTCTCCTCCTCCTCCATCCACTCATAAACAGGCTTTTGCGGACCCTGATTCCTGTACCATACAGAAAGAACAACGCCAGAGAAAAATCCCAGCATATGAGATTCCCAGGAAACATTTTTATAAACTCCGGGAAATAAACCCCACACCATCGATCCGTAAAGAAATACAATAAGCAAAGATAAGGCAATGAGTCTGAAGTACCTGCGTATTATCCCGCTGAAAAATAGAAATGATGCCAGGCCATAAACAAGTCCGCTCGCTCCGATATGCCAGGCGTCCCTGCCTGCAATCCAGACCAGAAATCCGGTAAGAAAATATGTCCATATAAAAACTTTAAATGCCACTTCCGAATAAAAATAGAAGAGTGCTATGGATAGGAAAAACATAGGTATAGAATTATTGAACAAATGCGTAAAGTCGGCATGTATAAAAGGAGAAAACAGAATTCCGGGCAGTCCCTGTGCTGTCATGGGATAAATTCCAAACCGGGAGAGGTCAATTTCAAAAAGTACCTCAATAATCTTCACTAACCACATCAAAAAAACAAATATTCCCGGAATAATCATGCTCAGAAGAAGTTTCTTCCTGTAGAATGCACCTTCTTTAATCAGATCTGAGTTGAGTTTTGACATGGATCCTATCCTCAATCTCTCCCCGGATATACAATCCCTGCTGCTTTTCTTATCCTGTCAAGTGTATTCATCAGGTCGATACTGAAAGAGTGAGGAACTACATCGCTCTGGAGTTTACCCTCATCAAGACATCTCATAACTTCCATTGCCTCGAACTGGTAACCCTTGCCAGCCGGAAGGAGTGAATATTCCTCAATTTCTCTGCCATTCATGGCAACGGTAAGCCGTTGCGACATGTCGCGTGCACGAGAGAAGAAAAGGTTTCCGTTTTCACACAGTAAATCACATCCGATCCCCCCGGCAGTGCGGAATGAGCTGTAAAGTGTGGCCATACGGCCGTCAGCATAGCTGAATATAATGCTTATAGAATCCTCCGATCCGGTCTCAGTAAATGATGCTTTTGCGGCTACCTCTGAAGGAACCCCCATAAAATAAAGAGCATCAATTACCGGATATATTCCAATATCAAGGAGTGAGCCACCGCCCAGCTCCAGGTTGAACTTACGATCGGCTTTGTCAAAAGGAGCCTGGAATGAAAACCGGCCATTAATATGAATTATCTTACCCGGCTCACCTCCGAGCAGAATCTCTTTTGTTTTCTTGTAAATTGGCTGGAAAGGAGGCCAAAGCGCTTCCATCAGAAACACTTTCTGTTTTTTAGCTTCGTTAATCATTGCATTTACCTCAGTGCTGTTTAAAGCGAATGCTTTTTCACAAATAACTGCTTTCTTATTCTTCAGACACATCAAAGTATGCACCAAATGATGAGAATGCGGAGATGCAATATAAACCACATCGACTTCTTTGTCATTTGCCAGTTCTTCATAACTTCCGTAAGATTTCTTATACCCGTGATCCGTGGCGAATTGTTCAGCTCTCGATTTATCACGAGATCCTACTGCATAAAGTTCAACATTATCAAGAAGTTTTAATCCTTCTGTGAATTTAGCAGACATCTTACCGGGAGCAAGAATTCCCCATTTATATTTCTTTTTCATTCCTAAAAATATTTTGATAAAAATAAGAATTTGTTGGCATTTTGCCAACTCCAATATGGGGGGGCTAATCATGTAAGTTTAATTCAGGATGAGACTTTGTCGGGTTCGCAATGACACTGCAGTTAAGGTTAATTTCGGATGAGAGTTAAACCGAATCTGATAAAGTATCAGGTCATTGCGAGGAACGAAGCGACGAAGCAATCTCATCGAACATCCAGAATTTTAATTGATTATATACTTCTTTAAAAATAATTGAATTATTTTAGTACTATGTATTGCATAGTATATATTTTTATATATATCTTTGCATTGTCATGTTACAGGTATTAAACAGTAGTGAATTTTAAACGGTAGTAAAAAATAAAGAGAATTATGAAAATCACAGTAAGCATTAATCTCGGCGGATATTCTTTCAACATCGACGAAGATGCCTATACCGAACTAAAAAGGTATCTTAAGAATCTTGAACTTCATTTTGCCGGAGAAGATAGCTCCTCAGAGATCCTCTCGGATATTGAGACCAGGATGGCCGAACTATTCCGGACAAAACTTACCAATTATAAACAGGTAATAAACATTGAGGATGCCCATCAGGTAATAGCAGTTTTGGGAACTCCCGAAGATATATCCGACAATGAAAGACCTACAGCCCGGGATAAGTTTTCATCGCCGGGTTATCATAGGATGTACCGCGATACCGACCATAGAGTTGTTGGAGGAGTCTGTGCAGGAATGGCAGCCTACTGGGATATCGAACTCTGGATTGTCAGATTGATATTCTTCATACTAGCTATGATGGGTGTTGGCATTCTGATTTATCTCATTTTATATATCGTTCTTCCCGAGGCAAAAACTACTGCCGAAAAAATTGAAATGAAAGGGAATCCGGTCAATATCCACAATATCAAGGATTCTGTAAAAAAAGAATTTGATACTGTCAGAAAGAACATGAAACTCTAGCAGATAGCTGATTATAAATTATAAGAAGTGTAAACTTTAAAATATATATATCATGGATTTAGAAAATAATAAAGCTCAAATGCGCAAAGGGATACTGGAGTATTGCATCTTGTCGGTGTTATCCAGAAATTCGTGTTATGCAAGCGACATTATAAAGGAACTCAAGGAGGCAGAGGTGATTGTGGTTGAAGGCACTCTTTACCCGCTTCTTACAAGGCAAAAAAATGCCGGGTTACTAAGTTACCGCTGGGAAGAATCTCAACAGGGCCCTCCACGTAAATATTATGAACTAACCGCGGAAGGCCGGAAGTACCTTTCCGATCTCGATAAATCGTGGATGGAGCTTGTCGAATCAGTCAATCTGATCAGAACCAGATAATAAATTATTAACCAATAAATACTGACACTAATGGACAAGACAATTAATATAAATCTCGGTGGTACCCTCTTTCAGATTGATGATGAGGCATTCCGGAAATTACGAGATTATCTTCAGGCAATTAATAACCGTTTTGGCAATGTACAAGGCGGCCATGAGACAATTGAGGATATCGAATCGCGCATTGCTGAAATATTTCAGTCACGGAAAGGGTCGGCCGGAGTTATTACCAGGGAAAATGTAGAATCAATGATTTTAATTATTGGCAAACCGGAAGATTTTGATCAGAGTGAAGCTGAGCCAGAAGTACCTGTTTATGTTTCACAGAAAAAAAGAATGTATCGAAATCCGGAAGATAAGATTATCGGTGGTGTTTGTAGCGGTATTGCTACCTATCTCGAAACTGATCCTGTACTCTTCAGAATTCTGTTTGTTCTTTTTGCAGCATTCTTCGGAGTAGGATTCTTTGTATATATAGGTTTGTGGATTGCTCTGCCTGCAGCCAAAACAGGATCTCCACTTTACAACGTCGGATATAATAGCCCCTCAAGATTAGGAAATGCCATCAACGAAGTTTTCAGGGCGCTCGGCAGAGTATGTTATATTATATTACGAATCTTCCTGATTATGACAGGTATTTTGCTTGTGCTTACGGGATTCCTTTTCATTTTAAGCTTTGTAATGGTCTTTGTCTTCAAATATCCCGGGGCATTCTCAATCGATTCTGCAGGAGTAAACCTTATCTACTTCCCCGATTTTCTGAATTATATTGTGAATCCTGCTACCGTTCCATGGATAATTATTTTGACATCAGTTGCTTTTATATTACCAATGATTGCCCTTATCTACTGGGGTGTAAAAATGATCTTCTGGTTCAGGGCAAGAGATGGCGTGGTCAGCCTTACCGGGTTGGTCCTATGGGTAATGACAATTGCAGCCCTTACTATAATTCTTTTCAATGAGGGAATCAGCTTTGCTCAAACTGGCAAGACAACACTAGAGACTGTTCTCCCAAAATCACCTGATACTCTTTATATATTGACAGATCTTAAAATAGCGGATCTTAAATATGAAAAAATGATTTCATTGCCACATGAAGAATACACGGTTTTTCTTAATGATGAAAAGAAAGAATTGTATATCCGTCCATTTTTAAGCGTATACCGATCGGATGACAGAGCAACTCGGGTAGAAGTAAGAAAGCGTTCATCTGGCCGCACCGGGTTGGAAGCTGTGAAAAAAACAGAACAATTGCTTTACAATTACAAGATCAAAGGCGATACTCTCCATCTTGATGAATATTTTACAATACCGTTTGGGCGAAAATGGGCAGCTGATAATGTTGGAATAAACATTTATATTCCGCATGGTACTATTTTGAAATTCGAAAAAGATCCCAAAATTCTGCTTCACTCTTCATTCAGAAATGAATCTGATGAATATCTTGAATCCAGATGGGAGTCCGGAAATAGCTTATGGGTAATGACAGATAATGGTCTTGAACCTTCTGATGAAAACTCTGTAAAACATAAATAATTCCTTGTTTTTCATTCCTGATATCGAACTCGCTATGCAATTCCAATACTTTACCAGCTTTGGCTTTAGTTATACTTTTGGATCGATCTATAATAATGTAGTTAATCCAAGGTTTGGGAATTCCCCTTTTCAAGAACGTTTCTGTCCAGAGAAAAAAGGATACACAACTTAACGGCGTTAAGAAAATTTTGTTCCTTTGCTAATAATTAATTTTTAACCGGAAAAAAGAAATGACACTTTTTAGACCCAGGCTAAATATTATAACAGGATTGTTTTGTTTTGTTTTGTTTATCCCCGGAGTTGTTTTCAGTCAAGTGGTAAAAGGCAGGGTATTATCAAGCCAGACTAAATCAGGGATTGGTTTTGTGAATGTCGGGATTATTGGTAAGAATGTTGGAACTGTTACGGACCAGTCTGGTAATTTCTCGATAGAACTTGATAAAATTTATGACAATGATTCATTACGATTTTCTATGATCGGACATGAATCTAAATCCTTTCTTGTGAGTTACTTCAAAGATAATTTAATAAAAACCATATATCTGAGCCCAAAAACTTATTATTTAACTGAAGTAAAAGTGTTCTATCATAAAGTTAAAGAAATAAGATTAGGTACTCCGGTTATTTCCGATGCGCTTAAATCTGGTTTTGCAGATAATAAATTAGGTTCCGAATTGGGCATAAAAGTTCATACGAAAGAACAGGTGAAATTAGAAGATATAAATCTTAATGTGGCAACCTGCACCTATGATTCAGTTACTTATAGATTAAATATCTACCAATCACCTGATGATATAGAATATAAAAATATTCTAACTGAGCCAATTTATATTTCCTTTTCAAAAGATAAGATCAATAATGTTATAACTTTCGATCTGCGGAAATATTCAATAATAATTGAGGGAAATGTTTTAATAACTTTAGAATTATATAAAGATTTAGGGGAAGGTCGATTATTATTTTATACCGAATATTTTACCGGTACCACCTACCATAAAAAAACATCTGAGGGAAAATGGACAAAAGCACCAGGAGTAATTGGAATGTATCTTAATAGTCAATTAATAAAAGGAGGCCGTTACAGATCTAAGAAAATTTAGCATTCTGACAATTGAAGACCCCTCTGGTTTTAACATTTAGGTCATAATAATTGTTTATTAAATTGGCTTATTGACTGTTCCCGGGTTAAAAAAACCGGGGAGATAGCATATAAGTTGCTAATAGCATATTATGGAATACGAACACTCACATAATTATGATATTAAACTAGGCAATGCCTTTAAAATAGGAATTGCCATTAATATTATTTTCATAATTGTGGAGGCTCTGTCAGGCATTTTTTCGAACTCAATGGCTTTAATAGCTGATGCAGGTCACAATCTGATGGATGTTCTGGCTCTTGTATTCTCGTGGATCGCAGTTCTTTTATCACAACGAAAACCAACTCTTAAATTTACTTACGGTTTTCGTCGTTCTACAATACTTATTGCTTTGCTTAATACAATCCTGTTACTTATAGCCGTCAGTTTTATTATTTATGAAACTGTCGAAAGACTCAATAAACCAATGGAGATAAATGCTGATAGCGTGATGATTGTGGCAGCAATTGGTATTGGAGTAAATGGATTCACTGCATGGCTTTTCATGAAGGGAAAAAAGAACGATCTTAATATCCGGAGCGCTTTTGTTCACTTTTTGGCTGATGCCCTGGTATCGTTTGGAGTGGTGGTAGCTGGAATTATAATGACCTTTACCGGAATACAGTGGATTGATTCATTGGTTTCATTTGCAATTATTGCAGTAATACTTTACAGTTCATATAATCTGTTAATAGATTCGGTTAATCTGGCACTTGATGCAGTCCCCGAAAATATTAAAATCGAGTTGGTCCGTGATTATCTTACAAATCTGCCGGAGGTAACAGGGGTGCATGACTTGCATATCTGGTCATTAGGAACCACAGATGCGGCACTGACCGTACATCTCACTACATCCGTACAAACGAATGTAAATTTTATTACCAGAATTCAGCATCAGCTACACGAACAATTTAATATAGAACACTCAACTATTCAGGTGGAATACGGAGGTATGGTAGAGCTCCTAATAAATCCAGGAATTTAACAAATACTAATCCTTTAACCAGGTTGATCATAATGGTCAATTTGTTCGTAACTTATTAACTGACAATACAAAATCTACGTGAAATGATAAATAAAACTCTTGAGATTAAGGCAGCACTTCAGATGTCAAAACCTGTTAATGAGGTATTTGATGCCATAATTGACCCCTTTAAAATGTCAAACTACTTCATTTCAAAAAGTAGTGGAAAGATGGAAGAAGGCAAAAATATAATATGGCAGTTTCCAGAATTCGATATGAAATTTCCGGTTCGTGTTGGTAAAATAGAAAAAACAACAAGTAAAAAACGTATTTGGAGTAAAACAAAAATTGAATAAAATATTGCGGTGCTCTGAACCTATGGTTATGTGTCTCAAATGAATTTCTACAAATATTTTGTACATTTACAATGAAACATAATGTATACCGGATAATAATATTGTAAAAAGATTAAAATAATGAAAAGAAGAATTTTTTATCTGCTGTTCCTGCTTTTGACATTAGGATGCGCTAATAATGTGTCAACAAAATGGGATTTTAAATCGTTTTATAAACCAGCCGAAAATCCTGTTCTGAAAGCTGATTCAACTTTTACATTTATTGATCCTATAAAGAAAGAATCGGTAAAATGGCAGAAAGCAGATGTGTTTAACCCTGCTGCTATAGTAAGAAACAATAAAGTTTATTTATTATACAGGAGTGAAGATAATTCTGATGCAATTCTTGGAGGACGCACTTCCAGGATTGGCTTGGCTACCAGCGAAGATGGACTTCATTTTACAAAATACCCCACCCCTGTTTTGTATCCCGACAGCAGTAAATTTATGCAATACGATTATCCGGGAGGTTGCGAGGATCCAAGAATTGTTCAAATGGAAGATAGTCTGTATGTACTGGCTTATACATCCTGGAACTATAAAATTGCAAGATTAAGCATTGCAGTTTCCAGAGACCTTATCCATTGGGAAAAGAAAGGTCCGGCATTTGCTAAGGCCAATGATGGTAAGTTTCTTGATATATGGTCTAAATCGGGTTCGATAATCACAAAAAAGGTAGGAGATCGTATGGTAGCAGCAAAAATTAACGGGAGATATGGAATGTATTGGGGAGAAAATTTTGTAAATCTTGCCTTGTCTGATAATCTCACAGACTGGTATCCTACGCTGAATGAAAATGGAGAACTTAAAGCTTTGATAAGTCCAAGAAAAAACAAGTTTGACAGCAGCCTTACCGAATGCGGACCCCCTTCAATAATAACTGATGAAGGAATTGTGCTTTTCTATAATGGTAAAAATTCTGAAGGAGAAGATTCTGAAATTAAAATACCAAAAGGGACTTATTCAGTGGGAAAGGTAGTATTTGACATAAATAATCCGGAAAGGGTTATTTCCCGTTCCGATACATGTTTATTAAAACCAACGTTGCCTCATGAAGTTTCCGGACAATATAAAGCAGGAACAACATTTTCAGAAGGACTGGTCTATTTTCATGAGAAATGGTTTCTGTATTATGGTACCGCAGATTCATTCGTTGGTGTGGCAATTTCAAAATAGAGACAACTTAAAATGCTTGTTATCTAGATCGGGCTGAAGGTTTGGTTTTTCAGACTCCCCGGTTGGAATAAAATGTGATATCAACAGGTTATTGTTTATGAAAAGACTATGTATAAGCTCAACAATTCTCCTGGTATTTTGTTAAATGGTTAAGTTCTTAACTTCCCGGGAAGGTGAGAATAACACTTATATAGTAATTAAATGGAAAATAGTAATCACCCGACTATAGCAAACGGGAAAATATGCTACCTCGAAATTCCCGCTATAGATGTATTTCTCTCAGCAGGTTTTTACAAAAAAATTTTCGGCTGGCAAATTAGGGAACGAAGTAATGGGCAAATCGCTTTTGATGACACAATAAATGAAGTTAGCGGCACCTGGGTAGTTGGCCGCAGTCCGACAACTGAACCCGGCCTGTTAATTTATATAATGGTTGACAGTGTAACATCAACAGTAAAAGCAATTATTGCCAATGGAGGAAAGATTGTCCAGCCACTTGGTGCTGATGCTCGGGAGATGACTGCAAGATTCAGTGACCCGGCCGGGAATATATTCGGATTATACCAGGAACCAGGAGAAGACTAATTCGTATAAGGAAACAACTCGATGGACACCTTCCGACAA
>Ga0209746_1000388_pt1 | contig 22910 bp, 23 predicted proteins | sample BarGraNGADG00211_3_FD_184496 | JGI IMG/M metagenome (GOLD analysis project Ga0209746, IMG submission 184496) | Arctic peat soil microbial communities from Barrow, Alaska - Barrow Graham LP Ref core NGADG0011-211 (SPAdes) (version 2) | ecosystem: Environmental > Terrestrial > Soil > Wetlands >... | reverse complement strand
AACACCTTTGATCATGTGGTTCTGACGGATCATGAAAATTCATCCACTTTTCACATCCCTCCTAAATTTTAAAGGGAACGCACGGGGCTGCATTTATCCTGAACCTTTGAACGGCATCCCGTACAACCTTTATATACCCTATGTTTCAATTTATATGATCGCCCTGGGTGTCTCAGATTCTAAGATTGGATTGATCGTCAGCATCAGTTGGGCGTTTCAACTGGTCCTTGCTCTTTTCAGCGGGTTGATTACTGATAAGCTTGGGCGCAGGCGCACGACCCTGGTTTTTGACCTTATCTCCTGGACGGTGCCGGCCTTGATCTCAGCCTTGGCGCAGAATTATTGGTTCTTCCTGGGTGCAGGCATCATTAACAGTTTCATGAGGGTCTCCCAAAATTCCTGGATGTGTCTGATGGTGGAAGACGCCGAGCCCAGCCAGTTGATTGACATCTTTTCGTGGATCTATATTGCCGGGTTGCTATCCGCTTTTTTTGCCCCATTTGCAGGGTTGATGATCCGCTGGCTTGCCCTGGTTCCAACCATGCGTATCCTTTATCTCTTTGCCGCCGCATGCTTCGCGGTCAAGGGAATTATTACCTATAAAATGACAGGTGAAACCCAACAGGGGTTGATGAGAATGCAGGAAACGAAAAAGACGAGCCTTGTCGCCAGCCTGGGTGAATACAAAGGTGTATTGCAAGAGGTTTTACGCACCACCAGGACACTATATACCGCCGGGATCATGGTGATCATGAGCATCTGCATGATGGTCAATGGAACGTTCTGGTCCATCCTTGCTACTGAAAAACTTCAAATCCCTGCTCAGAATATTGCCATTTTTACGTTTGCCAAGTCGGTCGTCATGCTGCTTTTCTTTTTCATCGTTATTCCGCACATGTCCGCGATTCATTTCAAAGTCCCACTGATGCTGGGTTTTGCGGGTTTTACCATCAGCCAGTTGGTTTTGGTCATCGCTCCCATAAATGGTTATGGTTTGCTGATATTCAGCAACTTGCTGGAAGCTTGCAGCATAGCCACCGTGAACCCGCTGGTTGAACAGATGGCTGTCTTGACCATCAATCCGAAAGAACGCGCCAGAATCCAATCCATTTTGTGTGTTGGCATCATCTTGATCACCGCTCCCTTCGGCTGGATCGCTGGAATTCTCTCGGGGCTGGATAAGAGCCTTCCGTTCATTTTGAACATGCTCCTGTTCTTGATCGGCGGAATTCTGGCATATCTGGCAGGAGCGACTCCAAGTAAAAATCATGACATAAAAGAAATATTAATTAATTTACCAGAAGGTAATAGTGGGTGAGAACATAAAAGCGGGAAAGCAGAGGGCTTAATGGGGGGCTGCGCAGGAGAGTTTTGGAGCAAAAAAACAAGCATGGGCACATAATACAAAATGTGAAAAACAATTAATCCAGCTCGCTTTCCTTATGGGAGACTGCGAGCAGTGCGATTACGCTATTCCGATCAATGCTGGCGCAGCCAGCAGCGCTCAAAGGATTCTTCAAGTTGACCGCTGACCAGTTATTGGGCTGGACCGACTACTACTTTTCGCTACCAATCAGGCCAAGACTTATTGCTGCGCGTGTTTGTCAACTGTTTTACATGCGTACCGTCAGCATTCATCACATATAAATCGGACTATCCATCGCCTGCCCCAATTTGCTCAACCCTGAATTTTTAGCACTATCATTTGGGACAGCAATGGAAACATGCAGGTGAACAAGTTTCCGGCATCATTTTCTTTATGAAAGATGCGCGTATGGCCTACAGGGAGTTCAACGCCATTGGGGAGTTTGACCGTGACCCAGTCCATTGTCCAACCCACTGTACCTTCGGAATATGCTTTTAGATTCTGAACAGTAATATCCATCTTGCCGGAACCGCCCACTTGCATAAAGGCGAGGATTGAATCGCGATCATCTAACCATTCGTTCGGATCGTTCCAAATGATAATCATGCCTTCCTGGAGCGAACAAGTCTCCTTGATGGAATCAGCCTGTTAGCAAGAATCAAATTTTCCATAATGGTGGAGGACAATGTTTTTCAGTTCTTCACAGAGCTGCACACACTGGCTGAACATTCCCGCCTACTATTCCCTCATGGAGAGTGACGAGTGTTACTACTTTCGTAAAGAAGGGCTGCTCTTTTTGGTACTTCCCACTGTCTAATAAAATCACCCGCCAAGTGGCGGGTGATTGATTACGCAGGAATTTGAACTCTCTCGGCTCTCGGTACATAAGGCGTACCGTCAAGGTTGAAGAGCCACTTGCCCTGGCCGCGATGTTTATGATAAACCTCGGCGCAATAAGCCATGTCAGCTTGATCAATAAGGACTTTGTTCTTATCTGTGCCTAAGCGCCTGATGATTCCCTTTGAAACCCAACGCACAATCGTTGGATTTGGTATATCATATTTTCTGGCCGCATCGCTGATCCAGATTGGCGTATTTTTAAGGTGCGCGTGTCTCATATATTCAGGCAGTTGTTCTTTGGGGGTTAGTTCTCGGATGCTGGCTTCGCTCACAATGGTCTCTCTGCCTACATTGGCTGCTTTGATTGTACCAGCCTCGATCATGCGTCGCAAACGAGCCTCACTGACCCCAAGTTGGTGGGCTGCTTCTGCTATCGAAATGAAAGTAGGAAGCGCTGCCATCGCTATTCTCCTTTGTGCTACAATCCATTGCCCCACTTACGGCGAGGTTGGGGTAACTTCCCTGCGCTAGCTACCCGCTGGCGCAGGGTCAATTATTTAATAACCAGCAATTCTAGCTCCTCGCCGAGGATTTGAACCTCGAACCTAGCGGTTAACAGCCGCCCGCTCTGCCGTTGAGCTAGCGAGGAAGGCAGGCGGGATTATATAGTCAACGTGGTTCTCTGTCAAGTCGCTTGTGGAATCGGGGTCGTTGTTGTATAGTTTGAGAAACTTTACCCGAGGGAGACGCCATGAACGAATCATCCAGACCCGTCTATCGCATCACCGACCTGGCCGCTGACGAACGTCCGCGCGAACGGCTGGCGCAATTGGGCGCGCAGGTGCTCTCGAAAGCGGAACTTCTGGCCATCCTCCTGCGCGTCGGCGTGAAAGGGGAGAATGCCGTCCAGGTGGGGCAGCGCCTGCTGGATGAATTTAAAGGGCTGGCGGGATTGCACCGTGCTCCCTTCGAAGAATTGTGCAAGCAGCATGGGATCGGTGAAGCCAAGGCGGCCCAGATCAAGGCCGCCATCGAACTGGGCCGGCGGCTGGGGCTCGAGTCCCCCGACGAGCGCCCAACGGTCAATAGCCCGGCGGACGCAGCCGCGCTGGTGGCCTACGAGATGTCTGCGCTGGAGCAGGAGCACCTGCGCGTCATTCTGCTCGATACGCGTAACCGGGTGCTGGATATCGTTGAGGTCTATAAAGGCTCGGTCAATTCGTCACAGGTGCATGTGGGGGAGCTGTTCAAACCCGCCATCCGGCGCAACGCCACCGCGCTGATCGTTGTCCATAACCATCCCAGCGTGGATCCGACTCCCAGCCCGGACGATGTGACGGTGACGCGCGCCATTGTCCAGGCCGGGAAACTGCTGGATGTGGACGTGCTCGACCACATGGTTATCGGGCAGGGGAGATGGGTATCGCTGAAAGAACGAGGGTTGGGGTTTGCATAAAATGATCGACCGGCACTTTGATGTGCAGGACAATTTTTGATTCTAGCCACATAACAGTATCAGATGGAATACCGAATAAGCCTGTCAACCACATCCGCCGGGGGACTAAAGTCCCCGGCTCAAAGTTAAAGCCCGCTTTAGCGGGCTGCTTTAAGCCGTCTTTAGACGGCTTCCACTGTGAGACGGGGGATTCACGTGTACCACGCTCTTTGGGGTATCCCCCGGCGTAAGGCAATTCTAGCAAGGTTCCGGGTGCTTGGTTTTTGGTCTACTTGTAATTTGCTGCCAGGTAATCAATCAGGGTTTGCTGTTCCTGCGAATTGAGTTGCGCTCCTTTGCTGACCATGCGTTGCACTGTGGTTGTCCACTGATCGGCTGTCTTGTGGGCCGAAGTAACGCGATCTGCTGAGTGGCATACGGAGCAGCGCTCCTGCAACAAAGTCTTGCCATCGGAGGAACCGCCGGAAGAAGCAGGGGTCGTATTGCTTGTTCCGCAGGACGCCAGAAGTGTTCCAATGAGCAGGGTCAAAAGAAGAATGCTGATAAGGGAAATTATGTGCTTGTTCATGGGTTGCTCCTATAGAGTGAATTACAAGGTACTGTGTAAATATATGAACCCAAATTGCTATAATAACCTGTATATTAATCGATAAATGTTCATAGTTTTATGCAAGAAGCAGGTTATCTCGTCGTATGTCACACGCTATACTTTACACCAAAATTCTGAAATTCTCCCATCGCTATTTCCCATTCAATCCTCGTTTCATCCACCCTCCCGGCGCGCGGGCCGTTTTTCACCGCTTCTGCAAACTTTTCCAGCCTGTCGCGCGAACCCTCCGCCACCGTCTCCACCGTGTCATAACCCACATTGCGTACCCAGCCAGTGAGACCGAACAGCACACCGGATTGCTGGACGAAGGAGCGGAAGCCCACGCCCTGTACGTGTCCCGTCACCCAGATGTGGATGCGTATCAGGTCACCCGGTTTTGGCTCCGTCATGGTGTTCCTTCTTTTGCGAATTCAAACCCAGCCGACAGACCGTGGATTCGAAATGAACGCTCGTCACTTCGACGGCGGCCTGCGCCTGAGCCGGTTTTGCAAAACCGGGCAGGCTGCCAAGGCTGAGAAAGAGTGTGAGAAAGCAGCGCATTTTACCTCCCGAGGAAGAAAAGCAGCGGAGTCAGTGTGAGCGGACTCAGAATGGTACTGACGAAGACGATGGCTGTCACCAGGGAGGCATCAAGTTTGTACTCGTTGGCCAGGATGGTCGTCATCACTGCTGAGGGCATCCCGGCCTGGGTAATTCCAACCTTGCTGGCGGTGCTGTTCAAGCCAAAGAGGGCGGCCATTACCAACCCGATCACCGGTCCGACCAGCAGGCGGCAAACCACCGGGATGCTCAGGGCACGCAGGTTGTGCGTCCACTCCACTTTCTGCAATTCCAACCCGAGCAGGATGAGCATGGCAGGGATAGCCCCGCCGGCTGTCAGTTCCACCGTCTTCTGGATGGGAGTGGGCAAACTCCAGCCGGTGCGAATGAATAGTACTGCCAGAATAATGGCATAAATCGTGGGGACTTTCAAGAGCCCCAGCAGGGCTTCCTTCAGGCGCAGGTGGCCGAGTGAGGCAATCAACACGCCCCCAGTGTAGAGCAGCAGGGAATTCGTTACAAAGTAAATGCTGGCGTATGCCAGAGCCTCCTGCCCGAAAGCAAAGGAGATGAGCGGCAGGCCATAATTGCCGTTGTTGGCAAACAGGCTGGTGAGAACCACGACGGTCAGCAGGGTACGTTCCAGGCGGAGCAATTTGCCAAGCACGAAAGCGATCCCGGCGATGATCAACATAACCGAGGCGGAGTAGCCCACCATCAGGACAATGCTTTCCACAGCTAACTTGCTGCTGATCAGCAGGTTGAAGATCAGCACCGGGCTGAGGATATAAAAAATAACCCGCCCCAGCGGGCGCGAGTCAATTTTGAGCGCTCTCCCCAAGGCAAAGCCTGCGCCGCTAAGCAGCAGGATGGGCAGGAGGTTGTTGACGAAAACGTTCAGTAACGGCATAAGGGTTATGAGATATTGGGCGCCCAGCGATCCTGATAGCTATTGAACTGCCGAACGAATAAAACCGGTTTTACTCTTTCTCGTCCGGTTCTTCCTCGACGAAATCCACTTCCGGGTCAACATCGAACAAGGAGAAGTTTCCCATATCCTCGGTGAAGGACAGGGCATCCAGCGCTTCTTCGATGGAGTCGGCTTCTTCGTCGTCTTCTTCGATCTCATGCAGTTCTTCCAGTTTGGCGCGGACGCCTTCTCCTCCAATCTTGGAGAGTGCCCAGATAAGTTCACGGCGCACTTCCGGCTCATCCTCGTCTTCGAGGATGTCGAGCAGAACCGGGCGGGCAGATTCCAGTTCCAATTCTCCGGCGGCGTGGATGGCCTCGGAACGAATATCTTCGCCGGGGGAGCGCAACTGCGAAAGCACCTGTATTCTCCAGCGGTCGTCACAAGAGCGACCCATGGCCAACAGGGCGCTGACCATCCAATCGTGGTCTTTCTCGCGGTAAGCGGCCTCGATGAGCGGAACAACCTCTGCGCGCCCCGAATATCCCAGTGATTCCAGCGCCCTTCGGCGGACCAGAATCTCTTTGGCGGAAGTGGTCGCTGCGAGCAGTTGGTCTTCAATCTTGTGGTGGAGTTCCGCCTGGATTTTGTCCAGTTCGCCCAGGTTCACAAATTGACCCAGGACATCCGCGGCGGCAGCCCGCACTTCAACAGCCTCGTCATTGTTCAGAAAATTGAGATATACCGGAACGAGTTTCGCGTCGTCGCATTCCCACAGCAGACGGATAGCCCGGGCGCGGACTTGTGGATCGGTATCGGTGAGCAGGGAGCGCGCCAAGTCGTCGAAGGAGGTTAGCTTGTCCGCTTCGGCCAGGTCTTCCAGGTCTTCGAGCAGGGTGTGTTTGCGGCGTTGCGACACTTGCGGCCAGGCTTTAATCAACTTCTTCAAATCAACAGGTTCCAGGTTCAAAAAACGGTGCAAATAACGCGCCGGGAAGGGTTTGCTCTCATCGAGCAGGGCGTCCACAACGGTCAGAAAAGGTGCATTCTGAGTCATACGGTTTTTATCTTTCTATATCAGGGTAAGGTGAAGTTCACTGGACTTATGATGTCTTTTATATAAAAGAAGCCGAGCAGGGTGATCAGGATGATGAAACTGATTCCGTTGATCATGGCCTGGTATTTGGCCGGGATGCGGCGGCGCAGGAAGATTTCGGGCAGGGTCATGAAAATGCGCCCGCCATCCAACGCCGGGATCGGCAGCAGGTTAACCACAGCGATGGTGACGGTCAACGAGATGATGGTCAGAAGGGTGTAGTTGGTCGGTTTGGTGGAAGTCCCGCTGGTTGAAGTTGTCTGGCGGCTGGAAACATCACGGGCGACAGCTTGCTGGAATAAGTTCCAAACGCTGCGCGGACCGCCGATCTGGGCAGCCTGAGGAGAAATCGTCCCGGCGATGATGCGGCCGGGCAGGGCCAGTAGGCTGTTTATGTCCCGACCGGTGGCGGAAAAGGCTGCCGGGATGGTCTCAAACCAGGACTTGGCCGTGAGAAGCGGCTGGCCGATGCCTACACCCATCGGCCCCTGGTCAGATGGATAGACGGAGCGAGGCGTGACGGTGATTTCCAGCGCCTTGCCAGCGCGCAAGATGACCAGCGGGAGCGGCAGGTCAAGGTAGTTGTGGGTGATCTCGGTCAGCCGATCGTAACTATTGACATGCAATCCACCCGCAGCCAGCACCACATCGCCCACCTGTAACCCGGCCTGTTCTGCTGGTGAAGCGGAGTCAATGCTGGCGATGACGGCAGTGTGGCTGTCAGGGATGCCGATCTGGCTGAAGAAGAGGGTGTAGACCACAACTGCAGTCAACAAGTTCATGCTGGCCCCGGCCAGAAGCACGGCAATGCGTTTCCAGGGGTTGGCGGCAGCCATCCCGCCTGGTGCGTCCGGGTCGTCTTCCCCTTTGATTTTGTTAAATCCACCCAGCGGGATCCAGTTCAGGGTGAACTCTGTACCAGGTCTGACTTCATTGAGAGTTCCGCTTAAATGGATTTCGCCGGGTTGCAGGCGGTTGGTATTTAATTTCGCGTCTTCACCCGTGGGGGGGACAGAAGACGGAACAGACGATGGTTTGTGCTCCGAAACCGGATCTGACCGGTATAGTCCGTCTTCTGTGGCCGCAAACTCTATGGAACGCAGCACGAGCTTACCGCGAATGGAAGCAGCAACGGCATTTACCGGGCGATGGATGGACAGCGTGTGATCGAAAGGCAGGTCGAAATTTATCGGGATAACCAGGCATTCCTTCCCGATAAGGATTGATCCTTTCCCGCGCCAAAGTCGTAACAGACGCGGTGGAAAGCCGATGCCAAATTCTTCAACCTCGATATTCAGCAACCGGGCGACGATAAAGTGCCCTAATTCGTGGAGCAAGATGATTCCGGCGAAGACCAGCACGAAGATGATTCCGCCGAGTAGACTTGTACTCATGTGTAAACCTCGACAATAATAAATTGCGCCTCCTGCGAGGCGGTCACGCTGATTATATCCGTTTTGAGCATTGTCTGCTAATCTGTGCGGCTTCTATTATTCAAATCTCATGAGGATTGTGGATGAATTTTCCACCAACCTAGCCGGTCCCCCGACTTTTGCCAGACGCACTTCCCGGACCCCGGGGATATTTCCCACCAGTTTGGCCGTTTTTTCCGCCGCAGCCCATGTGCAGATCACATGGACGTTCGGTCCTGCGTCAATTGTGTAGCAGACCGGCAGTCCCTTTGCTCGCGCAGCCCGCACGGCCTGTATAACAGCCAATGTGGCGGGCTGCCAGTAGAACAGCGGCGGTCGCGATGTCATCATCACGGCATGCATCAGGATGGAATCTTCTTCCACGATTTCTGCAAAGGCCGCAAAGTCACGGTTCAAGATGGCATGCCGGCAGATGCCAAGGCGGCGTGGGGCGTCGTCCACGCGGGCGGACTGGAGCGCGGATGTCCCGGCCATGGTATGACCTTCGGTGGAGCCGGTCAGTTTATGATCGGTGCTGATCATTGCGATGCAGTCGGTCAAGTCCCAGTGTTCGGGCGGGGCAATGGAGACGGCATAGGAATCGGCGTCGCCTGTCCCGGCAGCCCACTCGACGAATCCGCCCGGGATGGAGCGGCAGGCCGAACCGGAACCGCGGCGTGCCAGGCGTGAAAGAGCGGCAAGATCGAAGAGGTGCCCTCCCGGTAGGACATCGGGATGGTATCCCGGCAGAACACCGGGACGGTGTGAGCTTGTCGAAGGATCTAGCCCGGCTGCTTTTGTGGCGGCTAGGGCCAGCGCGGCAAAAGCCGATGCAGACGAGGCAATCCCGGTCCCGGTTGGGAAGTTGTTTTCGCTCTCCACCCGGGCGAAGTGCTGGATGCCGGCCAGCGCGCGCACCTCGTCCAACATCTTGCTGACGCGCGCGTGCGCCATGCCTCTGGCAATTTTTCCGTTTATTTTAATTTCGTCCGCCGGGAGACGCGTGTCAAAAATGACAGTGGTGCGAGTTTCCAACCCCTCCAGGTTCATCGAAATCGAGCCATTCGCTGGCAGGCTCAGGGCATCGTTGCGGTTTCCCCAATATTTTATAAAGGCAATGTTCGGGTTTGCGAGGGCTGTGAAAGGATGCATAAGCAAAGTTTATCACAGTTGCAGTGGGCTTAAAAAAGAGAACCGCCTGATTCAGACGGTTCTCGAGCAGGTTCATCTTCGGAAGTATTTACTTCGTGAAGAAGTATTTCTTGACGAAATAGACGACCAGGAGCGTCAGAACGACCGGGGCGAGGAAGCCAACCACGGCGGTGAACATGCCGGTGAGGTAGGGCCCAATGAAGGGGAGGCTGTCCAGCGCACTGGCGACTAGGTACAGCAAGAAGAAGCGGATGCCAAAGTTCACCACGTCATTCGAGTCAAGGAACAGGATCGCTGCCAGGATTCCCATGATCACCAGGATCAGGGACAGCCATAAGAATGAGAGGCTGAACAGGCCGGCGACGATGGCGATGAGCAGGCCGATGAGGTATAGCCACTTACCGATTGTCTTACTCATTTTTTTGGATCTCCTTTGGTTGGTGTGAGAGAATTAGATGGACGTTCGAACTATATAACATCTATCGGCGCGGAAGGTTACGGAGAATTTGCCATATTTTTGGGGCTTCCAGAATGTGATTTGAACTTGTGTTTTCCGCCGTAGCGGATGCCCTCGGCCGCAGGGTTGGCCGAGGGCTGAAAGAAAGTTTAAGCAGATCTCATCGTGATTACTGCCGCTCCAACGAGCTGACCTTTACGTAGTTGTTCCAGCGCCTCCCCCGCCTGTTCCAGCGGGAAGGGCGTCAACTCCGTTTTTACCGGCACCTGCGGGGCCAGCGCCAGGAATTCCTCGCCGTCGCGGCGGGTGAGATTGGCGACCGAGCGGATGACGCGTTCCTCCCAGAGCAAATTGTAGGGGAAGGCGGGGATATCGCTCATGTGGATGCCGCCGCAGACGACCACGCCGCTCTTGTTCGTGGCTTTCAACGCAGCCACTACCAGCGGACCGACCGGGGCGAAGATCAGCGCGGCGTCCAGGTTCTCAGGCGGTGCCTGGGTGGAATTCCCTACCCAGTCCACGCCCTGGCGCAGGGCGAACTCCTGTGCGGCTGTGTCGCCGGGACGGGTGAAAGCGTATACCTTTTTGCCTTCGTGTTTGGCTATCTGCGCAACGATGTGCGCCGCCGATCCAAAGCCGTAAATTCCAAGCGTTTCCACGTTCTCTCCGGCCATGCGGTAAGCTCGATAGCCGATCAGACCTGCGCACAGCAGCGGGGCTGCTTCCACATCGGTGAAGGCGGTGGGGAGGGGGAAGCAGAAGGGTTCGTCGGCGACGGTATATTCGGCGAAACCGCCATCCACGTTGTAACCGGTAAAAGTGGGATGGTCACACAGATTTTCCTGTCCGCGCCCACAATAGCGGCAGGTACCGTCGGTAGCTCCCAGCCAGGGCACGCCGACCCGTTCCCCGGTCCGGAAGCGCTTCGCCCCTGGTCCGGCCTGGATGACCGTCCCGACGATTTGATGTCCCAACACCAGCGGCAATTTCGGTTCGCTCAGTTCACCGTCCACGATATGCAAGTCGGTGTGGCAGACGCCGCAGGCATGGACTTTGAGCAGAACCTGTCCCGGTCCCGGCTGCGGGATGGGCAATTCAACCAGTCTCAACGGCTGGCCTGGCGCTTCGAATAGCATGGCGCGCATGGTTTGCATCTCGGCTCCTTTCAGGGTGTGGGCAGAAACGGTGTGACATCATGACCGTCGCGCAAGGCCACAAGGAATGGGAACGGGTCCACTTCGCCGCGGCGGGCGCGCCAGTCCTCGGGATAGGTGGGATGCGAAATCCCGAAGTGAACATGGGATGGGGTGGCACGGGCATTGCCGGTGTGACCAACGTAGCCGAGCACTTGTCCCGCAGCTACCCGCACCCCGGGACTGATCCCCGGCTCGATGGCCGACAGGTGCGACCCATAGTAGCGCACGCCATCGTCCCAGAGGATGGCGACGCATAACCCGCCGCGCAGGGTCAGATCATCGTGCTCCGGGTCCCAGAGGTCTTCGTAGGAGACGAAGTCAACCACGCCGTTCATTACGGCGACAAACCTTGCCCCTTCCGGGGCGATGATATCCGTGGCCGGATAACCGTGACTGGCTACGCTCTCAGCGAAATCAGCCACGCTCGATGGCTGGACCGGAAAAACACAGGTCCATGAAATCGGAGTCTCAATGGGAGTTTCAGTCAGTGTTTCGGTCGGTGTTTCGGATGGCGTGACCGTGAGCGTTTCAGTGTCATCTGGGGATGGGAAAGGAGTGAGAGTGAGGGGCAGGAGAGAAGGGGGGACTGTAACGGTGGGAAGAGGTGCGGAGGTGGGAGAGGGAAGCGGTAAAGGGATGCCCAGCATCGGAGAGAAACCGGCCAACAGAAATCCGAGAATCAGAAGAAGGCTCCGTTTCATGGTTCAAGTCACCTTTTTTTGTGCAACGCTTCCAAGTCCGGGATGTCCTGCGCGGCTCGGCGCAGAATATCGAAGGCAGTATCCGTCAACAGGTCCAGGCGCATTGCAGCAACCGGTTCTCCGATATCGGCTTGTTCAAGTATTTTGATGATATTGCCGCGCAATCCGCTGGCGCGCCGCGCCCAGCGCGAGTCAACCGAAAGCCGTTCCAGACGGGCGGCGAGCAGGCGGAGTAGTGCGATTGGCTGGTTGTCAGTCACGAGGGTATTATAGCGTAAGGCGACCCATCGTCAGGATGGATCGCCTATTGTTTAAATACCGGCAGTGAGCGACCGGGGGTTTAATCTTTGATTTCTTTGAGCAATTTTCGGGTAGTCTCGATGAGTTTCGAGCGCACTGGGCGGGCATCCTGACCGGCTTCCTGCATTCCCAGAACGATGCCACCGACCACCGGGGGGACAGTCAGGCGAATCAATCTGGCTCCCGGCGCAGTGCGTTGGATAGTCGCGCGCATACTCTCGGTCATCAACGGATGCCCGTCGTACAGACTGCCGATCAGTACAATATCGAAGACCTCTTTTTGCAGATCAAGTTGGTTAATGACGCTGACGGCCATCATCCCCAGTTCGCTGCCCGCCCAGCGGATGACTTCCAGGGCTTGCGGGTCGCCCTGCCGGGCAATCTCGAAGACAAGCAGGATCATGGCCGGGTTGAAGGCGAAGCGGCCCAGGTACACCCCTTCGACCAGGTCATCCAGGTCTTTGGCTCCGGTTTGCTGTAAAAAGGCGGGAGTAAGGGCGGTAGTGATTCCGCGTTTGACCCACTCGAAAGTGACGGCGCGCATCGCGCGGGCAAGGATGTCGAAGCCTCCGGCAGCTTCCCCGGACCAATGACTGCCGCCACCCACCACGCGGCCTTCCCGCTGGTGGTCCTTGCTCCAGCCGCGGCAGTTGCAGCCGGTACCCGAAACGACCGAGATGCCCCATCCTTCTGCCGCGCCAGCCAGAATCCCAAGAGTGGTGTCATTGACGATCTCCAACGGACACGGCAGTTTCAAAGGCTGGATGGCGTCCAGGTGAGCCTGCCGCTGGCTGGGCCAGTCGTAACCAGCCAGTCCCATCCCCGTCCCGGCAATTTGTGAGATTCTGATTTTTGCCATCTCAAGGGCCTGGGTGGTGATATCGAGCAGGTTTTTGGTGAGTCTGTCGTAGCCGACCGACTCCCAGTTACCGGGGCCGGCCAGGCCAAAGCCGACGGCCTCACCGGTCTCATCTGCGATCAGGGCGTGCGTTTTGGTCCCGCCTGCGTCTACACCGAGAAAATATCTCATTTCTTTTCCTCTATCACGGGATTTTCCAAAAGCGCTCATTTCCAGAACTGCGGCAGATATTCTTTATAACTGGTCAAATAATCATCCAGAATCTGCTTAGCGAGTTCGAAATCGTTAACCACCGGGTCGAGCAGGAGGCATTGCAGGGCTTTCTCGCGCGAGCCTTCGACGGCCGCGTCTACGCATAACTGGGCGACGGTGACTTCGCGGCGCAGGATTTCGGCCACCGGTTCGGGGAACGCTCCAACGTGGACCGGGTGGATGCCGTCACCGTCCACCACCACCGGCGTCTCTACTGTACAACCGAGCGGCAGGTTGGTGATCTGTCCCTGATTGGACAGGTTGGCCGCCAGGTGGTAGCGCGTACTCGCTCCGGCCACGTTCTCGATCATCTCCAGTGCACCCTCGGAATCGGTATCTTTCAGGCCATCAATCGTTGCCTCGCCGTCGGCCATGCTTTTAAGTCTCTCGTGTTCGAACTCGCGCAAAGCGGCGTTCATATCCCAGTCGTAGAGCGGGAGGTGGTACTTTTCCCAGGGCTTGGTGGCCGGGTCCGAGACCCAGGGCAGGTACTCGCACAGATGGCTGTCGCCGGGAACGGGGAACAGGCCAAAGGCATCGAAGACGCGCCTCGTCAGGGGCTCAAAGGCCGGGTCCAGTTCGAAGAAACGCTTCCGGAAGAGCGGATAAAGGTCTTCGCCGGTCTGCCGGTCGCGGATGGAGATGATCCAGGAGAAGTGGTTCAGCCCGGCGGCGCGAATATCCACGCGTGGGACGATCTGCGTTTTGACCTGAGTGTGGAGCGGGGCCTGCATGGGATCAGCGTGCATCCCAACGATGCCCTCTGGCACCTCGATACCCAAGTCTTTGGCCAGGGCAATGCCCACCATCGTGTAGCCGATGAAAATCTGGTGGCACAGACCGACGGCCTTGATTTTAGTATGGCGGTTGACCGCGTCGCAGATGCGGATCATCGGGTTTGTAAAATTGATGAACCAGGCATCTGGGCACGCCTGCTCCATGTCATGGGCGATCCCCATCACCGGGCCGATATTACGGGCTGCGTGGGCAAATCCACCCGGGCCGCCATTCTCGGCGTACGGCTGCCGGACCCCGTACTTGAGCGGGATTTCAAAGTCTTTTCTCCACAGTCCTTCGCGTGCCCCAACTTCGATGGCCGAGACGACAAAGCCCGCGCCTTCGAGTGCTTCTTGATGATGGGTGTGGGCGGTGATGGTGATGCCAGAATCCCACTCGCGGTTTAGCCGTTCAGCCAGACGTCTAACAGTATCGAGCGTTTCGAGATTATGGTCAACGAGTGCCAGCGTGGAGCCGCGCAGTTTTTTGCTACGCACCAGGGCAGAAAGCGTATTTTCCCCAAAGGAGGCGCTGCCTGCGCCGATGACAACGATTTTGGTTGGGAGAGTCATAGTAGTCACCACATTGGATAAACATGAATTTTCTTCGTGTTCTTCGCATCCCTAGGTCCCATTTTTATTGGATTGCGGTTATTGGACGGTCAATTCATACCAGTTCTCGCCGAGTGTTTTGCTGCTCGAGGTGATAGTTACCATTAGCTTGTACTTCCCCGGCCCAAGCGATGGCAGAGTCAATTTGGTCTCTGCCGAGACCCCATCGGCAGGGATGTGCACTGGGAAGGTAGCTGAGGCAATATCGCCCATCCCACCTTCCAAGCGCCAGTCGCAGGTCGCACCGGGGAGGGCTTGCGCCAGGTCGTTGACGACGCAGAACGACACCAGGATCGCTTTGCCGGCTTCCATATTATCCGGCAGCCTAAAACTGGGCAGAACCGGCTGCATGGATCGCCGCAGGGCGTCAAAGGCGGGCTTTGGGGTCCGCCAGTAATCCACCACCGACCAGGTCACGGCGGGCCAGGGGTCGCTGAAATCGAACTGGAAGAGACCGGTGACTTTGGTGTACTTGGCGCGCCGGTAGCATTCCGTGGCATATTGAATGACCCAACTCTGATATGCCTGGCTGTTGGCAATAAATTGATCCAGCGAGACGCCCAAGGCGATCCCGTTATCGAAGGTCTCGGCAGGCTGGAAATCATGGAAGCGCCAGGTTTCCCAGACTTCACGGGGGTGGTGCAGTTCCTCCGGCGTTTTCTCGATGGGTGGAATGTTTTTGTAAGTAGAGCGCTCCATTTTTATGCCCCAGGCTTTCATCCACTCCTGGATGGATTTCCAATGGTTCTTTTCGGTCAAATTCCACAGGGACGTGCCAAATTTGATCAGAGTTTTTGTGGTCGTACTGATCTTTTTCTGAGAGTCGAGCCAGCCTTTGAAGCGCACTAATTCAGAGTAACCGGCATCCGGTCCGAACTGCGGTAACATGCGCTGGACGTTTTGTCTGACCGGCAGCCCCTGCGCTCCGTACTCGGTTACGAAAGGAGCGGCAGGCAGATTCTGATAGTCGCGCCAATGGCCCACATACCAGCCGGGATAGGTGTGCCCATCACCGGTGCCGGAGTTGCGGTGAACGTAGCGCGCCGGGTCGAGTTCGCGAACAACCGCTTCCAGCCGCGCATCCAGGTCGCGGTTGTGGGCTGGATCATAAAGACCGCCCGCCTGGCCCGCCATCCAGGGTGCATCCCAGGGACTTTCGTTGTGACAGCACCAGGCGGCGATGGATGGGTGGTTGTACAGTCCGGTAACCATAGCCCGCATCTGGCGTTCGGCCTCGGCGTGGAATTCCGGTTCGTCCGAATAGCCCCATTGGAATGGGAAATCCTGCCAGACGAGCATCCCGGCCCGGTCACAGGCTTCGTGGAATTCGGGCGGCAGCACATGGGCGTGGACGCGCAGGATGTTCAGGTTGGCTTGCTTTGCCAGGGCCACATCGCGGGAGTAGAAGTCACCGCCCGCGCCACCGCCAAATGGGTGTTCCTTGCCGCCGGCCGCTTCCAGGAAAAGCGTTTCAGCCAGCCACTGGGAAGGCAGATAGTTCGAGCCGCGCGGAAAGTAAGATTGGCCGTTGATGAACCAGCGGAAACCAGCCTCCACCCGGACGGTGCGAAAGCCAAACAGGCTGGAGCGGGAGAAAGTCTCCTTGGTGGAAACCAGCGAAGCCGATACATCGTACAAGTGTGGAAATCCCCGGTCCCAGGGCTGCCAGGGACGAATGTCTTTGACAGACATCTGAATTGAGTGGACGCTCTCGCCTTCCGGCAACTCCAGTGTGAACCTGCCAGTCTGAGTCTTGCCTTTGAAATTCTCGGGGGCGCAACGGACCTCGAGCTGGGCGCGCTGTTTCCGGGTCCGGTTGCGCACCGTGAGTTCGGCGTGAAGGGCGGGGGGCTGAGTGTCCATGTCCGCGCGCAGGAGCAGACGGTCGATCGTTACTGCACCGTGCTGCTCGAGATAGACACGGTTCCAAATTCCGCCGGTGTTATAGGATTGACCGACAGGTTCCCACCCTCCGCCAGGACGGCAGTCATGGTGGTTGAGTACTCCCTTGATGAGGCGCTTGTGCAAATGCCAGCCATCTGGTCCGGGCGTTTCGTAAGGGCTCTCGACTCGCACGGCCAGAGTGTTTTTCCCGGAGCGGAGCGTTTCGGTCACATCGAAAGTGAAGGGTTCGAAATAGCCGGTATGATGCCCAAGGTGCTCACCGTTGAGGTATACATCGGCGAAATAATCCACGCCATCGAAATGGAGGGTGGTAAACTCCCCGCGCGTGCGGTGGCGGAATTCATGGCGGAACCAGACGACACCGTGATGGTCAAGCCCGCCCAGGAACCAGTTTTGCGGAATGTTCATGCGCGGCCAGGCAGAATCGTCGTAACCGGGTTGAGCGAAGTCGGAATTGTCTTCGGTACAGAAACGCCATAGGCCTGTAAGATTCAATCTTATCCTTTCGATCCGCTCTGCAATTTTACACCATCTGACCACCCAGGTTGGCCAAGCTGGATAAACTGTGCAGAGGCTTTCGTCCCGGATATGCTCACAAACTCAGTCATGAGCCAAAAAGGTGGCAGCGCACCCAATGGTCCGGGGTGATTTCTGCCTTCTCTGGTATAACGTGGTGACAAATGTTCATTACTTTTGGGCAGCGTGCCGCGAACGGACAGCCTGGTGGCGGATCAATCAATGACGGCACCTCGCCGCGTACCCCGATATCCTTGCGTGTACGCAGACCAGCGCCCGGATCGGGGACGGCAGAAAGTAAGAGCTGGGTGTATGGGTGCACTGCACCGCCCATGATTTCCTCGCTGTTTCCGCCTTCGACGATGTGCCCGGCGTACATCACCATGATCAGGTCTCCGATATAGCGGGCGGAGGCTAAATCGTGAGTAATATACAAATAGGAAATGCCGCGCTGTTCTTTGAGTCTGGAAATCAAATTGAGAATACCCATACGGATGGAGACATCCAACATGGAAATGGGTTCGTCGGCCAGGATCAGTTTGGGGTCCACTGCCAGAGCGCGCGCGATCGCAATACGCTGTCGCTGTCCGCCGGAAAGTTGATGCGGGTAGCGACGGGCGATTTCCGCTGCAGGTTTGATGTCAACGGTCTCCAGCAGATCGCAGACGCGGTCGTGGATTTCTTGGCGTCCAGCGGCCTTCTTATGGATGATGAGCGGACGTGCCAGGTGATGCTCGATGGTATGAACAGGGTTTAACGATGCGAATGGATCCTGGAATATCAATTGGACTTTACTACGATAGTCTATGGAGGCCCGGCGCGGTTCGGTTTTTAGAATATCTGCGCCCTCAAAGAAAATCTCGCCATGCGTCACCGGGATCAGGCGGGCGATCATACGGATGGTGGTTGTCTTTCCGCTGCCCGATTCTCCCACCAGCGCAACCACCTGGCCGTGCTGCACGGTAAATGTTGCATCTTCTACGGCATGAACCTGCCGGGCGCTCGCGAATACCCCAATTGGAAAGTGTTTGGTCATGCCGCGTACATCGAGAATGTTTTTGGATTCAGAATTTAACCGGATCATAAGGGTCTCTTAATATAAATGGCAGGCGACTGAATGGTCAGCGGAGACGGTCTTTGTCAAGGGGGCACTCTGTGAACAAACCGGCATGGCTTTTGGGCAGCGTGGATGAAAGCGACAGCCGGTCGGAGGCGTTACCAAGTCGGGGGGGGAACCGGGAATGCCGGTTAGTTTGTGTTTTTCTCCGCTAATGGATGGGAAGGAGTTCATCAATCCCAGGGTATACGGGTGCAGGGGGTTGTCGAAGAGTTTCCGCGCCGGGGCTTTCTCGACGATTTCGCCGGCATACATAATTGCGATATGGGTTGAAAATTCCACCAGGAGGGACAGATCGTGGGTGATGAACAGGATCGAAAATCCCAGTTTCTCTCTCAGCGTAGCGATTTGCTGGAGAATATCTTTTTGCACTACCACATCCAGGGCTGTGGTTGGTTCATCCAAAATTAACATGGGTGGGTTCAACGCTATGGCAATGGCGATTACTACTCGTTGGCGCATTCCCCCTGAAAGTTGGTGAGGGTAACCGTCAAGACGCTGTGGTTCAATCCCTACGAGATCGAACAGGTTTATGGCGCGTTCGGTTGCTTCTATTTTCGAGAGGCCGTGGTGCAGCATTACATCCATGAGTTGCTCGCGGATGCGCATGACTGGGTTAAGGGCGTTCATGGCGCTTTGGAAAACGATGGAAATATTGCTCCACCTGAATTGCTCCAGTTCATCATCGTTCATCTCCAGAATATCACGACCGGCAAAAAGTGCCCGTCCGCCGGTGATTAGTGCTGGAGGATGCAGTATACGCAATATGGCGTGGGCGATGGTTGACTTTCCACTACCGGATTCACCGGCCAAACCAACCACTTCACCAGGTTTTATCATGAACGAGACTCCATCCACTGCCTTGACCGGCCCGCGAACGGTCAGATATACAACTCGCAAGTCTTGGATATCCAGGAGTGGTCGGTCAGGCGATAGGTTCTTTAACGACGGGAGTTGACCGTTTTGCGCCGATGTGGAATTTTCTGAGGACACTGGAAATCTCTTTCTCGCTTCTCAAGCGGGGGTTGGTAATTTCGTCCATGGCATAGATGAGCATAGTGGTGGCAAATGAGACCAGGGCAATGCAAAGGCCGGGCGGTAGGAAGGTCCACCAGGCCTCTTGTAGCAGCGCAGAATTGTTCGAAGCCCAGAATAGCATTGTGCCCCAGGAGACGTTATTTACGTTCTCAAATCCCAGAAAAGCCAGGCCGGCATCAGATGCGATGGCGTAAGCAACCGAACCGAAGAGGGAAGATACCACCAGCGAGAGCATATTGGGGAGTATCTCGGAAAATACGATTCGGGATGTATCTTCACCGCTCACCACGGATGCAGAAACAAAGTCTTTTTCGCGCAAACTGAGTGTCTGGGAGCGGAAAACTCGTGCGGACCAGGCCCAGCCAGTGGCAGTGAGCACCAGAATCACAGTGATGATACCTGGAGGCAGGAATGATGCAAGGGTAATCAGCAACGGCAGGCCCGGGATGAGCAGGAAAACATTCGTGAACATATTCAGCAATCCATCTATCACTCCGGGTAAGTAACCTGCTATCATTCCGATAATCAAGCCAATCAGCGTGGTAAACATCCCAACTGAAAACCCGATAAAAAGTGAAATGCGTGCGCCCCATACTACTTGCGCGAATACATCCTGCCCTTGTCCGGTTGTGCCCAGCCAGTGCTCACTGGAGGGTGGTCGATGCGGATGGTCAACGAACCGGCTTGGGTCGCCAGGAGTAATGAGCGGAGCGAATATAGCCATCAAGATAAAGACTGCCAGAATCACCAGTCCGATAATCGCCTTTGGCTGTGTTACCAGGCGCTGGAAAAATTCCAATTGTGTAGAGATGGGTTTCTTCACCGAGACTGGCAGAAGTGACTCGTTTTTGAGGTGAGACGGGGTCGTTTTCGTATTTAGGTTCATGATTATTATTTCTAATCCCGTTCAGCTTACCCGGACACGCGGGTCAAGGCGAACGTATAAAATATCCACGAGAAAGTTCGCGACCAGGACTGCCAAAGTAATCATCAGGAATAGAGCTTGCATGAGAGGATAATCTTGAGTAGTGACAGACCGCACCAGATAAAAGCCCAATCCTGGATAGGAAAAGACCATCTCGGTCAAGAGTTGACCGGCAACTACAAAGCCAATTGACATTCCGAACTGGGTAATGTTTGGCAGGATGGCATTGCGCATAGCGTATTTGAACATAACAGTGCGCTGTGAAAGTCCTTTGGCTTCGGCAATAATGATGTAATCCTCATTCAGCACACTAATCATAGTGCAACGCATTCCCATCATCCACCCACCGACTGAAACCAGGATGATCGTCCCAGCAGGTAAAACCATGTGATACAGTACACTGCCGATGTAAGCCCAGGTAAAACCGGGAGACAAGTAATCCGAATAAGCGTGGGACATGGGGAACCAGTCTAATTCAAACCCCATGAAATAGAGTGCCACCATTGCCAGCCAGAAATAGGGGAACGAACCGATAAAACCTGTCAGACCAGGCAGAGTTGAGTCCAGAAAGCCATTGCGCCGCCAGGCAATAAATACTCCCAAGATCGTACCTAATACGAAACTGATCAGCAAAGTAACAACGCCAAGCCAAATCGTCCACATAAATCCGGTGGAAATAACAGAAGATACTTTTGCCGGATAGGAAGAAATGGAGATGCCAAAGTCTCCACGCAGGGCGTGGGAGAGATACTGGAAATATTGTTGCAAGATTGGACCGTTCGTGAAGCCATAGGCAGCTTTGATGGCGTCAATTTCTTCAGGCCTAATACGACCGCGCATGCGGGCGACAAGCGCAGTCACCGGATCACCAGGCATTGCACGCGGGAGTATAAAGTTGAGCGTCAATGAAGCCCAGGCCGCCAAAAGATAGAGGCCGACCTGTCGCAATAAATATTTCATGTTTTCTATTTCTCCAGTGGAAGTGTAATCACTTGAGATATCAGGGTTGGCTCGCTTACCCGAGCCAACCCTGGCTGTGGAGAAAAAGCTATTTGGGTTTTATGGTAGTCAGGACGATCAATGGGGTGTTGTAAGGAGAGCCCCCATAAGGCACACCAGGAGCATAAGGATCGTCTGCACTCGGGAAACCGGTGAAGCGGGTGGTGTTGTACTCGTACCAATCGGGGCCCGGGAAGAGTGGCAGGGCGGGGGCATTATTGACGAAGAGCATCTCAATCTGGCCAATGATCTGCTTCTGTTGAGCAACGTCCGACGTTTTGGCAAACTGTTCCAGAAGCATGTCCGCTTCCGGATTGGTATAGCGGAGGAAATTTTCGTTGGCCGCTTCTCCCACAGGCAAAATGGATAAACTGCTCATCTGTCCGCGGTAGAAATTGTAATGAGTAGGTCCGCCGCTGCCCCATAAGATTGCCCATTCGAAATCGCCCTGAGAAACTTGAGTGATATCGGTATTCTCTTCGGGGGTATCAAGAGTAATTTCGATTCCTAAATCACCCATATTCTGGGCGATGATCTGGGCCGCAGAGATCCAGTCCGTCCAACCGGATGGCACGATCAGGGTGTACTTCATCGGATTGCCGTCCTGGTCAAGGCGGATGTTATCGGATCCTTTGGTCAGGCCGGCCGCATCGAGGGCTGCATTGGCGGCGGCAACATCGTAATTGACCCAGGTGCCAGCCGCCACAGCTGCGGGGTCTTTCCAGACCGAGTAGGTGTCGCCCAGGCCGGTGGCATCGGCTGGCGGAACATAATTGAACATGGCGGTCTCGACGATCATCTGGCGGTTGATGCCCATGCTGACGGCCTTGCGAACATCCGGGTTGTCAAAAGGTTTTAATGTCAGATTGATGTAAAGCAATACTGCATCGCCACCAACGAAGTAATAGTGGAAGTTCGCAGGATCCTTGGCGGTATATGTGTTTTGGGCATCGGGAACAAAGTTGCCAGCCCAATCCAATTCGCCCTTGGCCAGAGCCAGGTTGGCTGCATCGTTGTCTGCAAAGGAGGGATAGCGAATCCCCTGGAAATATGGCTTTCCCGCCTGCCAATAATCCGGGTTTTTCTCCAGGATGTAGATCTGGGCTTCGAACTTGGTTACTTCAGTGAATGGGCCAGTCGCGACCGGGTTATCGTTGGTCCAGGTCATTGGATCCTGGACATCCTTCCAGATGTGTTCCGGAACGATGATCTGGTTGGCGATGTCGTACAGGGCTGCTGTGTAGACCGACTTGAAGTTAAATACGATGGTGAAATCATCTGGAGATGTAAAACTGTCAACATACTCGCTTAAAACGCCGGTTCCGAAACCCGACAGAGCTGGATTGTTCCTGAGCATGTCGAAGGTGAAAAGAACATCCTTAGCGGTGAAAGGTTGCCCATCTGACCACTTGACGTCCTCTCGAATTTTGAAGGTCAGAATAGTATTGTCGGCGCTCCAGGAATATTCCGTAGCCAACCACGGCACCAGTTCCCCTGTGGATTTGTTGTAAACCATCATCGGCTCGTAGATGGCAGTGACGGTCGAGCCGAGTGCATCTGGTGAGAAGGGATTGAAGTTGCGGACCCAGGTTGACACTTGCTCGAAGTTCACGGTGAGGTAATTTCCGCCGGTCGATGTCTTAGGGCCGCAAGATGCCAGCACTACACTGGCGATGACAAGGAAGCTGATTACCAGCCATAACGTTCTCGTTTTCATTTTTATCCTCCGAAATTCTAGAATTGAAAAGGGTGGAATTTTGATAAGAATTTTAGATTTGTCGGGCACCTCCTGCTTGGATCAGGCATGACATCCGCACGATTCGCGGATGACCAGTTCGGTTGGTAGAATCAGACGCGGCTCTGCTTGTTCCCACT
>Ga0209746_1000387_pt1 | contig 22942 bp, 19 predicted proteins | sample BarGraNGADG00211_3_FD_184496 | JGI IMG/M metagenome (GOLD analysis project Ga0209746, IMG submission 184496) | Arctic peat soil microbial communities from Barrow, Alaska - Barrow Graham LP Ref core NGADG0011-211 (SPAdes) (version 2) | ecosystem: Environmental > Terrestrial > Soil > Wetlands >... | reverse complement strand
CGCGAATCGGGGCGTCTGGCGGGTCTGTACCAGGCGAGCGCTTTCCTGCTCATTGCATGGGTCTCGCTGATCAACGTTGCCGTCGTGGTGCTCAAGGTCGAGGGCGAGTACGGGCTCAATCTGGGCAAGCCCGAGCAGCTTCCGCTGTACGTGGCGTCGATCTCGCGCCTGGTGGCCGGCGCGCACCAGCTCGGCCAGGCAGCGCACCAACGTCTCGCCGCCCTTGTTGGCGTTCAGGAAGCCAAAATAGGCCAGCAGCCAATCGTCGGGCCCGACGCCCCAGCGGGCACGCTGCGCCGCCCGATCGTAAGCGGCGGGTGGACGGCAGTCAATATTGCTGCCGATGGGGATGGGGTGCAGGCGCTCGGCCAGTCCTGCCGCGGCGGCTTTTGCCCAATCGATGGGATTCGTCGCGACCACGGCATCGCTGCCACGGGCCAGGGCAAGGATCGTTTGCCAGCGCAGCGGACCGGCTTTGGGGAAGAGATAGGGCACCTTCAGATCGTGGAAGGTTGTGCAAAAGCTCGGCCGCCGGCGTTGCAGACGCAGGCGCCAGGGCAAGTAATTGACGGCCGGATGCATGCCGTAGGCCGCGGCCTGGTATTGGACGTGGACGACATCCGGCTTCGCCTCTTCCAGCGCTCGCGTCACCTGGCCCCACAGGCTCCAGCCGGTCGTCATCAGCGGGTACACCGTAGGTTCGTACGCTCCGGACAGCCGCAGGTAGTCCTCACCGGCCAGGGTGCTGGTAAGGACGTACACGTCCGCCCCTGATTCGCCCAGCGCCCGACCCAGTTCGCGTGTATAGTCGCCCACACCGCCTTGCATGGGGGGGTACTCGCCGGTGATGAACAGTACGCGCATAACACCTCTGTTCGGTCTGGGCTCAGGCCACGTTGCTCAGGTCGCGTTGCGCAGACCCGTGCGCAGCAGTTGGCTGTAAGCGGAGAGGCGTTGTTGCCTCAGAGGGCGCTTGGAGCCGAGCAGCCATTTGACGCCTTCGAACAGCCACTCGCCGGCAAAACTGGCCAGCAGGAAACCACGCAGCAAGCCCGTCACACCGGCTCCGTGGTATTTCCGAAAGTAGCGCAGTTTGCTGGTTTGGAAGCGAATGTGCCGGGCCGCGACGGCCTGTTCGCTGGACTTGCCTTCGTAGTGGATCACGCGTGCGGCGGGCAGGTAGACGGTGCCCCAACCGGCCTGGCCTGCCCGCCGGCACCAGTCCAGCTCTTCGGAATACATGAAGTAGCCCTCGTCGAAGCCGCCGATCTGCTCGACCACCGCCCGGCGGACGAGCAGCGCCGCCCCGACCACCCAATCCACCGGCTGGGTCTGGTCGTCTGGTGTATCCGTCATGTGGTAGCGGGCGGCCCAGGGATTGCCCGGCCAGTGCCAGGCCAACGGGGTGCTCTCGAACAGGGCAGTGCCGAAGGTGGGGAAGCGACGGCGTGACGACTGCAAGCTTCCGTCGCCATAGCGCAACTGCGGCCCCAGTGCGCCGGCTGCCGGGTGAGCTTCCATATATGCCACCATCGCGGCCAGTGCATCACCCTCAACGCGCGTGTCAGGGTTGAGAAATAGCACGTAGCGCCCTCGGCTGAGCGCCAGCGCCTGATTGTTGCCCCTGGTAAAGCCGGCGTTGGCGCTGTTGCGTAACATATGCACCCCGGGAAACTCGCGCGCGACCATGTCCGCGCTGCCGTCGGACGAAGCGTTGTCGACGACGAAAACCTCCAGGCTGTAGGACAAGCAGCTATCTTTGATCGAGGCCAGACACGCGCGCAAGAGGTCGCGCACGTTCCAACTGACGGTAATGATGGACAGGTCCGGGACTGCATCGTCGATCATAGGGGAAACAGGGCGATTGACCACCCTTCGTCGCTGCTTTCTTTTATATCTGGCGTGCGACTACGAAATCCGCCAGCTCTTCCATTGCCTGGCGGCATTCGCCGTCGGGCAGGATCAATAAGTCCGCCTTGGCCTGAGCTGCAAAATCGCGTGCCTCTGCGGCGGCGTGCTGAATGGCCTCGGATGCGCGCACCGACGCGATCACGCCGGCCATTGGATCCTGGCGACCATTGGGGCGAGACGCACTGCCGGCATTCTGCGCCCCTCCGGCGTTGCCGTGATTATTGTTATGCTTGTAATCTTCCAGTGTGGCCAGCAGAGCATCTGGTGACGGATGCGCTTGAAGATAATAGAAGAACGGTAGGGTGATGATCCCCTGGCGCAGGTCGCTGCCCACCGGCTTGCCCAACACCACCTCGTCGCCCGTGAAATCGAGAATGTCGTCGACGATCTGGAAAGCCATGCCCAGGTGGTAGCCGTAATCGTATAAGGCTTGTTCCATGTCAGCCGGCGCGTCCGCCAGGATAGCGGCGGAACGCGTGGCCGCCGCAAAGAGCGACGCCGTCTTGGCAGAGATGCGTTTGTAGTACGTCTCTACGGGTTGGCGCCATTGCCCGGTGGAGAAAAGCTGCCGCAACTCGCCGTCGCAGATGATGCGCAGGGTTTCGGCAAAAAGCTGCACCACGCGCACGTTCTCACTCTCAGCGGCAAAACCGGCCGAGCGGGCGAACAAGTAGTCCCCTGCCAGGACGGTCGCGCCCCGACCCCAGATGGCGTTCAGTGTTGTGCCGCCCCGCCGCAGCAATGCCCCGTCAATCAGATCGTCGTGCACCAGGGTCGCGTTGTGCAGGGTCTCGACGGCGGCTGCCAGGGCGATCGTCTTTTCCGACGCTGACTCGTAAAAAAAACGGTAGGCAACCAGGGCCAGGGCCGGACGCAAGCGTTTCCCGCCACTCCCCAGTAGATGCAGAAACGCTTCCGCCAGGGGGCCATAGGCTTCACCGCCCATAGCGCGCATCTTCTGTTCGACCCTCTTGAGGTCGTCATAAACGAGGTCGAGAATGGCTAATTGCTCGCTCATCTGTCCCTTTGCTGGGTAATTCTGAAGAATCGTAGTGCCGTTTCGGAAGTCTGCGCCGCCAGTGTCTCCACGTCAGTATCCATGAGCTTAGCCAGGGACTGCGCGATCAGCGGCAGATAGCCAGGCTCATTCCGCTTTCCGCGGTGCGGGTGTGGGGTCAGGTAAGGAGCATCCGTCTCCAGAATCAACCGGTCACGCCTCAATTGCGGCGCCAGGGCATCCAGCCTGCGTGCGTTCTCGAAAGTGACCGGGCCACCGAGGCTGAGCAGGAAGCCGAGCGAATATGCCTTTTCAGCATCGGCCAGGTCACCAGAGAAGGCGTGCAACACACCTAGCATATCATTGCCGGCCGGTGACGTCCGTACCGCACTTACCCATTGCTCCAATTCCCACATAAGGTCCGCATTAGATTCCCGGCTGTGCAAAATGATCGGGAGATCGAGCTCGGCTGCCAGGGCCAGTTGCGCGCGCAGGGCCGCCCGTTGCTGATCGTGTGGCACAACCTTCCAGTGGTAATCCAGCCCGATTTCGCCGATAGCTACGACCTTGGGCTGGCGCGCCAACTCGCGCAGCACACCCAGGCCCGCCGCATCGAAGCCCGCGCAGTCATTCGGGTGCACGCCCACTGCCGCGTAGATGCCTGGATATTGCGCTGCCAGCGCCAGCGCCTGCCGGGACGACTCCAGGTCGATTCCCGGATTGACGATGATCTCTACCCCCGCGGCCTGCGCTCGCTCGATAACCGCATGGCGGTCCCCATCAAACTGCGCCTGATCGAGGTGGCAGTGAGTATCGACAATCATTCCTCTGCCGCGGGACCTTCATTACCCGTCCCCGTGTCTATCCCTGCTAGTTTGATGCCGTCCTGGAGGATCGCCTGCACCTTGTCTCCGTGCGTCGTCTCGCAATAAACACGGATCAAGGGTTCGGTGCCTGAGAAGCGAACGAGCAACCAGCCGCCATCTTCCAGGACGAACTTGTAGCCATCGAGCGTAACCTTATCCGTGACCTTCAGCCCGCCGATCGTCTCCGGCTGCGCCGCGTCGAGCCTGGCCTTCGATTGTTGCTTCTCTTCGTTGCCGGTCAGCTGAAAATCGATGCGGTCGTAATAGTGTGCGCCGCCCACCAGCCCGAACAGCATCTCCAGCAATTCGGTCGGCTTCTTGCCGGTGCGGCGCATGAGGTCCAGCAGGTACAGGTTCGCCAGGATACCATCACGCTCCGGGACATGGCCGCGGAAGGCATAGCCGCCGCTCTCTTCGCCGCCGATCATGGCGTTGTGTTCTATCATGGCGGGCGCGACATACTTGAAGCCGACGCCTGTGTTATAGACCGGCACGCCGTAGCGTTGGCCCAGCTTGTCGAGCATGGAGGTCGTGCTCAAGGTTTTGACAATCGCGCCGCGTTCGCCACGCACTTCGAGAAAGTACATGGCCAGTAGGCCATAGACGCGCAGTTGATCCACGAACTCGCCGTGCTCGTCGCCAAACCCACAACGATCCGCATCGCCGTCCATGATGCAGACCGCATCCGCGCCGATCTCCTTGCCCTTGGCCAGTCCGGCGTCCACATTCGGCGGGATGGGTTCAGGACGCTTCATGTCGGGGAAGATCGGGTTGCGCTCATAGTGGAACTCGACGATCCGGGTGGCGCCACCGGCGATGAAGCGGGAAATGAAGCCTGCGCCGTTGCCCCACATATTGTCGACCAGGATCGTGAAGCCGGCCTCGCGGATGGCATCCACGTCGACCAGGGAGCGGATGCGCCGGTCGTAGGAGGGAATAGGATCATAAGAGTGAATCAGCTCGGCCTTCACGCCCGCTTCAAAATCGCTGCGCTTGACCTGGGCCATGTCATCGGGGATGCGTGCCTCGATTTCCTTCAATCCTTCGGGCGGGATGGCGCCACCGTTCGGGTCGCGCACCTTAAAGCCGTTGTCCTGGGGTGGGTTATGGCTCGCGGTGATGTTCAGCGCGCCGATCGCACCGCGCTCGGTGACGCCGAAAGAGATGATCGGGGTCGGGACGCCACCGCCGCAGAAATGGACCGGGATGCCATTGGCTGCCAGCACCTCCGCGGCTGCCGCTGCGAAGTGCTCGGACCCGAAGCGGCGATCTCCGCCGACCACAACCCCGCGCGAAAGGCCGGCCGGATAGGTTGCTTTCAGATAATCGGCGAACCCCTGAGTGCAGCGGCGTACGTTATCGAAGGTGTAATCCTCCGCAATGCGCGCTCGCCAGCCGTCCGTCCCGAAAGTGATGGTGTCCATTGCGTCCCCTTGGTCGAACTAGGGTCGGTTGCTATGCTTTGTGTCAGCCTACATGCGGCGTGTGGTTCCCCGTTTGGTGTAACGCGGCCAGGTCGGCGTCCACCATAAGGTGCACCAACTCGCGGAAGTTTACGGAGGGCTGCCAGCCGAGCACGCGCCGCGCCTTGCTCGGATCGCCCACCAGCATGTCAACCTCCGCCCGCCGGTAGAAGTTCGGGTCGACGATCACGTGCTTTTCCCAGTCCAACCCGACGTAACTGAAAGCCTCCTGGCAAAACTCGCGCACCGAATGAGTCTCGCCGGTCGCCACCACGTAATCGTCCGGACGATCCTGTTGTAACATCAACCACATGGCGCGTACGTAATCGGGCGCCCAACCCCAATCGCGCCGGGATTCCAGGTTGCCCAGGCGTAACTCGGTGGCCAAACCCAGCTTAATGCGGGCCACACTGTTCGTGATCTTGTGCGTCACGAACTCCAATCCGCGCCGGGGACCTTCGTGGTTGAACAAAATGCCGGAGCAGGCGAAAAGGTTGTAGCTCTCGCGGTAGTTGATGGTGATCCAATGCCCGTAGACCTTGGCAACGCCGTACGGGCTGCGTGGATAGAACGGTGTCGTCTCGCGCTGCGGCACTTCCTGGACCTTGCCGAACATCTCCGAACTGCTGGCCTGGTAGAAGCGGATGTTCTTGTCCACGGTGCGGACGGCGTCCAGCATGCGCGTAACGCCCAGGGCAGTGAACTCGCCGGTCAGCACCGGCTGTTGCCAACTGGTGGGAACGAAGCTTTGCGCGGCCAGATTGAACACCTCCTCCGGATGATGGTCTTGCAGGATGTGGATGATGCTTACCTGGTCGAGCAGGTCGCCCTGGACAATCGTAACACGGTCCTGGATGTGCCGGATGCGATCGAAGTTGATAGTGCTGGTCCGGCGCACCATGCCGACGACCTCATAGCCCTTCTCGAGCAGAAAATCGGCCAAATGTGATCCATCCTGCCCAGTGATTCCGGTGATCAAGGCTTTAGGCATGACTATCCTTCCCCGTTTCTGGTTTTCTGGCAGTCGGACTGCCTGGCCGCAAGTCAGAGGCGCGCATCTCGAGCGGTGTCGGATCCGATGCGCCCGTTCGCACCTGCTCGCGCCAATAGTCCAGCACGTCGTGCAGGCTTTGTGCGAAGGGAATCTCGGCCTGCCAGCCGGTGCGCGCCCGAATCTTTTCGCAACTGCTGATCACGCGGGGCACCTCGACCGGGCGCATGCGCTCCGGGTCCTGGACCACGGTGACCGCATGTCCAGAATAGTCGATCAGGGTGTCCAACAACTCGCGCACCGAATGGCCCTCGCCGGACCCCAGGTTGTATATCTCACCAGGCTCACCTTGCATCAGGGCCAGGTAATAACCGCGCACTATGTCGCGGACGTCGCTGAAGTCCCTGATCGCATCGAGCGCGCCCACCACCACTTCAGGCGAACGCCGGCCCAGCTCGATCTCCGCGATCTGCCGTGCGAAATCGGGCGCCACAAAGCCCTGACGTTGGCGCGGCCCAATGTGGTTGAACGGGCGCACGCGTACGGTTTCCACGCCATGGCTCAGGTAGTATTGCAAGCCCAGGTAATCCTGGCCGATTTTGCTGACGCCATATGCGCTCGCCGGGCGCAGCGGCGTTTCTTCGTCGATCGGCAGGTCTTCCGGCCGAATGTAGCCGTATTCTTCGCTGGAGCCGACCACCAGGACCCGGCTGCGCAACCGTAACTGCGTCACCGCTTCCAGGATGTTTAGCTGAGCGCGGATGTTGTTTTCCAGCGTGAACCAGGGATCCGTCCGCGAAAGCTGTGGGATAGGTTGCGCTGCAAGATGGAAGATGGCGTCGGGCTGCGTTTCTTCGACGATGAAGCGCGTGACTTCGAGCCGCGAGAGCTCCGCGGGAAAGATCAGCAAACGGTCACGCAGATGTTCGATATTGTCGAGACGGCCATAAACCGTGCCGGCCACTTGCCAGTCGGTATGGTTGAGCAAAAACTCAGCCAGGTGACTGCCGACAAATCCGGATATTCCGGTGATCAGAGCACGCAAGTAAGTGCCTCCGAGGCGCGCGACGGAAACGTAGTGCGTCAGTGCTATAACAGACGCGCCGCGATTATACAGCAGGCGAACGTGAAAAGCGAAACGCAAAGCACCGGACGCATATTACGCCGTCCTGCATGCGAAACACGAAGCGTGAAACGCCCTATAGCGATGGCGTCTCACGCTTCGCAGATCACATCTCTCGGCTCACGCAGCACGTGTGCGGCACGTGTCAAACCACGTCCCACGCATCAGGCCAGGCCCGCGGCCTTTCGCAGCGTCTCGACCTTGTCCAGTCTCTCCCAGGGGGCGTCAATGTCGGTGCGGCCGAAATGGCCGTAGGCCGCCGTCGCCTTGTAGATCGGCCGGCGCAGGTCCAGGTCACGGATGATGGCTGCGGGGCGCAGGTCGAAGTGATCGTGGACCAACTGGACGATACACTCGTCGCTGACCTTGCCCATGCCGTAGCTTTCCACGGCAATGCTGACCGGCCGGGCCACGCCGATGGCGTAGCTGACCTGGATCTCCAACCGCTCGGCGACGCCTGCGGCAACCAGGTTCTTGGCCACGTAGCGCATCATGTAAGAAGCGGAGCGATCAACCTTTGTCGGGTCCTTGCCCGAGAAGCAACCGCCGCCGTGCCGGGCCACACCGCCGTAGGTATCGACGATGATCTTGCGACCGGTCAGACCGGTGTCGCCGGCAGGGCCGCCGACCACGAAGCGGCCGGTAGGGTTGACGTAAATCTTCGTGTTCTTGTCCAGGTAGCCGTTCGGCACGCAGTACCTGATGACCCGGTCGTACATGTCCATCTCGATCTTCTCGTGGTTGACATCCGGACTGTGCTGGGTGGAAACGACGATCGTATCGACGCGCACCGGCTTGCCGTAGGCGTACTCTACCGTCACCTGGCTCTTGCCGTCCGGGCGCAGATACGGCAGGGTGCCGTCTTTACGCACGTTGGCAAGGCGGCGGCATAGCTTGTGCGCCAGGTCAATCGAGAGCGGCATATAGCTCTCGGTCTCGTTGCAGGCAAAGCCGAACATCATGCCCTGGTCACCCGCGCCGATGGCCTCGACCTGCGCATCGCCTATCTCGCCGTGCTTGGCCTCCCAGGCTTTATCGACGCCGAGCGCGATGTCCGGGCTTTGCTCTTTGATGCTCACCATGACGCCGCAGGTGTCTGCATCGAAGCCGTACTTGGCGCGCGTGTAGCCGATCTCGCGCACGGTGTCGCGCACGATGCTCGGGATATCGACGTAGGTCTTGGTCGTGATCTCGCCCATCACGACGACCATGCCGGTGGTGGCGAAGCTCTCGCAGGCCACGCGGGCGTTGGGATCGTTTTTGATGATGGAGTCCAACACCGCGTCGGAGATCTGGTCACACATCTTGTCCGGGTGGCCCTCGGTCACCGACTCGGACGTGAAGAAGAACTTGGGTGAACTCGCAAAAGTTGTAGTCATGGAAGCCGTTTCCTCCTTCGCATGAATTGTGCGCTGGCTCTGCACCCGACAAATATTGCTCATCAGTCGCGGCCCATTACGTTCCCGATCGCCACTGCCGCAGGTAGGCATCCTGTTCGCTCGTGAGGACGTCAATCGAGACGCCCATTGCCGCAAGCTTGAGGCGCGCGATCTCATTGTCGATATCTTCCGGCACAGAGTAGACCGCGTGCCCGAGCTTGTCGTAATTCTTGACCATGTACTCGGCCGCCAGCGCCTGGTTGGCAAAGCTCATGTCCATCACTGCGCTGGGATGGCCCTCGGCGGCGGCCAGATTCACCAGGCGGCCTTCCCCGGCCAGGAACAGGTGGCGACCATCGGCGAGGATATATTCATCCAGGAACTCGCGCACCCGGCGCACTTCTATGGCCATCTTCTCCAGCGCCGGGATGTTGATCTCGACGTTGAAATGACCCGAATTGGCCAAGATCGCTCCGTTTTTCATGGCCTCAAAGTGGTGCTGATCCAGCACGTTGATGTCGCCGGTCGAGGTGATGAAAATGTCTCCCAGCCGGGCCGCTTCGGCCATCGGCATGACGCGGTAGCCGTCCATGACCGCTTCCAGCGCCTTCATCGGGTCAATTTCGGTGACGATGACGTTGGCGCCCAGGCCCTTAGCGCGCATCGCGATGCCGCGGCTGCACCAACCGTAGCCCCCGACCACCAGGTTCTTGCCCGCGATGAGGACGTTGGTGGCGCGGATGACGCCATCCATCGTGCTCTGACCCGTGCCGTAGCGGTTATCGAACAGGTGCTTGGTCAGGGCATCGTTTACGGCGATGACCGGGAACATAAGCTCGCCGTCGGCAGCCATGGCCCGCAGGCGGATTACGCCGGTGGTGGTCTCTTCGGTGCCGCCGATGACGCCGGGCAGAAGCTCGCGACGGTCTTTGTGCAACGTGCCGACCAGGTCGGCGCCGTCGTCCATGGTGATCTGCGGCCGGTGATCGAGCGCGGCCTTGATATGCGCGTAGTAGGTTTCGTTGCTCTCGCCCTTGATGGCGTAGACCGGCATCTCGTAATGCGCCACGAGGGTAGCCGCGATGTCGTCCTGCGTCGAGAGCGGATTGGAGGCGGTTAACACTACATCCGCTCCACCGGCCTGCAGCACGCGCATCAGGTTGGCGGTCTCACTGGTGACGTGCAAACAGGCCGACATACGCAGCCCCTTGAGCGGGCGCTCCTTCTCGAAGCGCTGTCCGATAAGGTCAAGGACGGGCATCTCGCGCGCGGCCCACTGCATGCGGAAGCGACCCTTGTCGGCGAGACTGAGGTCTCTGATGTCGTAGTTCTTACTCACTCGATTGTTCCTCCTTGTACATGTTCTGCCAGCCAGAAGTCGCTGTTGATATTGTTGCCTTCGACCTGATGGGCAGCCGTCGCCGTGCCCCAGAGGAAGCCCTTTGGAAACTGGAACTGCACGCTCATCTCCTCATTAAGTCGGCAAGCTCCGGGCAATTCCCGAAGTTCTCTTGATAGCGAGCGGCGAACTCCGGCAGCGTGTAGTGATGGTTCATGGTGCCCGATTGTTCCAACACATACGTCGCGGCCAGGGCGCCCAAACGGCCGCACACCTCCCATGAATAGCCGCTGACCAGGCCCGTCACCAGACCGGAGCGGAAGGCATCGCCGACGCCGGTTGGATCGCGCAGGACCAGCGGCGGTACCGCCGGCACATCCACCCGTTCGGTTTTCGACTGGAGCGTGGCGCCCTCGGCTCCGCGAGTGACCACCAGCATACGCACGTAATCCAGGATCTCGCTCTCCGACAGCCCGGTCTTGCGTTTGACCAGTTCCAATTCGTAGTCGTTGACCGTCAGCGCCGTGGCGCCGCGCATGCCGGCGATGATCTCCGGGCCTTCCATACGCGCCAATTGCTGGCTGGGATCGTAGATGAAGGGGAGCGCTAGCTCCTGGCACTCGAGCGCATACTTTGCCATGCCGGCCGGGTCATTCGGCGAGATGATGACCAGGTCGATGTCCGCCCGGTCCAGGCCGCGAAAGCTCAGTTCACGCGCCCGGCTCATCGCCCCCGCATGAAAGCCGGCAATCTGGTTCTGGTCCAGGTCGGTCATGACGGTGAAAGTCGCAGTGAATTCGTCGGGGTAAATGCGCACCAGCGAGGTATCTACTCCCTGGGCGTTCAGCCAGGCTGCGTATTCGATGAAGTCATGACCGGCGGTGCCCATCAGCTTGGGGTGGCAACCAAGCAGCGCCAGGCTGTAGGCGATGTTGGGCCCCACCCCGCCCCGGTGCATCTGCTTCTCTTCGACCAGGAAGCTGACACTGATCTTGCCGGTCTCATTCAGCAAGATGTGCTCGAGGAAATGTCCGGGGTAGCACATCAGGTAGTCATAAGCAATGGAGCCGGTAACGATGATGGACATGGGACCTCAGAATGATGGGTGATGCGTCCTAAGACTGCGCGCGGCGTTGCCGCGCGGCTTCAACGGCGCGCTGTAGGCTCAACGAAAAAGGTGGGTAGCAGATCCCCTCTTCGGTGATAATGCCGGTCAGGTAACGATGGGGGGTCACGTCGAAGGCCGGGTTGTAGACCGGCACGTCTTCCGGTGCAATCAGCTCCCCGCCGCAACGCGCGACCTCATCTCGGCTGCGCTCCTCAATTGGGATAAGATCGCCGTGCGCCAGTGATAAGTCAACTGTCGAGGTGGGCACGACCGAGTAGCAGGGGACGCCGTTCTCTTTGGCCAGTACAGCCAGATTGTAGCTGCCGACTTTGTTGGCCACATCGCCGTTGGCCGCCACGCGATCGGCGCCAAAGAGCACCAGGTCCACCTTGCCGGCCCGCATCAACATACCGGCCGCATTATCTGCGATCAGGGTCATGGGAATGCCGTCGCGCATCAGCTCCCAGGCGGTCAGCCGGGCGCCCTGCAGGCGAGGGCGGGTCTCGTCGACCCATACGTGGACGTCTTTGCCTTGGCCGACGGCTGCGCGCACGACTCCCAGCGCGGTGCCGAAGTCCACGGTTGCCAGCGATCCGGTATTGCAGTGGTGAAGAACGTTGGCTTTCTGGGGTACGATCTCCGCCCCGCAGGTGCCCATCCGCCGGTTGATCTCCACGTCTTCGTCGGCAAGTCGCTGGGCTTCGGCGAGCACTGCCGAGCGGATCTCATCTGCGCCGGCCGAGCTGGCAGCCAGAGCCCTTGCGAGGTCCAGGATGCGCGCCGTGCCCCAGCTAAGGTTGACCGCCGTGGGCCGAGCGGCATCCAGCGTGGCCTTAGCCGCGGCCAGATCATCTAGCAAGGCGACGCAGTCGTGCGCCGGGCTCTGGCGGGCAGCCAGGGCCATACCGAACGCGCCGGCCGCGCCGATGGCCGGCGCGCCGCGCACAACCATGTCACGGATAGCCTCGGCCACTTCCCGGTAGCCGCTGAATGCGGCGATTTCGAAGGTGCGCGGCAGCAAGCGCTGCTGGATCATTTTGACCTGGCCGTTTTCCCAGTAAACCGTGCGGCTCATATCGCTCCCGAAAATAAAAACGCCCTCCAGAGGAGGGCAGACGCGCTCATAGCCTTCCTCTCATCTTCCAACCATCCGCCAAGCGGTGGCTGCCGGAATTGGCACCTACCTGATCGGAGTCGTCGCAGATGGATGTGTCCAGTGTCGTCATGGGCGGCGCAAGTCGCGCGGCTTACAGTGACACGGGACACTGTGTGCTCCAAGTGCAACCGGTCTCCGGGGCTCCAGGTGGTTGCCGGGGGTTCGCAGGGCCGTTCCCTCCCCCCCTCTGGATAAGAGTGTCCAGGGACAATCGATTGTCAACAAGACCAATTAAAACATGGCCGCCAGTTTAACACGGCGACTGCGATTTGTCAAAGAAAGCGAGTTCCGTCTACGTGCCGAACGATGCCAGCGCTCGGCGCAGCCGATCTTCGACGTCGGTGACGTCGCGTGGCAGGCCTTGCACCGCGCGCTGGGCCTCGACGATGCTGTAACCCAGCGATGTGAGGGCGTCAATCACGGCGGTGTCGGCCTCGGTCAGCGCGGCCAACCCTTCAGAGACCTCGACTGCTCCAACCTTGTCGCGCAGTTCCAGCACGATCTTTTGGGCCGTCTTTTTGCCGATCCCCGGCACGCGCGCCAGCACCTCGGGTTGTTCCTGGCCGATGGCGAGGCGTATGGCATCCGGGGCCATAGCGGAGAGCAATGCCAGGGCCGTCTTCGGGCCGACGCCCACCACGCCGATGAGGTTCTGAAACAGAGCCAGCTCGTCTTCCGAGGCGAAGCCCACCAGGGATAAATCATCTTCGCGTACGATCAGGTGTGTGAACAGCAGGATCGGTTCGCCGACGCGCGCGGTCGCCAGAACGGTCTGCGGGCAGAGCACGCGCAGTCCGATACCCCCTATGTTCACGATCAGGGCAGTCTGCGAACGGGCGGCGATGCGCCCTTCGAGGGAGGCGATCATACAGGCACCGGCGGCCGGCGAAGTTTGTAGCCCGCGCCCCGCACTGTCAGGATCATCTGTGGGCGGGCGGGATCGCGCTCGATTTTCTCACGCAGGCGGCGCACGCCGACCTCGACCAGGTTCGCGCCGCCTGCGTCATGATAACCCCACACTTCGCGGAAGAGGACCTCTTTGCTCACACACTCGCCCGGCCGGCTGGCCAGGTAATGCAGCAACCGGAGCTCGATTGACGTCAAGTGGATCTCCTTGGCGTTGACCCAGACCTGCTGGCTTTCGGTGTCTAGCCTCAGTTCCCCGTTGTTGATTACCCGCGGGGGTGGCGGCTGGCGCGTCCAATCGATGCGGCGAAAGACGGCGTCGATGCGCGCCCCCAGTTCCCTGAACGTGAACGGCTTCGTGATGTAGTCATCGGCGCCCAGGTTGAAGCCCTTGACCACATCATCGACGCTGCCCAGCGCGGTCAGCATGACAATTATTGACAGCCTGGCAAACGGCGTCCGGACGATCTATTACGCTTCTCCCATCAGCTTAGCCAGGCGCATACTGTGAAGGTGACATACGGCCACCGCGACTGCATCAGCCGCATCGTCCGGACGGGGAATGTCCTCCAGTCTCAGCATGATGCGTAACATTTCCTGGATTTGCTTCTTGTCTGCGTTTCCGTAGCCCACCAGGGCCTGCTTGACCTCGTTGGGCTTGTACTCATATACCGTCAAGCCTGCCTGGGCAGCCGCTAACAGGACCACACCACGCGCCTGGCCGACCGAGAGCGCACTCGTGACATTGCGGCTGAAGAATAGCTCTTCAACCGCCACGCTTTCAGGGGCGGCAGCACGAATGAGCGCCGTGACGTCCTGGTAGATTGAGCGCAGTCGCTCGGGCATCGGCCCGCCGGCCGGCGTCAGGATCACACCATAGCGAATCAGTTTCGCCTCACCCGCCGCGTCTTCCTCTACCAGGCCGAAGCCGGTCTTCGCCGTCCCCGGATCGATGCCCAGAACAATCACCTTTACATCGCCATCTTGGCCAGGGCTTCGTCGGTGATATTGAGGTTCGAATAGACCTTTACCACGTCGTCAAGATCTTCGATCGCTTCAATCAGATTCATCACCTGTAGCGTATCCACCGGGCTCAAGTCGACCAGGGTCTTGGCGATCATCGTCAGCTCGGCGCTCTCTATCTTGTACTTCGCGTCCTGAAATGCTTGCCGAACGACCTGCAGATCGCCCGGCTGGGTATAAACCTCAGCATGTTCTTCGCCGAAGACCACGTCCTCAGCTCCCGCTTCCAGTGCCAGCTCAAATAACTTGTCCTGGTTGACGTCTTCAAGTGGGATGCTGATATAACCCCTGTTCTCGAACAGCCAGCCGACGCTGCCCGATTCGCCCAGGTTTCCACCGCCGCGCGTGAGGCTGCGGCGTAGATCCGAGACGGTGCGATTGCGGTTGTCGCTCATCGTCTGGATCAGCAATGCTACGCCGTGCGGCCCGTAGCCTTCATACGTCATCTCCTCGATGATCGTGCCATCGCCGCCAAGACCGGCCCCGCGCTTGATCGCGCGCTCGATGTTGTCTTTGGGCATGTTCTCGGCCTTGGCTTTGTCGATGATCAGCCGGAGACGGAAGTTGAAGTTGGGATCGGCGCCTTCACGCGCAGCCAACTGGAGCTCGCGCGCGAGTTTGGTGAAAATCTTGCCGCGCTGCGCATCGTTTGCGCCCTTCTTCCGCTTGATAGTAGCCCATTTTGAGTGTCCGGACATCGTAGTTCCCCCTCATTGGTCCCCATCGACAGCGATGGGGTAGGCTCGTAACATATTCTACCACATGCCGGCCAGATGCCAGATTTTCGGGTTTTCTGGCGCAGCACGCGGGCCCTTGCCGTCTTTAGTTAGCGGTCTCTAACGCAACTTCTTGCTCGGGCCGGGCCGGCGTAGCCACCCGGTCGGCGACCGCCTTCAGAAACGCCCGGAAGAGCGGGTGCGGACGGTTCGGCCGCGAGCGGAATTCCGGGTGTGCCTGGGTGCCCAGCATCCAGGGATGCAAATTGCGGTCCAGTTCGGCGATCTCCACCAGCCGGCCATCGGGGGAGATGCCGCTGAAGACCATGCCGGCCGCGCCCAGCGGAGTGCGGTAGCGGTTATTGAATTCCCAGCGGTGACGGTGGCGCTCGTCGACTGCGCCCGACGGCGCATAGGCCTCGGCGGCCAGTGTGTCGGGCTGTAGCACACAGGGGCACAAGCCCAGGCGCATCGTGCCGCCCATCTCCTCGATGCCCTGCTGGTCAGGCATCAGGCTAATTACCGGATTGGCCGTCTTCGGGTTAAACTCGGTACTGTTGGCGTCCTGTGTTTTCAGCACGTGGCGGGCGAACTCAATGCACATCACCTGCATGCCGAGACAGAGCCCCAGGTAAGGGATGCCGTTCTCACGCGCGTAGCGCGCGGCCGCGATCTTTCCCTCGATGCCCCGGTAGCCGAACCCGCCCGGCACAATGATGCCCTCCGCCCCGATCAGTGCATCGGTCCCGCCTGGGTGTTCGAGCGATTCGGCGCTGACATAGTTGATCTTAACGTCGTAATCCAGGGACCAGGCCGCGTGGCGCAACGCTTCGCGCACGCTCATATAGGCGTCTTCCAACTCGACGTACTTGCCGACCAGCGTAACGTTCAGCAGCGGTTTGGCTTTCCGGATCTGCGCCACCAACTGCCGCCATTCGCTAAGGTCGGGCTTGGACACGGTCAGCTCAAGACGCTGGGCGATGAAGTCGGCCACTCCTTCCTCTTCGAGCATCAGCGGCACTTCATAGATGCTGTCGACCGTATAGGCCGGCACCACCGCGCGCTGCTCCACGTCGGTGAAGAGGGCGATCTTCTGGCGTACGGCCGGAGTGACCGGATAATCAGAGCGGCAGACAATCATGTCGGGCTGAATACCGATGCTGCGCAACTCACGCACGCTATGTTGGGTGGGCTTGGTTTTTAGCTCGCCGCTACCCGAGATCCAGGGGAGCAGGGTAACGTGGACGTACAGGGTTCGGTTTCGCCCCATGTCCGAGCGCATCTGGCGGATGGCCTCCAGAAAAGGCAAGCCCTCGATATCGCCGACCGTGCCACCCACTTCGACGATCACGACGTCCGCCTTGTTGTGGCGCCCGGCTTCCTGGATGCGGCGCTTGATCTCATTCGTGACGTGTGGGATGACCTGAATCGTGCCGCCCAGGTAGTCGCCCCGCCGTTCCTTGCTCAGCACCTGGCTGTAGATCTGTCCCGTTGTCACGTTACTGGCCTGGTCGAGGTTCTCGTCCACGAACCGTTCGTAATGACCCAGGTCAAGATCGGTTTCGGCGCCATCGTCGGTCACGAAAACCTCGCCGTGCTGATAGGGCGACATCGTGCCCGGGTCGACGTTCAGATAGGGATCCAGCTTCTGGATGCAGACGCGTACACCTCGGCTCTTGAGCAACCGCCCGATTGAAGCCGCCGTCACGCCCTTGCCGAGCCCACTAACCACTCCGCCGGTCACAAAAATGTATGCAGTCACGCTCACTCCTACCTTTTCGCTACAACCGCGCTACAGGGTTGCTGCGCCGTCCTGTGCCCGCGCCTGCAAATAACAGAGACACGAAGATAACTCTCCGTGTCTCTGGCGAGCATTAGATCCAGGATGGTATTGTTGACGGATACTTAAGAGTCATCTGTCTCACTCTCATATGCCATCGGCCGAATAATAGCACACGTGAGAGGACAGTGTCAATGCGCGGGAGTCGCGTATCGCGCAGTATACGAAGCGGTGATCCAGGTTTCTGTGCGCCAGCCTGGCTGATGTATAATGTCGCGGGCGACCCACTCACGTGTTGCCAGGTCATCTGTCAGCGGCCGAAAGCCGCAGGTGACATATCTTGTCTGGCCGACTGACAGCAGAAACGGAGATGCCGTGCCACGCACGTACGTTGCCCTGGACCTCGAGACGACCGGCCTGAGCTCTGAACGCGACGCGATCATCGAGGTGGGGGCCGTCAAGGTCCGTGACGGCGAAGCGGTTGAGGAGTTCCACACCCTGGTCAATCCGGGGCGCCCCATCCCTTATGAGATTCAGCAACTGACCGGGATTGGCGAGGCCGATGTGCTGGGTAAGCCACGCTTCAGCGAGGTTGCCGGCCAGGTAACGCGCTTTATCGGGCAGCACCCGGTTGTGGCACACAACGCCAGTTTCGACCTGGGCTTTCTGCGCGCCCAGGGCCTGGCGACAGAGAACGTCGGGCTGGATACCTGGGAGTTGTCGAGTATTCTGCTCCCTAACCAATCGAGCTACAGCCTTGGCGCGTTGACCCGCTATTTCGGCATCACGCTTGACAACCCTCACCGCGCGCTGGACGATGCCCGGGCCGCCGGGCGCCTGTTTGAGTGCCTGTGCAACCACGCGCACCAGCTCTCGAGGGCAATCCTGCTCGAAATCAACCGCCTGGCCCGGAACAGCAATTGGCCGCTGGCTACCGTCTTTTATGAGGCGCTGGAGTCAGGCCCGGGCGGCCTGCGTGTTTTCGGGGAGGACTCGGCCTCTCTGGCCGGTTTTGCCCTGGAACAACTGGCTCCGGGTAGTCCCTTGTTGCAGCCGCTGCGCATCGCCGAGCCCCTGGTCCCTCGCGAGAATCCTGAGCCGGTTGACGTGGAAGAGCTAACCGCCATGTTGGAGCCGGAGGGCGCCGTGGGGACGGCTTTCGCGGGTTACGAGTTCCGCCCGCCCCAGGTCGACATGCTCAGGGCGGTGGCGTTGGCGTTCAACCAACAGCACCATATCCTGGCCGAGGCGGGGACCGGCACGGGCAAATCCCTGGCCTATCTGTTGCCGGCGATCGCCTATGCCGTCCGCAACGGCACGCGCGTCGTCGTCAGCACCAACACCATCAATCTTCAGGACCAGCTTTACAAGAAGGACTTGCCCGATCTCCAGCGCATCCTGGCGGGCGCCTGGTCACGACAGGTTCCCTTCCGCGCCGCACTGCTCAAGGGGCGCGGCAATTACCTGTGCCCGCGTCGTTTCGTGGCGCTGAAGAGCCGGGCAAACCTTAGCCCCGAAGAACTGCGCGCGATCGCTCGCATTCTGGTCTGGCTGCCCAATACGCAGACCGGCGACCAGGGCGAGCTTTCGTTGCCGACACCCGCCGATCGTTTCATCTGGAGCCAGGTGTGCGCTGACAACGAAGGCTGCTCGTTGGACCGTTGCCAGCGCGAGCAGCGCGGGCGCTGCTTTTTCTACCGGGCTCGCAAACAAGCCGACGCCGCGCACGTGGTGGTGGTGAATCATGCGTTGCTGATGGCTGATGCGGCGACCGAAAACCGCGTGCTGCCCGAATACCATCACCTGATCATTGACGAGGCGCATCACCTGGAGGACGCCGTCACCGACCAGCTCAGCTTTCGGGCCGACAGCCAGTCGCTGGGTCAGCTATTCGGCTCGATCTATCCCGCGGCGGGGGGGGGCGGGCGTACGGCCGGCCAAGCGCGCGTCGGGGGCAAGGGGACGCGCCAGTCCGGCTTCGACGGCATCTCGCATGGCGGCAAGGGCGCTTATTTGCCAAAGGCCGGTTTGCTCGGCGACATCGTGGCCTGCCTGCGAGGCGGCGTGCCCGAGGAATTGCAGACGGTGCTCTACGACCAGGTCTTGCGTCTGCAGAGCGAGGTGGAGGCCGCACACGGCCGGCTGGACGACTTCTGGTCGGTCGTTAGCGATGTGGTACGCGATCTCCAGCCGGCGAGCGAAGGCAACGCGGACTACGACGCCCGGCTGCGTATCACCGAGAGCACACGCAGCCAGGCCTACTGGGTTGAGATCGAAGTATCGTGGGACAACCTCAGCGGGGCCTGGCAGGGTGCGCTCAAGCTGCTTGCGTCGTTGGCCGGTGGCCTGCAAGACGTGCGGGATGGTGGGTTTGATCCGACCGGCCTGGACGGTCTGATCGAAGACCTGGGCGCGAGCGCGCGCCGGCTAGAAGAATTGTACGCCCAGATGGAGGCCTGGACGATCAAGCCCCAGCATAACGGCATCTACTGGGTGGAGATCAACGCCCAATACGGGCGGATCATGTTGCGATCCGCACCGCTGAACGTCGGGCCACTGGTGCGCGAGCATATCCTCTTCCACAGCGACACCGTCATTATGACCTCGGCCACGCTTCGCACTGCCGGCAGCTTCGACTATGTGCGCGACCGGCTGGGCTGTGACGAGGCGGACACGGTCGCCGTCGGCTCGCCCTTCGACTACACGCGCAGCACGCTGCTCTATCTGCCCAGCGATTTGCCCGAACCAACCGCCTCCGGCTATCAGAGCGCGGTCGAGCAAGCGCTGGTCGGGCTGGCCAAGGCGCTGGGCGGCCGCACGCTCGCTTTATTCACCTCTAACGCCCAGTTGCGTCGCACGTCGCAGGCCGTCACGTCGGGCCTGGCCGGGACAGACATCAAGGTTTTGAGCCAGAGCTCAGGTACGTCGCGACATCAGCTGCTTGAGGTGTTTAAGACGACGTCAAACACAGTGCTGTTCGGCACGCGCAGTTTCTGGGAAGGGGTGGACGTGGTTGGTCCGGCGCTGAGCGCGCTGGCCCTGGTGCGCCTGCCCTTCGCCGTGCCGAGCGATCCGATCGTCGCAGCGCGCAGCGAAACCTTCGACGACGCGTTCTACAACTATTCGGTGCCCGATGCGATCCTGCGTTTCCGCCAGGGCTTTGGCCGGCTGATCCGCAGCAAGACCGATAGGGGCGTGGTAGTGGTGCTTGATAAGCGCGTCCAATCCAAGAAATATGGGCAGCTGTTCCTCGACTCGCTGCCCGAATGCACGATTCTGAAGGCGCCGCTGATGAATTTGCCCAAGGCGGCCCGCGAGTGGCTTGCCCAGGGAATGTAGATCCTGGTTTGCGGCGTGACGCTCGTGCGGTTTGCGAGGTGTCGCGCCTTTGGCGCGAGCGGGGAACGGACTGCGGCCGGTGGTAGCGCGCGTCACGCCCGAAGCGTGACCTGGTGCGGGGGGGCTGTGAGTGGATAGACTTCTTGCTAATATCGTGCGCTGGGTGCTCGTCCTGGCCATGCCGGTGTTCCTCGTGCTGACCAGCGCGCGGCTGCTGGTTTCTGACTGGTACCCGGGCTATGAGTACTCCAAGGCGGACTTCCCGCCCGATCCTTACGGGTTCACGCAGCAGCAGAGACTGCAGTTGTTGACCGGGGTCTATCACTATCTCAACTCGCCGCAACCCGTCGATCAGGGCATCCAGATGCTCAAAGTCATGCGCATGCCGTATGGCAATGGCCCGCTCTTCAATCCCGACGAGGTCAGCCACATGGTCGATGTGAAGCGCGTGATGGACTCTGCATGGCGGGCGCAAGTGGCGAGCGCGGCCGTCTTGATCGTTGGCTTTCTGTTTCTGCTGGTGCGTCCTGCGACGCGGGTGATGGCCTGGAATGCCCTGTTCGGCGGCGGTTTCCTGACGGCCTGCCTGCTGCTGGCGTTGGGGCTGTTTGTGGTGCTCGGTTTCGACACGTTCTTCACACAGTTTCATGAGGTGTTCTTCCCCCAGGGCAACTGGACCTTCGATTATAGCGATTCACTGATTCGTCTCTTGCCCGAACGATTCTTCTTTGACACGTTCGCGTTGGGCGCTGTAGCCACCCTTGTTTCAGCAGTTGTCCTGGCCGTCATTGGCTTTGTCCTCGGCCGGCGTCTGGGATGAGTTGGCGTACGTTTGAGATGGAGGTCGAATGTCAGCGGAAGATAGAATCCGGCGATTGAGGGAACTGAAGTACCAGGCCACCCTGGGCGGGGGCGAGGCGCGCATCCAGCGCCAGCATGCCCAGGGCAAGCTGACGGCGCGCGAGCGCCTGGATCTGTTGTTAGACAAGGGCAGTTTTGTCGAGCTGGACCGTTTCGTGACCAATCGCTGTAACGACTTCGGGATGGAGCAGCAGAAGGTTCTGGGCGATGGGGTGGTGACCGGTTATGGCACGATCGACCGGCGCCTGGTTTACGTATACTCACAGGATTTCACCGTGTTCGGCGGCTCCTTGTCCGAAACGCATGCCGCGAAGATCTGCAAGATAATGGACCTGGCGATGAAGAACGGAGCGCCGGTCATCGGCCTCAATGACTCGGGTGGGGCCCGTATCCAGGAGGGAGTCGTCAGCCTGGGAGGATACGCCGACATCTTCTTGCGCAATACCCTGGCATCGGGTGTCATCCCGCAGATCAGCCTGATCATGGGGCCGTGCGCCGGGGGCGCAGTCTATTCTCCCGCCATCACCGATTTCATTGTCATGGTGAAGGATTCGAGCTACCTTTTCGTCACCGGGCCTGAGGTTGTCAAGACCGTGACGCACGAGGACGTTTCGTTCGAGGTTTTGGGCGGAGCGCTGACGCACGCCTCAACCAGCGGTGTCGCTGCGTTTGCCGCCGACGGCGAAGAGGACGCGTTTTTCCTGACCCGCGAGCTGCTCAGCTTCCTGCCCAGCAACAATCTGGAGGACCCGCCGATTGTCCGGGACGAGGACGATCCATTGCGCATGGACGAGGACCTGGACACTTTTGTTCCGGAGGAGCCCAACAAGCCCTATGACATGCGCGAGATTATCCGCCGGGTGGTCGACTGTAACGACTTCTTCGAGGTCATGGAGAATTTCGCGAGCAACATTTTGATCGGTTATGCCCGGCTGGACGGGCGTGTGGTGGGCATCGTCGCGAATCAGCCGGCCGTGCTGGCAGGTGTGCTGGATATCAACGCCAGCGTCAAAGCGGCGCGCTTCGTGCGTTTCTGCGACGCCTTCAATATCCCCATTCTGACTTTCGTCGACGTGCCCGGCTTTTTGCCCGGTACTGCCCAGGAGCACGGCGGCATCATCCGTCATGGCGCCAAGTTGTTGTTCGCCTACGCCGAAGCCACGGTGCCCAAGCTGACGGTGATCACGCGCAAAGCCTACGGCGGCGCGTACGATGTGATGAGTTCCAAGCATTTGCGCGGAGACATCAACCTGGCCTGGCCCTCAGCCGAGATCGCAGTCATGGGACCGGATGGCGCCGTGAACATCATCTTCCGGCGCGAGATCAGCGCGGCGGCCAACCCCGAGGAAGAGCGCGCCCGCTTGGTGTCGGAATACCGGGAGAAGTTCGCCAATCCGTACGTGGCCGCGTCGCGCGGCTACGTCGATGCAGTAATCGAGCCGCGCGAGACGCGCCCACGCCTCATCAACGCGTTGGAGATGCTCCAGAACAAGCGGGATGCCAATCCGCCTAAGAAACATGGCAATATACCGTTGTGAAATGTGAGATGCTGTGAGGCATTATGTTTAAGAAGGTACTGGTTGCCAATCGGGGTGAGATTGCCGTGCGCGTTCTGCGCGCTTGCGAGGAGCGTGGGCTGCGCACCGTTGCCGTCTATTCGGACGCCGACCGGGCGGCCCTCCATGTGCGCTATGCCGACGAGGCCTACCGCATCGGCCCGGCGCCGGCGCGCGAGAGCTATCTGAACATCCCTGCCATCATTGCTGCAGCCAAAGCGGCGAACGCGGACGCGGTCCACCCGGGGTACGGCTTCTTATCGGAAAACGCCGACTTCGCGGAGGCGGTGAGCGAGGTCGGGTTGGCCTGGATCGGCCCGCCGGCCTCCGCCATCCGGGCCATGGGTGACAAGGTGGCGGCACGGCGGACGATGATCGCCGCGGGGGTACCCGTGGTGCCCGGCACGGATACATGGTTGACTGACGAG
>Ga0209746_1000385_pt1 | contig 23045 bp, 21 predicted proteins | sample BarGraNGADG00211_3_FD_184496 | JGI IMG/M metagenome (GOLD analysis project Ga0209746, IMG submission 184496) | Arctic peat soil microbial communities from Barrow, Alaska - Barrow Graham LP Ref core NGADG0011-211 (SPAdes) (version 2) | ecosystem: Environmental > Terrestrial > Soil > Wetlands >... | reverse complement strand
AGACCGGTGCGGTTCCAGTCGAAAACGCGATAAGTCGTGTCCGAGTTTTGCTGGATCTCAAAAATCACCAGACCGTCGCCGATGGCGTGGACGCGGCCGCTCGGCAGAAACATCGTGTCGCCCGCGCGCACCGGCACGCGATGAAAACATTCGGCCACGCTGCCATTGGAAATTTTTTTCTCAAACTCCGCGCGCGTCACGCCGCGTTTGAGTCCGACGAACAATTCCGCGCCGGGCGCGGCGTCGGCAATGAACCACATTTCAGTCTTCGGCTCGCCTTGGAGTTCAGTGGCTTTGCTGGCGGGCGGGTGAACCTGGAGCGAAAGCTTTTCCCGCGCATCGAGAATTTTTATCAGCAATGGAAAGCGATTTTCACTCGCAGGCTTGGCGTCGCCGAGCAGTTCGTGCGCGTGATTTTCCATGAGCCAGCGGAGGTTTTTTCCGGCGAGTGGGCCGGCGGCAATGACGCTGGCATCGCCAGGACGGTCGGAAATTTCCCACGATTCCCCGATGGGTTTACCGGCGGGAATCTTTTTGGCGTAAAGCCGCTCGAGTTCGCGCCCGCCCCAGATGCGCTCCTTGAAAATGGGCTGAAAAGTAATCGGGTAAAGCACTGGAATCATGCGGCTGATGTCTGAAGATCGGCGCTTTTTTCGACCGGCTCGGTTTTCTCGATGAAATGGCCGTGCGCCCGGAATTTTTCGTAGCGCTTTTTCAGGCGTTCAGCCACCGGCAGCGCGAGAATTTCTTCGAGGTGCTTGAGCAGATGCGTTTTCAAATTCGCCGCCGTGCCGGCGGCGTCGGTATGCGCGCCGCCCAGCGGTTCCGGCACGATTTCGTCCACGAGATTAAAATTAAGCAGGTCGTTCGCGGTGATTTTCAGCGCCGCTGCCGCCTTGGCGGCGTTGGCGCGGTCTTTCCATAAAATAGCGGCGCAACCTTCGGGGCTGATGACGGAATAATAGGCGTTTTCCAGGATCAAAACGCGGTCGGCCACGCCGATGCCCAGCGCGCCGCCGGAACCGCCTTCGCCAATGACGGCGCTGATGATCGGCACTTCGAGCAAGGTCATTTCGCGGAGATTGACGGCGATGGCCTCGGCAATGTGGCGTTCTTCCGCCGCGACGCCGGGATACGCGCCCGCCGTGTCAATGAGCGTGATGATGGGCAGGCCAAATTTATTCGCCAGCCGCATCAAACGCAGCGCCTTGCGGTAACCTTCGGGATGCGCGGAACCGAAATTACGCAAAATGTTTTCCTTTGTATCGCGGCCTTTTTGCGTGCCGATGACGAGGACACGGTGATTGCCCAGTCTGGCAAACCCGCCGACCATCGCGCGATCCTCGGCGAACATCCGGTCGCCATGCAATTCTTCAAAATCGGAAAATGTTTTTTCAAAATAATCCAGCGTGTAAGGCCGGCGCGGATGGCGCGCGAGCTGGACGCGCTGCCAGGCGGTGAGGTTCAGGAAAACCTGCCGGCGGGTTTCCTCCAGTTTCTTTTCGATGATCTGGATTTCCTCCTCGAAACTGATGCCGAGCGAGTGTTTCTGTGGATGTGTCCGGAGATCCTGCAGCTTGTTCTGCAATTCGGTGATCGGCTTTTCAAAATCGAGCTGATGCTTCATGCGTTCGGAATTTTAATGGGCTTTCACGCGTAATCAATGCGGAATTATCCACCGAAAAAAGAAGAAGGCCGGACTTGCGTCCGGCCTTCGTGGTGACGAGGTTTACATACGCCCTCACCGGGGCGCTCAGAAGGGCGACGCAGCCAACTTAGGGTCGCTGTTCGAGCTGCGCCGCAAGCAAAACCTCTATGCCAACCCTAAACGAACAGCGAAATCAAAACCGTTACTGATTATCAGACGCACCCGGCGGAAAAAGGTTCAAAAAAATTTTAAAAAACTTTTTTGCCCCGCTGCTGCCGCCATTCACACGCTTGTAACCAAACAGTTACAAGCTAAAAACCGGCCAGATCGGAAAATATTTTGGTGCGGGAACGCGACCGGATGACGCGCGCCAGCGATGTCTGGCCGTCCGGCGACAAAGATTCGCGCAAGGCGTCCGCTTTGCCCGCGCCGGAAACCAGCGCCCAGAGCTGCCGCGCGGCGGCAATGGCCGCGTAACTCAACGAAATCCGTGTTGGCGGTGGTTTGGGCGAATTTTCCACCGCCAGAAATGGCGCCGCGCAGTTCAAGACTTCCGGCCCGGCGTTCGGGAACAACGAAGCGACGTGGCCGTCCTCGCCCATGCCCAGCAAAACCAGATCCAGAACTGGCTGGCCGTTTTTGTTTTGCGGTGCGATGCGACACAACTCTGATTCGGCAATTTTCACGGCGGCTGAAGTTGAATCTTCGCCGCGCAGCCGATGAATTTTTTCGGCGGAAATGTTCAGCGGCGCGAATAAAAGTTCGTTCGCCAGCTTGAAATTACTTTCCGGTTCGGTCGGCGGAACGCAGCGTTCGTCTGCCCAGAAAAAATGGACGCGCTCGAAGGAAACGGCGCGCGTTTTGGCCTGCTCGACGGTTACGGCGAAGAATTTTTGCGTGATGCGCCCGCCGGAAAGCGCGACGCAATGCGGTTTACCCGCGCGATTGGCCAATTCAATTTCGTCCAGCCAAGCGCTGGCGGCAGCGCGGGCCAGTTCGTCGGCGTTGGCGAAGGAAATCAGTTCAAAGTTTTGCATGAAAAATTATTGGCGGAGCAGCGCGACGAAACCGGCTTGCTCGAAATGTTCGTCGGTGGTCAAGGCTTGCTTGATTCCGCGTTCGCGCATCACGATGAATGAAATGCAATCCGTCCAACTCCATTCTTTATCTGGTCTGCGGCAAAACAATTTCCAACCTGCGCCAGACAGTTCTTCTGTCACGGGAACGATTTCTACGACCGATGATTTTTGCATTTTGTCCAGCAAATTGATGGCTGCCGGACGAAAACGGATTTTTGAAAGCGAGCTGCCGACTTCCAACAATACGGCGCGATTGGTCACAATGCGAATCCGCGCCGCGCTGATCGCTTGAAAAAGTTCAACTGCCTGCGCGTGATGCTGGTCCGCAGGAACGCCGAGCGCGATCAAATAGGCCGCGTCGAGGAAAACTTCAGCGTCCAGTTTCACCTGCGTTTCCGTTGAGATAATCTTCAAATTTTTCCGACCAATCCGGCGGGCCGTCGAGGTTCATGCTGGCGGCAAACTTCAACCATTCGTAAGGATCGGCTTGGCTGGCTTCGGAATTTGTTTTGGCCGGCTGGTCAAGCGACTCGACGTAATGCAGCACCTGCTCCTGCTTTTGGGGCGGGAGCGCGCTCAATTTTTCCATGACGGCTTCGGCGACGCTCATAACTTCAATATGAAAATAGCCTCAAATGCAAAACGCGGCAAGCGCGCAATGCGATCACGCACTGGGGAGCGCACGCGCCTCGCGTGCGGTTCGGCGCGCCCTCGCGCCGGACTTTTGCAGGGATGTTGAACTATCAAACTTGCGTGTGTCCACCGCGCGAAAGCCAACGACGAGGGCGTCGTTGGCTGCGCCCGGGGCGGGCGCGCTCCACATTTGCAAACGCGCGGGCGGCGGCGCGGGCCAGTTCGTCGGCGCTGGCGAAGGAAAGCAGTTCAAAGTTTGAAGATTCGCTTGAGTTCATCCAAAGAAATTTTTTCTGCTTTTGATCCGGGAACAAAAACTTGCTTTGGAATTCGTATGTCTCCCTCATCTGAAGTCCAACCAATGAATCTTCCTTGTGAATCGAACGAATATGCTGAAGGGCCAGACGGAAGCCAGCAACCAGCGGGGCCGGTGATTTGATAGTAAATCGCTTTGTCTGTCGTAATTCTATATGCGCCCATTGGATGCTTTAGCCAAGCCAAACATGATGACACGTCAGTTACGCTTTTGGGCGGTGTGGCGCGAGACGCTGGAACTATATTGAGTGCGATGCTACCAAACAAGAGGAGCAATAAAATTGCACAGGCAATGCCAGCCGATTTGAGCACGCGCTTCATTGATTTACTTTATCACCTGCGGCTCGTGCCATTCGTGGCCGCTTTGCGCGAGCAGATCGTCGGCGGCAATCGGGCCCCAGGTGCCGGCGGCGTAAAATTCGCGGTTCGTCAGCGGTTTGTTTTCCCAGCCGTTGCGGATGGAATCCACGATCTGCCACGCGGTTTCCACTTCGTCACGGCGGATGAATAGCGTGGCGTCGCCGGCGATGGCTTCGAGCAGCAGGCGTTCGTAGGCTTCGGGCGTGTAGGCGCCGAACTCGGCGTCGTAGCTGAAGTGCATCCGCACGGGTCGCACGCTGGTGCCGATGCCGGGAATTTTGCCGTTGAAGCGCAGGGAAATTCCTTCGTTCGGCTGCAAGCGCAGGGTGAGCGCGTTGGCGTCGAGCTTTTGTCCGCACTGCGCGGCGAACAAAACATTCGGCGTGGGGCGGAACTGGATGCGCACTTCGCTGGCGCTTTGCGGCAGATTTTTTCCGGTGCGCAAATAAAACGGCGCGCCCGACCAGCGCCAGTTGTCAATGAGCAGTTTCAGCGCGACGAAGGTTTCGACGTTGGAATCGGTTTTTACTTTCGGTTCCTGCCGGTAGCCGGGGCGCGGTTCGCCGTTGACCGCACCGGCGAAGTATTGGCCGCGCACAACTTGCTTGACGACTTCGTCGGGCGTAAGCGCGCGAATGGATTTCAGCAATTTGACTTTTTCATCGCGAACGGCTTCGGCTTCGAGCGACACCGGCGGTTCCATCGCGATGAGCGAAAGCACTTGCAGCATGTGATTTTGCACCATGTCGCGCAGCGCGCCGGCCTCCTCGTAATAATCGCCGCGCTCGCCCACGCCGAGTTTTTCGCTGACGGTGATCTGGACATGGTCAACGGATTCACGATTCCACAGCCGTTCAAAAATGGAATTGGAAAAGCGGAACATCAAAATGTTCTGCACGGTTTCCTTGCCGAGATAATGGTCAATGCGGCAGACCTGCGACTCGTGGGCGAAGCGCGTCAGCTCGGCGTTCAGCGCGTGCGCGGACGCGAGGTCGTGGCCGAACGGTTTCTCGACGACGAGCCGCTGCCAGCCGTGTTCGCCGTTTTCTTTGTGAAGTAGTTTCGCGTCGTGCAATTGCTGGACGACCGCGCCGAACTGGCTGGGCTGCGTGGCGAGATAAAACAGCAGATTTTTCCGCAACGGCGCGCTGCCGAACGAAGTCAGTTTCTGTTCGAGCTTCGCGTAAGCCGCCGCGTCGGTGAGATCGCCCACGCAATAAAACACGTTCGCGGAAAAATCTTTCCAGACTTGTTCGTCCACCGGCTTGGTGCGGGAAAACTGGTCGAGCGCGGTGCGTAATTCCTGCCGCCAGGATTCGTCCGTTTTCTCGCGCCGCGCGAAGCCGATGATGCGGAAGGTCGGCGGCATTTGTTTGTCTTTTACGAGATGATAAAGCGCCGGAACCAGCTTGCGCGCGGTGAGGTCGCCGCTCGCGCCGAAGATGACGATGGTGCAAGGCTCGACGGCCTTGCGGGTCTCGCTGATGTTGCAGACCGGTGATTCGTCGGATTGGTCAGGAGCATTCATGCGCAAACGATGGCGGAACGGACGGCGGAATTCAATGCCGGTTGTTGGAGTTCAAGCCTTAGCTTGTTTTCGGAACGCAAGCTGAAGCTTGAATTCCAACGGATTCAAAAATTTGCTCGCCCGGCGAAAAATTTTTCCGCAAAATTGTTCGGCGCACGCATGAAAGCAAAAATCATCATTACCCCGAAAAAGGCCGTCCTCGATCCGCAGGGCAAAACCGTCCAAACCGCCCTCGAACACATGGGCTACACCGGCGTCACCGGCGTCCACATCGGCAAGTATATCGAGATTGACCTCGCGCCCGGCACGGACAAGGCGGCGGCGGAAAAGGCCTTGAATGACGCGGCGCATAAGCTATTGAGCAATCCGGTGATTGAAGATTATCGCTTGGAAATAATTGATTGAACTGAAATGGAAGCACCAAATTCCAAGCTCCAAGCTCCAGAGAAGCTCCAAGCCTCAACCTCCAAAAAAATCATCCGCGCGGAGAATTTGAAGTTTGGTTCTTGGGTATTCTCTGGATGTTGGATGTTGGAGCTTGGAGCTTTTTCCAATTCGACTATTTAACGAAATGAACTTTTCAGTTTTGCAATTCCCCGCCTCCAACTGCGACCAGGACGCCGTCCACGCCGTCCGCCTGCTCGGCCATTCCGCGCGGCTCGTCTGGCACAAGGATTCCTCGCTCGGCGACACCGACGTCGTCATCGTGCCCGGCGGTTTCAGCTATGGCGATTATCTGCGCTGCGGCGCGATCGCGCGGTTCAGCCCCGTGATGCAGGCCGTGAAACAATTCGCCGACAACGGCGGCCTCGTCCTCGGCATCTGCAACGGCTTTCAAGTCCTTACCGAAGCCGGCCTGCTGCCCGGCGCGCTCATCCGCAACCGCGATTTGCGATTCCACTGCGAAAATATTTTCCTCAAGACCGCCACGCCCGACTCGCCGTTCACGAACCGGATTCCCGCTGGGAAAATTCTTCGCGTGCCCATCGCCCACGGCGAAGGTTGTTACTTTGCCGACGAAGAAACGCTCGCGAAGCTTAAGGCCAATAATCAAATCCTGTGGCAATACTGCGACGCGAACGGAAACCTGACCGACACCGCGAATCCCAACGGCGCGCTGCAAAACATCGCCGGCATCTGCAATGAAAAGCGCAACGTGGCCGGCCTGATGCCGCATCCCGAACGCGCCTGCGAACCGCTGCTCGGCAGCGACGACGGCAAATGGATTTTCGAAAGCATCTTCGCCGCGCTGGAAAAGAAAACCGTCGCGCAGGCCGCGTGAGCCATGCACATCATCACGCGCAAACGATTGAATGAATTTGCCGAAGTGCATCCGACGGCAGAAAGCGGACTGGCGCATTGGTATCGGATATTGAAACGGAATAACCCTGCAAACTTTGCCGAACTGCGGGGCTTGCTGCCGCACGCGGATCAGGTCGGTGGATTGACAGTGTTCAACATCGGCGGCAACAAGGCTCGCCTCGTCGCCGCGCTTCACTATAATCGGCGGAAAGTGTATATTCGCGCCGTGCTGACCCACGCCGAATACGACGCGGGCAATTGGAAAGAGAGAAAATAACATGTCAACCGCACAACTGAACAAAGCGTTCGCCGTCTGGCCGCAGGTCGAACCGGCGCTGCGCGTGCCGCACAACGACCGCGAATACCGCCAGCTTGTGAAGCAGCTTGATCGCCTCGTGGACGAAGTGGGCGAGGATGAAAACCATCCGCTCGCCTCCATGATGGAAGTGATCGGCGTGCTCATTGAGAAATATGAGGACGAAAATGTGGCGGAACTGGCGTAAAAATTAGTGATATGCGTTACACCATCATCATCGAACACGGGCCGGAAAATTTCAGCGCCTACGCGCCGGATTTTCCCGGCTGCATTGCGGCGGCGGACACGGAAAAGGAAACCCTCGCGCTAATGAAGGAAGCCTTGGAAATGCACATTGAAGACATGCGCGACCGCGGCGAACCAATTCCGCAGCCAAGCGAAATCCGCGAAGTCGAAGTGGCGGCGTGAAAAAATTGGAAACATATTTCATTCGTCATCCTCAAAAGAAAATTTCGCTGGATTCCAAAACGCGAGATCGAATGTGGAAGGAACGCCGCGTTTTTATCCATTTCGAATGGGATAAATCTGGAAACAGACGGGCAGATAGCCGCAGCAAAAATCCTGATGACTATGAAGGCAGCGCAAAAAAAGCTGTCTCGGCTTTGAGCCGACTGGCTTTAGAAGGTGGATATGTATGCGGACATTTTGATGAACACGAAGAATGGATGATGGGCAAAGTGCGGCCAAAATCCTCCATTCAGCTACGCGAGGGCAAATGGCCGAAAGAATCTGAAAAGCCAAAAAAACATGACGGAATTTGTGTCATCAAGACGTTGCGCTTGCATAAGGTGCGTCTTGTTTCTCCAGAAGATTATGCTGTATTGCAGCCCGCACAACCTCGCCAAGGAACAATTATGCGTTGGCCGGGCATTGGCGACACAGTTGAAGCCATTGTAGAGAGGAAGAAATTACGAAAATCACTTGGCGCACTCTGTCCAAATCATCAAGAAGTTATGTGTGCGGAATTCTTAAGATTATCCGACGCAACCCAAATTGGGTTGCCGCGACTTGCTTGTGTATTGCGCGATATTGGCCGGACAATGAAAGACCTCGACATTGTTGGCGTTGCTCAAGATGGCAAACAAATTTTTGCACAAGTTACCTACGGTTCTTTTGACTCAAATGATGTTCAAGCAAAACGGAACATTCTTGAAAAATTTAGCGGACATAACGCTCACCGTATTCTGTTTTGCAAATGCGAAGGATTATTTTTTGAAAAAGGAATAATTATTTTTCCAATTGAAAAAGTTTTTGACCGTTTTCGTAAAACGAAGGTTGGGAAAAACTGGTTCAAATATATCTTCCCGAAGAATTACTAACTTCAGAAAAATTTCCAATGACCGAACCCGCCATCACCCCAGAGTTGGTTGCCAAGCACAACCTCACGCCGGAAGAATACGCCCACGCCAGGGAAATCCTCGGCGGTCGCGAGCCGAGCTACACCGAGCTGGGCATTTTCTCCGTCATGTGGAGCGAGCATTGCAGCTACAAAAACACGCGCCCGCTGCTCAAGACGTTCCCCACCAAGTCGCCGAAGATTCTCGTCGGCGCGGGCGAGGAAAATGCCGGCATCATTGACATCGGCGACGGCATCGCCATCGCGTTCAAGATCGAGTCGCACAACCATCCGAGCGCGGTCGAGCCGTTTCAGGGCGCGACCACCGGCGTCGGCGGCATCGTGCGCGACATCTTCACGATGGGCGCAAGGCCCGTGTGTGCGGTGAACTCGTTAAGGTTTGGGCCAATTGTTCCAGAGGTAGGAGACGACGTGAGGAGTCTCAAATCAAATTCTTCTAGTCAGAGTCTCGTCACCTCGGCTGCTACGAACGGAGAAGATGACGCATCCTTGAAAAACAACCGCCGTCTCTTTGCCGGCGTTGTCAACGGCATCGCGCATTACGGGAATTGTTTCGGCATCCCGACCATCGCGGGCGAGGTGTATTTTGACAAGACCTATCAAGGAAATCCGCTCGTGAACGCGTTCTGCCTCGGCGTGCTGCGGCACGAGCAGATCACGCGCGGCGCGGCCAAGGGCGTTGGCAATCCCGTTTTTTACGTCGGCCCGGCAACGGGTCGCGACGGTCTCGCGGGCGCGGCGTTTGCGTCGCAGGATTTGACCGAGGAATCCGCCGAGCAACAGCGCGGTGCGGTGCAGGTCGGCGATCCGTTCATGGAAAAACTCGTTTGCGAAGCGTGCCTCGAACTGCTTGCTACTGGCGCAGTCGCGGGCATGCAGGACATGGGCGCGGCGGGTTTGACCTGTTCCACCTGTGAAATGGCCGCACGCGCCGGCACGGGCATTGAGATCGAATTGGACAAAGTTCCGCAACGTGCGCCGAACATGAGCAGCTACGAGATCATGCTTTCGGAATCGCAGGAGCGCATGCTCATCGTCGTCCACAAGGGCCGCGAAGAGGAAGTGAAACGCATTTTCGACAAGTGGGATTTGCCGTGGTCGGAGATCGGCATCATCACGAACACCGGCCACATGGTCGTGCGCCACGGCGGCAAACTCATCGTGGACATTCCCGCGAAAAAAATCGCCGACGAATCGCCGGTGTATCAGCGCGACGCGCAAGAGCCGGAGTATTTGAAGGAAGTCCGAGCCTTCCGTCTCGACGGCATCGCTGACACACAGGACGCCGCCGGTAATTTGAAGAAGTTGCTCGCCTGGCCAAGCATCGCGTCGAAGAACTGGGTGTATCGCCAATACGATCATCAAGTGCGCGACGGCTCGGTCGTGTTGCCCGGCAGCGACGCGGCGGTCATCCGCATCAAGAGTGATTCACTCCCCATTCAGGGGAGCGCACGCGCCTCGCGTGCGGCGGTTGACGCCTCGTCAACCGCAATTGCCGACGACGAGGCGTCGTCGGCAGCACCCGAGGCGGGTGCGCTCTCCAATTCATTTCCCGAAAAACTCATCGCCATGACCGTGGATTGCAATGGCGTCTATGTTTATCTCGATCCGTATGAAGGTGGCAAGGCGGCAGTGACCGAAGCGTGCCGCAATCTCGCGTGCAGCGGCGCGATTCCGCTCGGCGCGACGGACAACCTCAACATGGCCAATCCGCACAAGCCGGAACTTTTCTGGCAGATGCGCGAAAGCGTGCGCGGCCTGGCCGAAGGCTGCAAGGCGTTCAACGCGCCCGTCACCGGCGGCAATTGCTCGCTCTACAATCAAAATCCCAGCGGCCCGATTGACCCAACGCCCACCGTCGCCGTCGTCGGCATCGTGGAAAAACCGGAACATGTCACGACGCAATGGTTCAAGGACGAAGGCGATGCCATTATCCTGCTCGGCGAAGTCGTGGATCAAGCCGATCCGATTTCCGGTCTCGGCGGCAGCGCGTATCTGCAAGTGATTCACGGCCAGAAAACCGGTTCACCGCCGCGCTGCGATTTGGAGAAGGCGAAGACTTTGCATACGACCTTGCTCGGCTTGATTCAAAGCGGCCTCGTAAAAAGCGCGCACGATTGCAGCGACGGCGGCTTGGCCGTTGCGCTCGCCGAAAGCTGCATCAGCCAGCTCATCGCCCGCGAAACGCCGTGCTTGATTGGAGCGACGGTGGATCTCTCTGCTGTAGCGGCGGTCTGTGACCACCGAGAAAACGGCGCTGACACAGCGCCGCTACAACCTCGCCTCGATGCCCTGCTCTTCGGAGAAACGCAATCACGCATTGTCATTTCCTGCAAACCGCTTGATGCCGTGAAAGTCGTCGAACGCGCCAAGCTCATGGGCGTTCCGGCCGTTCAGATCGGCAAAGTCGGCGGCGACAAGCTGACGGTGAAAACCGCCAGCGGCGAATTCTCCGCCGCGCTCACCGAATTGCACGACGCGTGGTGGAACAGCATCGCCCGCGCGATGGCATAATTTGCTTGAAGATAAGTTTAAGCAGGGGCTATTGTGCGAGCACTCAAGAAGTCCACCTCGGCCTCCAGCTTCGGAAGTTCGGTCTGCAATTGATTCAACCGTTCCTCGGCGGGGGCATACAAGTCACGGAAGCCGTCCCCGGAAATCTGCTTGTGCAAATACAACTGATGCGTCTGGTGCATTTCCTCTCGCACTTCCTGAATTGCTCGTTTATGGGTTTCCAGCAAGGCCGATTTCTGGGTCAAATTGCGGTCGGCTTTCTGCAAATGTTCGGCAATCCGTTCGGATTGGGCAAAGAACCCCTTCATTTCCTCATGGAAGATGGCTTCCAAGTCCAAGATGGGAATCTTATTGCAACACTTCCGGCAGACATATTTTGGACTGCCGGCGCGCACATACATTTTGGTGCCACAAGCGCACTCCGCCAAGCCGCCGAACAAATGAACGGGGGATGGTCCCGGACGTTTCCAGCTCTTGGTGTGCCAGATCAAACTGAGTTATCGCATTTTTCTCGCCATGTGGGTTGACGGCGGGAGTTAGGGTGGTGGCGCCCGGTTGCTGCTGGGTCATCCGGGTGCCACTTTTTGAAATATGACATTCGGCATATTTCAAGCCAACACGCATCACGGTATGGTTCGCCTAAATTAGCCATGTTCAGCGAACTTAAGGTTATTGCCCGACTGGATGTATATTTGTCTAGTTGCCGCCATTCATCAGACTAATTAAGACAAAAACTCGGAGAATCAAACAATGATCATCCAGCTCAAAGATGTTGCATTCGACCATCCAGAAACGGCCGCCACTAGCCGTGATTCCGACTTCTTGTCGCAGGGACACGCTCAATGCAAACCATCCGCTCATCCAAAGCTGTTAATATTCTTTGCAACCATTTCCATGATGACGTTGGGGAGTCTGATATTTTCTATATCGAATGCATCAGCGGCTGATGAAATCTGCGCCTCCTGCGGTCAACAGGTAAGCGTCAGCGGCAGTTTTGAACATCGCAAAGAAAATCTGTCGGTGGTTATTGAAGGAACCGGCAACAATGCCGCCGCCTACCGGGAGGACGTCAATGGCACGAATTTCTCTGTCACCATTGCGCATCTGCCGGCGGGCAAATATACGATCACCATCGGCGCGGCGGAGACTTCGGCAGGCGCGGCCGGTGAAAGAGTGTTCGACGTGACGTCCGGTGATGCGTCGCTGGCCAAGGATTTTGACATCTTCGCCACGGCGGGTGGGGCACGGAAGGTTGCCACGATCAATGGCACGGTGGAGCATGAGGATGATTCCTTGCGCGGGCCGCTGAAGTTTACCTTTACGGCGAGCAAAGGTGCCGCCAAGTTCAACACCGTTGAGATTAAGAACGCCTCGGGCGCTTCAGTCGTGTCGTTTGGCGCCTCGGAATTGGCGGACGCTTTTTCAGCTGCCGCCGTGCGGGTGCCGGACGTGAAGGAACCACCGAGCTGGCGCGATTCGTTAAAACCGTTGAAAGCGCGGGCCGATGATTTGATCCGCCGCATGTCACTCGCGGAAAAAGTTGCGCAATTGAAGAATGCTGCGCCGGCCATTTCGCGTCTGGGTTTGCCCGCCTATGATTATTGGAACGAGGCGTTGCACGGTGTCGCCAACAACAATATCGCCACGGTCTTTCCGGAACCGGTGGGTGCGGCGTCTTCGTGGAACCCGGGATTGTTTCATCAGGAAGGAACGATCATCGGCGTGGAGGGCCGAGCCAAGCATAACGACTACGCCAACACCCACAACGGCGACTCCAAGTGGTGGGCCGGCCTAACCTTCTGGACGCCCAACATCAACATTTTCCGTGACCCGCGCTGGGGCCGCGGCCAGGAGACTTACGGTGAAGATCCTTATCTCACGAGCGAGATCGGCATCGAGTTCGTCAAAGGCATTCAGGGTGATGATCCCAATTACATGCTGGCAATGGCCTGCGCGAAACATTACGCGGTGCACAGCGGCCCGGAACGGGATCGGCATCGCTTCGATGCCCAGGTTTCGGAACGCGACCTGTATGAAACATATCTGCCGCAATTCGAACGGGTAGTGCGCGAAGGAAAAGTCGCCGGCGTAATGAGCGCTTACAATGCGGTCAACGGTGTGCCTGCCAGCGCCAGTTCTTTCCTGCTCGACGATCTGCTGCGCAAACAATGGGGGTTTGAGGGGTATGTGGTGTCCGATTGCGATGCGATACGCGATGTTTGGGGTCGCCAGCAACATCATTATATGAACACGCCCGAAGAGGCTGCGTCCGCTGCCGTGAAAGCCGGCTGCAACCTTTGCTGTGGCGGAGATTACAATGCCTTGGTGCGGGCGGTGCAGCAGGGCTTGGTCACCGAAAAGGAGATTGAAGTGGCCTTGTATTACACCTTGTGGACCCGTTTCCGCCTCGGCCTGTTTGATCCGGCCGACAAGGTTCCTTATTCGAAATACACCATCAAGGACAACGACACGCCTGCAAACCGGCAGGTGGCTCTGGAAATTGCAAGACAATCGCTAGTGCTGTTAAAGAACGACGGCATCCTCCCGCTCGACCGATCCAAGTTCAAACGAATCGCTGTCATCGGTCCCAACGGCGACTCAAAATCAATGCTGCATGGCAATTACCACGGTTCAGCGTCGCATCCGATTTCCATTCTGAACGGCATCAGGCAATTGGCCGGGACGAACATCGAAGTCACGTTTGCCCTGGGAAGTCCGGTCACCACCAACAAGGCGACTGCGGCGTGGAGCGGCCAGGATAACACGACGACCCGTCCCTTGCCGGAACTCAGCGCCGAAGCTCTCAGGAATGCGACCAATGCAGACTTGATCATTTATGTCGGCGGCATTACTCCGGCGCAAGAAGGCGAAGGGTTCGATCGTGATTCGATTGAGCTGCCCGAGGTGCAGACAAAACTCGTGCAAGCGCTCCATGCCACTGGCAAGCCGATGATCATGGTCAATTGCAGCGGTTCCGCCATCGCGCTCACATGGGAAGACGAACATCTGCCGGCGATTCTGCAAGCCTGGTATCCCGGCGAGGAAGGCGGGCGTGCCGTGGCCGAAATCCTGTTCGGCGAGATCAATCCCTCCGGTCATCTGCCCGTGACGTTCTACCGGGCGACGGCTGACATGCCAAGTTTCACGGATTACTCGATGACCAACCGCACCTATCGTTATTTCAGCGGCAAGCCGCTTTATGCGTTTGGTCACGGCTTGAGCTATACCACCTTTGATTACAAGAGCGGCAAGCTGGATTCAAAGAAGATTGCCGCCAATGGCACTGCGAAGGTGACATTCACCGTGAAGAACACCGGCAAGTGCGACGGTGATGACGTGGCGCAGGTCTATTTCCGCCACGTCGGCTCCAGCGTTCCCCAGCCGAAGCTCGCGTTGTGCGGCTTTGCCCGCGTGCATCTGAAGCGCGGTGAATCAAGCAAAGTCACGGTAGAAGTTCCGACACAACGGCTGCGCTACTGGGACACGCAAAAGAAGCAATATGTGGTGGAACCGGGCGACTATGAATTTCTCATCGGAGCGGCGTCGGACGACATCAGACTGAAATTGCCAATGACGATTGCCGCCCCGTGAGAGCAACACAAGAAACAACAAACTAAGCAACATAAGAAACAAAAAAACGAACCAAATCCAGATTATGCGAAACATACTTACTCAGACTATCTGTGTCTGCGCAACTGCCGGCATGTTCACTTTCGTGACCGGTTGCCAGACGAACAATCAAGGCTCGGCGCAATCCGCGCCGGCCCCGGCGCAAACCCCCGCGCCGCCCGCGACGACAGTTCAGACTCCAGCAGTGCCGGCGGTGGCGGCCGTGCAGGGCGTCATTCGGATCAAGGCCGGATCCTCCGAGCCGTTCACGGATTCCAGCGGCAACGTCTGGCAGGCCGAACAGGGATTCAGCGGCGGCGATGTGGTTGGCCACGACTCGTCCGTGACCATTGCCAACACAAAAGATCCCGGACTCTTTCTGTCGGAGCATTACGGGATGGATTCCTTTTCATGCGCCGTTCCGAATGGAAAATACATTGCCAAGCTCTACTTTGCCGAAACCTACGATGGCATCACCGGTCCCGGCGGGCGCGTGTTTTCGTTTAATGTGCAGGGCCGCGAGTTCAAGGATTTCGACGTCTGGGTAAAAGTCGGCGGGCCGAACCGCGCCTACGTTGAGACGGTGCCGGTGGAAGTCACTGACGGGAAGTTCAAGATCACCTTCACCAGCAACGTTGAGAACCCCCAAATCAATGCAGTCGAACTGATCCCCGCGTCGCTCGCGGCGGCAGTTCAGGCTTCGGCTGCACCGGCGGCGGCAACCGCGCCGGGCGTCATTCGGATCAAGGCCGGGTCTTCCGCGCCGTTCAAGGATTCCAGCGGCAACGTCTGGCTGGCCGAACAGGGATTTGACGGCGGCGACGTGATTGAGCGCGATGCGAGCACTGAGATTGCCAACACCAAAGACGCCGGGCTTTATCGGTCGGAACATTATGGGATGAGTTCCTTTAACTGCACGGTTCCCAACGGCAAATACCTGGCCAAACTTCACTTCGCCGAAACCTTTGAGGGAGTCACCGGGGCCGGTCAGCGGGTTTTCTCTTTCAATGTGCTGGGCCACGAGTTCAAGGATTTTGACATTTTTGTCAAAGCCGGCGGTTCAAACCGCGCCTACATCGAAACCGTCCCGGTGGAAGTCACCAACGGTAAGTTCACCATTACTTTTACTAGCAACATCGAAAATCCGGAAATCAACGCGATCGAACTGGTGCCGCAACCTTGATTGGGCTTGGTTGCCAAAGTTAAAAGAAATTAAACTGGGCTGGGATCAACGTCATAACTCATATTTAGGCGGCTTGTTCCCAGCCCTTTTTGTCTTGCGGGAATTCAGTTGATAGCTGGGTTTCATTCGCAATCCTAAGATTACACAAACTAACCATATGAAAAGGCAAGTGACATTGATGCTCAGTTCGGTTGTTTTAGCATCCCATATAAATGCTGTTCCTGCGTTTACCGTAGTCGCAGCCGCCCGGCGGGTAAATTGAGTCCGACGCTTTACGGGTTGATGACCGAGGAAATCAATCTCAGTTATGACGGCGGACTTTACGCGGAATTAATCCAGAACCGCGCTTTTCTGGGCGACGTTGTGACGCTGGTTTTTTATTGGCCGGTGGTGAACGATGCTGACGCAACAACAGTCGTCACGCTCCATAAGCTCGGAAAATTACACCGGCGGAAAGGGCGGGGCATGTCCACCAACGGCCCGGCGGCACATGGAATGAAGCGCCGCCAGCCTTATTCTACAGGTTATCGCCGGCAATGAGTATATTCATCCTTGGTGCTTACAGGTAGGCGCTGTTATCGAAGGCAAACTTCAACAGGCTATGCGTTCCGTGGAGCTGTAGTTTATTGCAAATATGCTGGCGGTGGTTGTCCACGGTTCTCACGCTCAACTTGAGCCGGTCGGCGATTTCCTTGCTGGTGTAATCTTCGCCAATGAGTTTAAGAATGCGGCGCTCAACTGGCGTCAGGGACTCGATTTGCGGTTTGCTCAACAGCAACTCGCGCACGCGCTCGCTGCGGCGCTGTCCGGCTTCCAGCATTATGGTGCTGACGAACGCCTCGCCGCCGTCCACCTTTTCGAGCGCGCTGACGATTTCGTTGGCGGCGTTTTCTTTCAGCACATAAGCCTTGGCGCCCAGGTCCATCGCGGTGTTGAACATGTCTTCCTCCTTATACATCGTGAGGATGACCACCTTGACGGGAAACGGCAGTTGCCGGATTTCCCGAAGCGTTTCCAATCCGTTGCAACGAGGCATGTCAATGTCAACAATCACTATCTGGGGTTTCAGGCTGGCCAACAACCGCAACGCTTCCTGCCCATCGGACGCTTCGCCAACAATTTTGAACCGCGAATTTTCCCCGATGACATCGCGCAGACCCCGGCGAATCAGCGGATGATCATCCGCGATCAACACTGTTACTTCCTCTTTCATGTTTTGCAAATTGGCAGCGGCACTTCGACGGTTACACTGGTGCCTCCACCCGGCCGGGCGTCAATCGTCAAAGTCCCCGCGAGGATGCGCACCCGCTCGGTAATGCCGATGAGTCCATACCCCAGGTCGCGCGGCTGCGGGGACGGTTTGGCTGGATCGAATCCGCGCCCGTTGTCGCGAATGGAAAGCGAGACGGCCGCCGTCCGTTTTTTGACCACCACGGCTGCTTCCGTGGCGGCGGAATGTTTGACCACGTTTGTGACGGCTTCCTGCACGATGCGGTAAATATGGATTTCAGCCTCTTTGTCAAACAGCCCGTCAATGTCCTCGACCCGGGTGGCAAAGAGAATGGAGTTATTCGCGGAAGTCCGGCTGACGTACGCGCGAATCGCCTGGGTCAGGCCCAACCGATCCAGTTGGTAAGGCCGCAAGCCGTGCGTGATTTGGCGCACTTCTTCAATTGCCTGTGTTCATCATGACATTTATCCTGAAATTTGAACGGCAAGGTCAGGGTTCGGACCGTTGAAATCAAATCAATTTGTGTCCTTGCATTCGACGGAATGTGACAATACTTGCGGTTCTTCCGTGATTTCCGGGGCGAATTATCAAGCCACGCTGCCAGCAACAAGCATAGCGCGGTTTTTTCCAATTGTCCCAATAAGTGGGAGGGAAGGTTGAGAAAGGACGACCGCCGCGTGGTTGAGGGGTTGACCACGCGGCGGTTCTTTGGCTTGGATGAACCTTGGCCATTCTTTAAGATCTATTTTGCCGGCGCTTCGCCTTCCGGCGTCCGGCGCCACGCAAAATATGCGTCGAGAGCCTTGAGCGATTCGGCGCTTGGCACGGGACCGATGTGTGGTGTCTGGCTGAAATACATCACCTGCGGATGGCTGTCGCTGAAGGCCGGCCACGCGGGAACGCCTTCGCCGTTGGGATCGCCGCGCTTGGCGAAGTTCACCCAATAGGTGGACATGGCGTCGGAGATTTCCAAATCGGTCTTGGTCGTCTGGGGACTCTTGGAATTGAGATGTTCGAAAACGTAGGCCACATCCGCGCCGTGCGGCGAACCGTAACCAAACCGGGACGAGCCTTCGGGAAATTCCGGGTGCTGGTCGAAGTGATAATAGAACACCTTGGATTTTCCGGTCTGCACCTGCAATCGCGCCCACGCCCAAGTCTGCCAGCCGAACGCCGCGTCGCGGGCCAAGTCACGCGCGGTTTTGGGAACGGAGTTTGTGCCGACGGGATAAGCTTTGATGAGATCGTCCGCGAATTTTCCGTAACGTGTCTTGACGCCAGCGATGTAATCTTCCGGCGTCTTCGGCGGCGAAAAGCTCGCGCCTTCATCGGAGTTGTAGCCCACGAGAATCGGTGTGTCGTTGTATTTGCCTGCCGAGTAAAGTTTGTATTGATCGTCGGGAATCACCCAGCCGTCAATGATCGGCCAGGAGCCGCCCAAGCCGCGGCTGGCGGGAAGTTTGTCCGGCGCGAGTTTGCGCAATTCCGCGATGGACGAAGCGCCCGCGCTTTTGGCGAAAGCCTCGCCGCCGCGCTCCGCGTCAGGGAGACGTTTCAAATTCTCGCCGGGAAAAGTGGTCGGCCTTGGCGGCCCGAACGAGCCGCCGCTTTGCGAAATCGCACCGGTGAAAAGTCCCTTGGCCTGCGGCGACGCGCACAACATGCTGACGGAAATGCCGCCGGCGGATTCGCCGAAAATGGTCACCTTGTTCGGATCGCCGCCGAACGCGGCGATGTTTTTCTTCACCCACTGAAGACCGGCGATCTGGTCGAGCAAACCGTAATTGCCCGAAACGTGGTTCGGGCTTTCGGCGCTCAATTCCGAATGCGCAAGAAAGCCAAGCTGGCCGACGCGATAGTTGATGCTGACAAACACCACGCCTTTCTTAGCGAGTTTCTCGCCGCTGTAGCTGCGGTCGGAGGTCGAGCCGGCGCTGAATCCGCCACCGTAAATCCAGACGAGCACGGGGATGTGGTCGTTCGTGGATTTAGCCGGGGTCCAAACGTTCAGATACAAACAGTCTTCGCTCATGTCCGCACCGGTTCTGCTTCCTTGAATCGGCGATGGACAGAATTTGTCGGCCAGTCGCACGCCGTCCCATTTGGCGGCAGGCTGCGGCGCGCACCAGCGAAGATCGCCGACCTGCGGCGCGGCAAACGGGATGCCGCGATAAACCGTCAAGCCGTCTTCGGAAGTGCCTTGCACCAGTCCGTGCTCGATCAAGGCCGGCGCGGGCTGTTGCGCGAGTCCCAATCCGGCGGCAAACACCGCCAACATAATAGCCAGAAAAGTTCTAATCATCATAAAATGGTTTCTTTCAAAAAAATGCCAATCCTTCCGCCACAGGTTTGGCGGATAACCGCGCGGCTAATCAAGAGCCGCGTTAATAGACACGTATAACACCACCAGCGTCAATGGTCATTTAGGTTCGGCGACCTTGTAGCCCAGCAATGGCAGCATGGTCTGCGCATACCGCGTTCCCAACTCCCGGTAGCCTGCGGGTGTGAAATGCAAATGGTCAGGACGCCCGATGCAACCCGCCGAAGAAACTACGTGCGCGGTGAGGATAGTCTTAGGCAACTCGTCAATGAGCTTGTTCATGCCGGCGCAGGCGCCTTTTTGGTCGGCACCCACAAGTTCGCCGACGATCAACGGCACGTCTTTAGCCTTGAGATCCAAATCTTTCAGCAGGTTTTCGTAGACGCGTTTTACTTTGTTCGGCCATTCCTTGTCGCCCGAATTGGACTCGCCCTGATGCAATAAAAAGCCTTTAATGACGCCATCTTTCTGGGCCAGCTTGGCCATGTCCACAAGATGCTGGTAGGGATTTCCGTCGTAAGTCTTGATGATGTTTTTCATCCAGGATGCAGCCGTGGATGCGTAAGCCTCGTAATTCGTCTTTTCGAACAGTTCAATTTTGCAGCCGGCGACCGAAACATTGACGACGCCCACCTTGATGTTCGGCGGGAGATTGGAAGCCAGCGTTCGGCCAAAATAATCGGCCGGACAAAGGCCTGTGCCCGGTCGGCACAATGGCGGAACAGCCGGATACCAATTGCCATTGGTTCTGCCCATGCCTGGAAAATCAACCGCTGCCAGAACCTGAAAGCGTTCATCCACCGGCCCTTTGTCTTGCTGTTCAAGGCCCGGAAAGCCCTCCATGTTGGACTGGCCAAAGCACAGGAAAACGTAGAAATGTTTGTCCGGAGCTTTCTTCTTTTCAGCATTCTGATTTTGGACATGGACGCAGCCGGACAACAAGAGCAATCCGGTCAATACGAACAATCGTTGTGTCATTTTCATAATGATTGATTAGAGATTTAGTCGAGGTGTGGCGACGCCTCCGAATGAAGGCGTTGCCCACTTTGAGAACTAATTGGATTTTGGCTGCTCGTCAGTGGCGGCGCGAATGACTGCGTCAAAGGCAGGCTTGGGTTGATCGTTGCCGTCGAACAGCAACGGACGGCCTTTGGCGCGCCATGACACTCCGTCATTCACACCCCAGAGCGTGATGACCTTCACGTATTTGTCGTGTTTCTTGAACGCACGGAAAAGTCCCGCGTAGGCGTCGGCCAGCTTCTTGTCGGCGTCGCTCACCAGGCCGCCCTGGGTGGTGGCGGCGTTGGCGGCAACATCCCCGCTGTTGCTGCGCTGACCGCCCTGCGCGCTGTTGACGTCCAGTTCGGTGATGTGAATGGGCAAGCCGAGGGTCTCCAATTCCGTCAGCACCTTGTCTTCCTCCTCGAAGCTTGGCGAGGTGACACTGACGTGGGCTTGTGAGCCGATGGCCATGACCGGAACGTGCTGTTCTTGAAGTGACTTGATCAACGCAATCAGCTTTTGGCGTTTTGCGGAATTCTCCAGCGAGTAATCATTGTAACGTAGAATCGCGTCTGGATCCGCTTCATGGGCGTATTCGAAGGCCTTGGCGATGAAATCCGGTCCGATGATTTGCTCCCAGGGCGAGGTGCGAAGGACGTTGGTGCCGCCGTCGGCAAGCGCTTCGTTCACGACGTCCCAGACCTTGATCTTGCCCTTGTAGCGGCCGACCACAGTGGCGATGTGATCGTGCATCCGTTGCAACAACTCCTCACGGGACGCGCGCGGCCCGTTCATGTTAAAACCGCCAAAGCCACCTCCGAATCCACGGCCAAATCTTCGCCCGCCTAATCCATTTGTCCCAAGCGCGTTGGTAGTGGCGGTTAGCGCCGGTGTCGGTGCCGGGGAATTGGTCATTCCAGGCGGCAAATTTGTTCCTTGAAAAACCCAACTGGGTGTCTGGCCGTGCCAGACAAGCGTGTGTCCGACGATATACATTTTGTGGCTCAAGCCGAAGTTCACATAGGCGTCGGCCGGACCAAAATTATAGCCATCCGGTCCCGGTTCCGGATGAATCAGTTGCCACTTCAAGTCGTTCTCCGGGGAAATTTGGTTGAACTGTTCGGTGACGACGGCAATGTCTTTGTTGATCTGGTCCATGCTCCGGTTGACATTGTCGGCCCGGACCGAGGTGCCGGTAGCAATGGTCCGGTTGATGGCCACGCCAACATAGAAATGATGTTTGTAGGCGGCCTTAAGAGTTTTGGGCTGATTCGGGCTGATGGTTGTGCAACTGGTCAACAGTGCTGCCACTGCGAACAAGCCGATGCACAAGCTGATTTGCGAGCTATGATTTTTCATGTTGAGTGAAATTTGGCCTTGGGGCGATTTTGTGGACAATGTTGTGGTGATACATGGAGCATGATTTGGTTGATTTGGAAACGGTGAGGCTCTTGTCATTGCCTTCTGCCTGAACCGGGGTGGCTAAGGTTCCGATTGTCAGAAGAATGGCCAGGAGTTGTTTTGTGTTCATGAAATTCGAGATGCACGCATCACTTTACTAGCCGGTAGAACATCGAATCGGCGCCGCCGGACAGCGGCAAGGTTACTTGCCATTGGCCGCCGACAATTTGCAGCGGAACGGAGGTTAAGTTAAGCCAATTCCCTTGATTGAGATTGCTGCTGAATTGCACCTTGAAACCCGCCGACGACACTGGCCAGGACAGAGTCAAATTGTTGGCTGAAGTTGAATATGCGATCGTGGGGCTGTTTGTGCTTAACAATTTGACAATGCCCGCCGGCAGACTGACGTATTGCTGCGAGTTGGAGGAGAGGCTCAATTGGCCGCCCGCGAAAGTGCCGCCATTGGGCAACGTGCCGGTCCACGCCGGACCACTCACGGAATCGGCGACATAAGTGACGCCGGTCTCGCTGAAGCTGTAGCGATGGGCGAGTGCGGGCACCGGCACCGTGCTGAAGGACCAGACCGCGCCGACATTTGTATTGGCACCGATGATTTCATCCACGCGCCAGTAATTGGTCGCCCCTCCAGCCAGTGGCGGATAGAAATTGGTGACGGTCATCATTCCCAGGAATTGCGGCGACGCAGGCGTGGCCTGCGCGACGGCATTTGAATCAACTCCCAGATAAACCGCGTGCGCCAGCGCGTTGCTTCCTGGTGTCCAGTTCAACGCGGAACTCAAGGCCACGCCGGAGTCGCCGCTGGCGGGCGACGGATTCGTGGCCGGACCGACATAAACATTCTGGTCGAGCACCACTGTTGTCAGTGAACGCGGCGGCAGCACTTGTCCGTTCGTCAACGACCCGAGCGACCGGAAATAATAATTCGTATTGGCGGTTTGATACACGCTGGATTTGCCGACACTGAAGATGCCGAAGTTGAAACTCATCGCCGATGAGACGCTGGCATTGGTGTTGATCAAAACCACCACGAGCCGGAGACCGTCGGGCGAAAGGAAGGCTGAAGACCGGACGTTGTTGTCGTTATCCGTGGCACTCACGCGCTTGTAACCCGGATTGATGAAATACGAAAAATGCTTCATTGACCAGTAACTGGGTGAATACCACCAGCCACGCGACTGCGTGAGCGTGCCGGGCGGCGCGTTGGTCCAGGTGGATTGAGAGGCAAA
>Ga0209746_1000383_pt1 | contig 23172 bp, 14 predicted proteins | sample BarGraNGADG00211_3_FD_184496 | JGI IMG/M metagenome (GOLD analysis project Ga0209746, IMG submission 184496) | Arctic peat soil microbial communities from Barrow, Alaska - Barrow Graham LP Ref core NGADG0011-211 (SPAdes) (version 2) | ecosystem: Environmental > Terrestrial > Soil > Wetlands >... | reverse complement strand
GTCCGATCCAGCCGGTCGACGCGCGCCAGGTGTTGTGGGAAGCGCAAGGCATCGCGGAAGGCCACCAGCCGGGTTTTCAGCGTCGTGGACCGTGCGCGGTCGATGACCACACCCGAGGTATCGACGCCACTCTCCTGAAGCTGGCCGACCAGGGTGTGCCCCGCTTCATCGTCACCCACCAGGCCGGCCAGGACCGCTTGTCCGCCCAGGGCCACCACCTGGTGCGCCGGGTTGGCGGCGCCGCCCGGAACGGTGGTGCGGCGGGTCAGCTCCACCACCGGCACGGGCGCCTCGCGGCTCAGGCGCTCCGTCCTGCCCTCCAGGTATTCGTCCAGGAAGAGGTCGCCGAGCACCAGCACGCGCCTTCCGGCGAGGCTGGCGACCAGGGCGCTGGGATCGTTGGCCGGCGGTGGCGTCATTCGGCCGGCCGGCTGGCTTGACTGCATAGAATCGCCTCTCGATTTTACGGCGTCTGCGGATCGGGCCGGCTGCGCAACACGCGCCACACGAACTGCGGGATGGTGAGCTGGCGGCGCCAGCGCCGGGGCTGGGTGACCAGCCTGAAGAGCCACTCCAGGCCGAGACGCTGCAGCCAACGCGGAGCACGGCGTTGCACCCCCGCGATATGGTCGAAGGTCCCGCCCACGCCCAGCATGACCGGCACCGCAAGCTCCTGGCGGTGCCGGGCGATCCACAGGTCCTGGGCTGGCGCGCCATAGGCCACCAGCAGCACGTCGGCGCGCGCCTGGCGGACGCGACCGACGATCCCCGGCGCTTCGCCCTCGGCAGGCGAACCGGCATAGACACCGGCGATCTGCAGACCGGGATATTGGCCCACCAGGATGGCCGCCGTGCGCTCGGCGACGCCGGGCGCGGCGCCGAGCAGATAGAGCCGCCAGCCCTGGCGCGCGGCGCGCGCGGCGATCAACGGCAGCGAGTCGCTGCCGGTGACGCGCTCGGGCAACGGGCGGCCCAGCCGGCGGGCGGCCCACAGCAGGCCCACGCCATCGGCGATGCACAGCTCCGCCCGCTCTAGCACCTCGCGGAAGGCCGGGGCGCGCTGGGCCAGCATGACGAACTCCGGATTAGCCGTGGCGATCTGATGCGGCGTGCCTTCGCCGATCATCTCCGCGATGCAGTCCAGCAGCGCCGGATAGGTGAGCGCGTCGATGCGCACGCCGAGGATGCGAACATGATGGCTGATGCGGGCTGAGGGATGCGTGAGCGTGATGGCTACTTCCTTCCGGCTTCTTCCAACACGGCCAGGGTCTCGCGCGCGCACTTCTCCCACGAGAAGCGCTTGACGTTCTCCAGGCCCTTGCGGATGAGGTCTTGGCGCAGAGCCGCGTCGGTCGCCAGGCGATACATGGCATCGGCGATGGCGTCGACGTCGTGCGGATCGACCAGCAGGGCCGCATCGCCGGCCACTTCGGGCAGAGATGAGTTGTTAGCAGTCAAGACGGGCACTCCATAAGCATGCGCCTCCAACACAGGGAGGCCAAAGCCCTCATAAAGCGACGGGAAGACAAAGGCCAGGGCGCCGGCGTAGAGCGCCGGGAGGTCGCCCTCGGCCACGTAGCCCGGAAAGAGCACTCGCCCGGCCAGTCCCAGCGCGTTGGCCTGGGCGAACAGGCTATCATACAGCCAGCCGCGTCGCCCGGCGAGGACCAGTTGCACCCCGTCGAGCTCCGGCAGGGCAGCCAGGCGGGCGAAGGCCGCCACCACCCGCTCCATGTTCTTGCGCGGCTGAAGGGTGCCGATATAGAGGAAGTAGGGGCAGGCAATGCGCGGCTCCTCCTCGCCAGCGCCCCGCAGAGGGGGCCGGGCAGCGGTAGCTTCCCCCACTCCCAAGTATACCACGCGCACCCGGGCCGGGTCGACGTGGTAAGCGCGCACGAGGTCGTTCCTGGTGGCCTCCGAGTCGGCCAGGGTCAGGGCCGCGCGGCGAGCGTTCCAGGCGGTGGACCAGGCCAGGTAGCGGCGGTCGGCCGGACGATGAGCCTCGGGATAGTAGAGATAGCCCAGGTCGTGGACGGTGACCACGCTGCGCCGGGGATGGAGCAAGGGCAGGACGTGGGCCGGGACGAAAAGGACATCTGGGGGCTGCAGCAGCATCTCGGCGCTCAGGCGCAGGTGCGTCCACAGGCGCGGGAAGGGGATCGAGCGCAGCTCGACGTTGGCCGGCGCCAGTCCGTCCCAGAAGAGCCCGGCGGGCGGCGCTCCGTTGGTATACAGGCGGAAACGGTGCGGCGAGGGGAGCGCGAGCAGCGCGCGGATCAGGCGCAACGAGTAAGTCTCGGTGCCGGTACGGCGGGCGCCGGTGGCGCGGCTCGCGTCAATGCCGATCAACATGGCCAGATTATAACTCAATGGCGGGCAGAAAGGCGAAGCCGGCTGTAGGGGCGCACGGCGGTGCGCCCCTACAGCGCGCGCATCCGGTTGTTCTTCGGGTTGTGCTCGACCTCGGCCAGGCCGAGCACTTCCATCAGCGGCGGCACGTACATCGCGAAGCGGCCGCGCAGGCCCTTCTTCAGCCCGTACCAGCCGCCGACCGGGTTATCGGCCGAGCGCGCCCAGGCTTCGATGGTGCCCTCCGCGGCCGGCTTCTGTTCGTCGGCGCTGCCCAGGGGCATCCAGTCAACGTGCGCTTTGAGCATGGCGTGCAGGTCTTCGAGGCAGCGTAAGCGGTAGCGCAGCTCGGTTTTCCCCACCTGGCAGACCAGGACGGGCGGATCGGCTGTTTCGTCGCGGTACATCTGGTATTCCGACGTCCCACTCGGCGTCTTCAACAGCCAGGGTTGCTCGCGGGTTCCCAGGCCGGCGCTCGGATCGATAGCCATCTTGCCTCCTAGATAATGGTACAAGTAGTAGACAAATCATAGCACAAAGATGGCACGGCGACAAGCATTTACTGCATTACTGCATTGGCATTCAAGAAATAGGGGCCGCTCCTCCCGTCCGGCCACAGCGCGGCGAGGATGTCTTCCAGGCTGATGGGACCGGGGCGCAGCAGCGCCGGGCGCGGACCGGTGAGATCGACGACTGTCGAGGCCACGCCGCCGGGGCAAGGGCCGCCGTCAAGGATAAAGGGGATGCAGCCGGACAATTGCGCGGCGACGTCTTGCGCTGTGACCGGGCTGGGCCGGCCCGACAGGTTGGCGCTGGTGGTGGCAAGTGGCGCGCCGGCGGCGCGGATCAGGTCGCGCGCCAGGGCGTGGTCGGGCACGCGCACGGCCACGCTGTCGCCGCCCGCGCTGACCTCCGCCGGCACGCGCTCCGCCTTGGGCACGACTAACGTCAGCGGGCCGGGCCAGAAGCGTTCGGCGATGCGCCGCGCGGCAGGCCCCAGATCGCGCGCCACCAGGGCGATGTCGGCCGGGTCGGCCAGCAGGATGGGGATGGCCTTGCCGGCGGGGCGCAGCTTGGCGGCATAGAGCTTCGCCACCGCCGCGGCATCCCAGGCCAGCGCCCCAACGCCGTAGACGGTATCGGTCGGGAAGGCGACCAGCTCGCCGGCACGCAGCAGGCTGACCGCGGCCTCAAAGGCACGGTCGAAGGCGGCAGGCCGCAGGACGAAGCGCTCGACCAGCGCGCCCACCGCGTTCTCCTCAACCGTCGGGGCCACCCAATCGGCCACCGCCAGGACGTCGGGCGAGGCGTTGGCGACGGCCACACCCAGGCCGGCCCAGCGGACCATGCTCACGTCGTTGCCCGAGTCTCCCATGGCAATGACTTGCGCGCGCGGGATGCCGAAGTATTCGGCGAGGAAGGCCAGACTGCGCCCCTTGGAGGCCAGCGGGGAAACCGCCTCGACGAACATATCGTGCGAGCGCACGATGTCGAGACGCCCGGCAAACTCGGCGCGCAGGGCCGGCAGCAGCCGGTCATTGGCGGCGGGCTCGTCGATGAACAGGCACTTGAGCGGCGCCAGTCCCTTGTCGTCTATCCGCCGCAGGCCCTCAGCCAGGCTGGGCACATGCTCGATCTCTCCGCCAAACCACAGGTCATAAAACGGCTTGGGCCGGCGCATGCCGACCAGGTAGAGCGCGCGCTCGCTGTAGAGGGTCAGGTCCAGGTCGCGCGCCGCCGCGTACTCGAACAACTCGAGCAGCGGCGCACGCGGCATGCTTTCGGCCAAAAGGGTCGTTTGCTCGCCGCCCACCTGCTTGACCAGCGAGCCCTGGAAACAGAGGATGGGATTGGTCAGGCCAAAGGCCTCGGCGTAACGCAAGGCCGATGGGTAAGGCCGCCCCGTGGCCAACACGACACGCACTCCGCAGGCCTCGGCGGCAGCCACTGCCTGCCGCACCGCGGGGGTAGGCATCTGCCCGTCAACCACGGCGGTGCCGTCAAGATCCAAAGCGATGAGACGATAAGCCATAGGCACTACAGCGTAATCACCGCGACCCGGTCGAGATCGGCGTAGTCCAGCAGCAGGCTGAACTGGGCTTCGGGAAGGAATTGCTCGACGAGCCCGCGCAGGGCCAGGCCCTGCCCCGCGCCGATCTCCAGGTAAATGCGGCTACCGGGCGGCAGTTTCTCACGCACGCAAGGTTGTTCCGCCACCGAGCGCAGAGCCCCACCGATGACGCTCAGCCCACCCGGTCCGCCGTCCAGCGCGATCACCGGTTCGTAGTCACGCACTTGCTCCGGCAGGTGGGGCAGGTCCTCGCTGGCGACATATGGCAGGTTGGCCACGACGATGTCCACCGGCCCGGGCACCGGGTCGAGCAGGTTGCCGGGCAGGAGTTGCACCTGTTCCCCGACACCATAACGCCAGACATTCTGCGCCGCGACGGCCAGGGCGCTATCGGACACGTCCGTGGCGTAAACAATCGCCTGCGGCAAGCTCACGGCCAGGGCGACGGCGATAGCTCCGCTGCCCGTGCCCACGTCCACAATCCGTGGCGGCCGGTCCTCGTGTACGAGTTCCCTGGCGCACGCCAGGACCCGCTCGACCAGCAATTCGGTCTCGGGCCGGGTGATCAGCACCTGGTTATCGACCGTAATATCCAGGCCGAAGAACGACTTGTAGCCGACCAGGTAGGCGACCGGCTCGTGACACATGCGCCGGCGCACCAGGCCCTCGTAGTGTTCGATCTCTCCTTCTGTCAACTGCCGGCTGGGATGAGCGTATAGCCAGGTCTTGCTGACACCCAGCACATGCGCCATTAGCACCACGCTATCGAGCTGTGGCACATCCGAGCCAGCCTCGCGCAAGCGCCGGCTGGCGGCCAACAGAGCCCGTCCCACGTCACTTGAGCGGTCCAGGGACCAGACGAATGGTAGCGGGCCTGACCCATTGCACGGTTCCGGTACGGCAGGCTGAACCGCGCCCTCGCCCGCTGCTGCGGCCGCCATGGCCGAGTGAGCACGGGCGAACGACTGCCTGTTCAATTGTCTGTTCAACTCAATCCTCGTCTATGACCTGCAACTTCTCTGCTTGCTCACTCGCCGCGAGTTCCTCGATGAACTCGTCAAGATCACCCTCCAGCACGGCCGCCAGGTTGTACACCGTCTTGCCGATGCGATGGTCGGTGACCCGGTTCTGTGGATAGTTGTACGTCCGAATCTTTTCACTACGCTCACCGGAGCCGATCTGGCCGCGGCGCGCTTCGCTGCGCTCGCTGGCCAGGCGCTCCTGCTCCATCTGGTAAAGGCGTGCCCGCAGGATCGCCATTGCTTTTGTCTTGTTCTGAAGTTGCGACTTCTCGTCCTGGCAACTGATGACAATGCCGGTCGGCAGGTGCGTCACACGTACAGCCGAGTCGGTGGTGTTAACGCTTTGCCCACCCGGCCCGGTGGCCCGGAAAACGTCGATGCGGATGTCCTGTGGACTGACCTCCACCTCGACCTCGTCGACTTCGGGCAACACCGCTACCGTCGCGGTCGACGTGTGGATACGCCCTTGCGCCTCGGTCACGGGCACACGTTGCACGCGGTGTACCCCGCTCTCCCATTTGAGCCGCGAGTAAGCGCCGCGCCCCCGCACCTGGAAGATCACCTCCTTGAAACCGCCCAACCCGGTCTCGTGGTGGCTAAGAATCTCGGTCTTGTAGCTATGCCCCTCGGCCCAGCGGGCATACATACGGAGCAGGTCAGCGGCAAACAGGCCGGCCTCATCGCCCCCGGTGCCCGCCCGGATCTCGACGATGACATTCTTGTCGTCGTTCGGGTCTTTCGGCAGCAGCAAGCGCTGCAGTTGTGTCTCGCGCTGTTCCTGCTCGGCCCGCAGGCGCTCGACCTCGCCGCGCGCCAGCTCGACCATCTCCGGATCGGACTCTTCCTCGACCATGCGTGTGGCATCGGCCAGCTCTGACTGCGCCGCCCGGTAGGCCTGGTAGACCCGCACTATCTCCTCGATCTCGGAGTGTGCGCGCGCGAGCGTCGCCATGCGCCCCAGATCGGAAGCCACGTTGGGGTCAGAGAGCAGTTGGTTCAGCTCATCGTAACGGCGCTCGACGGCCGCCACCTTCTCAAATAGCATACTTTCCTATACGTTGCTATGTCAGTGGAAATCAATCCAAAAAGACGGGCAGGTTGCCGATGGCGACGATGTTTTGCCACTTGTTCGGGTCGTTGCCCTCAGTGAAGACCGCGGCCTCGGCGATCACCTCGCCGCCGGCCGTCTCGATCAGTTTCCGCATGCCGACCAGCGTGCTGCCCGTGCTGATGACGTCGTCGACGATGATAATCCGTTTGCCCTGGACCAGTCCCTGATCCTTGCCGTCCAACCACAGCTTCTGCGGGGCGCCGGTGGTGATGGAGAGCACTTCGACGCACTGCGCGCCGATCATGTAGGGCTTGCGCGTCTTGCGGGCGATGACGTAGGGGATACCCATGCGCACGGAAAGGGCGTGCGCGAGCGGGATGCTCTTGACCTCCGCCGTCATCAAAGCGTCCGCGTTCCTGGGCAGACGCCGCGCCAACTCGTCGGCTACGGCCTCGATCACCTGGGTATCGCCAAGCATGTTGAAAATGGCGATTTTGGTGTGAGGCGCGACCTCAAAAAGAGGCAACTGGCGCGTCAGACCACAGATTTGGACGGTATAAGACTCTTCCGGCATCCTGTTCCTCCTTCAATTTCCGGCGCGTCAGAGCGCCCGATTGCCGCGAGACCATGGGGGCAGTGCAACCCGGCCGGAGACCGTCTCTGATCCTATTATGACAAGGATCGTCCTGCATGTTAGTAACCCAGGGGACACACCCACGCGAGTTCATGGTTAGCTGAGGCTCAATGCACCTATTCTAGCATGCATCGGTCGAAACGAACAATCCAAATCAACTAGCCTTCCTCCCGCTCCGCCGCCTGTTTCAGGGCGCGACTTCGACCGTCGTAATGAGCACCCGCAGGTAGACGGCCACAACGCATTTGACGGGCCAATCGCACGATGGTATTCTTTAGTTCGAACTCAGGCTCAAATTGTAACCTTTGCCCGATCGAGTTTCAGGTGCCCTCTATCCCACGAATTCTGCCGGCCGTGCTCGTCCTCCGTCTTCTCCCTGGCGTGGCATACAGCGCGTTGAATGGGCCTGCTCTGCCCATTGAGGTGCTGTAGATGGCAGCAGGACAGCAAGCCGGGTTGCAGCACAGAGACTCTTCGAGGCTCGAGACGAAGGTCGCGGCCTGCAGCCATATCTGGGTGCTTTGCGGGATCGTGTTACTAGGGGCCGGCCTGCGGTTTTGGCATCTTGCGGGTCTACCGCCGGGCCTGTTTTATGACGAAGCGGTCAACGGCGTGGATGCGCGCATGGTTCTCAGCGGCGCCGGTTTGCCGCTCTACTTCGTTGCCAACAATGGACGCGAACCGCTCTTCATCTACCTGCAGACCCTGTCTGTCGCTCTGCTCGGCTACCGGCCGGTTGCCCTTCGCCTGGTTTCGGCAATCATCGGCACGCTGACCATCCCGGCGGTCTACTTCTGCGCGCGGGGGATACTCCTTCGCCCAGAACGTTCTCAAGCTGAGACAGCCGAAGCGGCGGACAGGCCGTTCGGCGATCTGGCAGCTGAGTGGCTCCCTCTCATCGCCGCCGGCGGCATCGCCGTTTCCTACTGGTCGCTCAGCCTCAGCCGCCTCGGACTGCGCGCAGTGATGCTGCCGCTCACGAGCGCCCTCGCCCTTGGCTATTTCTGGCGGGCCTGGAACGGCAAGCGCTACCGGCTGTATGCCTGGGCCGGCTTCTGGTTCGGCCTGGGACTGTACACCTACACAGCCGCGCGCATATTGCTGTTGGCGCCGTTCGCTTTCGTGCTCTGCGAAGGTGTCGTTGCCCTGGGCCGCAGGCGAACAGAGGCCCAAGAACGGTTGGGGGCGGTCTGGCGCCACCGCCTGATAGGGCTGGCGGTGGCGGGCACTGCCTGTCTGCTAGTAGCGATTCCCATGGCTGTGGCCGCCTGGCAAGATCCACAGTCGGTGCTCGGTCGAACCGATCAGGTCTCCCTCCTGGCCGCGCCTCCGCAGGGTGAGGCCCCGGCTCCTCCCATCGAGCGCCTTGCCCGTAACGCGCTGCTGGTCGCCCGCCAATTTTACGACCGGGGTGACATGAACCCCCATCACAACCTGCCGGGCCGGCCGGTCAACGACCTGCTGCTGGCGGTGCTCTTTACCGCCGGCTGCCTGGCCTGCCTGTGGCGGATAAGGCGGCCGCGTGCCCGGCTGCTCTTGATCTGGCTGGTCGTGATGTTGCTGCCCACGCTGTTGAGTGCTGAGGCGCCCCACAGTCTGCGTGGGTCCGGAGCGCTCCCGCCTTTGGCGCTGCTCTATGCGGCCGGCGCCGGGGCGATCACGCGCTGGCTGCCCGGCTCGCGAGTGCGTCTCTATGCCCTACCGGCACTGCTGGGGTTGCTGATCTTCTTCTCCGGCTGGTCAACGGCGCGCGACTATTTCATCCGCTGGGCTGCCCTGCCCCAATTGGGCGACGCTTTCAGCCTCCGCTACGAGCTGGCTGCCGAGGAAGCGGCGCGCCAGTTAGCCGGCGGCTCCCCTGGCGGGGCTGCCGCGAGTGCGACCGGCCGGTCGCTGCTCATTCCGTACGATCTGCTCATGCAGCCGCAGATCGACTTTGCTCTCGGACCCGCCGAGATTGGCACGACCTTGCCTGTCACTGCACCCACAGGAGCTGCGTTCCTGCTCCCAAACCGCTTCGATGCACAGCAGCCCATGTTCTTGCTCTGGGCCGGGCCCAACGGCCCGCAGGCCACTCTGTTGGCCGCGCTGAGCTCGACAGATGTGGCTGCGCTGCGAGCCGAGGCCGAGAGCCAGCAGGCAAGCCGCGTTGTGCAGGCGGCAAACCAGCGCGAGGGCTGGCCGAGCCTCCTGACGGGCCGCTTGCCCGACGGCGTAACTTTATCAGCGCGACCCATCGCCGTACCCCTCGATATCGCCTTTGCGAATGGCCTGCGCCTGTCGGGTTATGAGGTGCAGCCGCCGTTAGACACCACTCCGGGACAGGCCTCTGCCGCACGGCTGACCACTTTCTGGCGTTGTAACAGCGGCGCGGACCCGCGACGGCTGCACGAAGCCGACGTTTTCCTGCATGTAACCCAAAATGGCGCCGTATGGCAGACCAGCAACCACCCTCTGCCCGCCGCTTACTTGCCGGCCTGGCGGCGTCCCTGTTCGATGCTGATCGACACGCGGCTAGTGCCGATACCGGCCGGCATGCCGGCCGGTAAGGTATATTTCGAGACAGGCCTGTACCGGCCACTCGACGGCGACGATCGGGTTCCGATCACAAACCCCCAGGGGCAAGTTTTGCCCGACCAGGTGGAGATCGGAGCTTTCATGTGGGGCAGCCAACCGCCGGCGGTCGACCTGGACGGGTTCCAAACGATCGGGGCGCGCCTGGGTGGAAGGCTGGAACTGGTAGCCTGGAGGACTGCAGCGCCGCAGCCGGGCAGGTTGCGGGTGGAGCTGGTTTGGCGGTGTCTCGACCGGACCGGGACCAACTACACGGCCTTCCTGCACCTGATTGACGCCGCTGGGCGCATCGTCGCACAAGATGACAAGCCCCCTGGCGGCCCCACCAACCCCACGGCATTGTGGGCGCCCGGGGAGATGGTAAGCAGCACCTTCGACCTCCCTCTGCCGGCCGATTGGCAACCGGCAGGGCAACGCTTGCGCGTGGGGCTCTACTTGGCCCCGACGGGCCAGCAAGTGCCCGTGACAGAGCTACAAGCCGGCGGCATGGCGACGAATGGCGGCAGTTTCCTGCTGCTGCCGCTTGAAGGTACGCATTGAGAAGACCACCACACTGCCCGGTTACCCCGTCATGACGGCTTAGACGTGCAAGTCACTTTGCGTGCAGCGCTGGGAGATAAGGAGAATCATGGTTCGTTCTACGGGCTCGCTCTTGCGCTCATGCGGCGCCGGCCTGGAGCCGGCGTGGCGCGCAGCGGCTAAGGCCCTCGTGTGGACTGCCGCGCGCCTGGGGCAGCACCCCTGGCTGCTGTTGCCCTTTTTGGCTCTTCCTGCCATTTCGCCGTTCTGGACCGTAGGCTTTCCGCGTTCGGCTGATGGGCTGTTGCACCTTCTGCGCCTGATTCTGCTTGACCGGCACCTGGCACAAGGCGTCTTCTATGCGCGCTGGCTGCCTGATCTTACCCTCGGCTTTGGTTACCCGGTCTTCAGCTATTATGGCCCCGGCTCCTACTATATTGCTGAGGCCTTGCACCTGCTGGGTCTGGGCTACGTACAGGCCCTCATGGGCGCCTTCGCCGTGCTGATTGTGGCCGCAGGCATGGGCATGTACCTGATGGCATTGGCAATATTTGGACCAGGGCGCCGCGCGGCTGCCATGGTCGCTGCGACAGCCTATATGTACGCGCCGTACCTGCTGACTAACGTCTTCATCCGGGGCGCGATTGCCGAGGTGGGTGCACAAGCCCTGCTGCCATGGATCATGTGGAGCACGTGGCGCGTGCTGACAGCCGAACGCCCGGCGCGTTATGTGCTGCCCGTGGCACTCAGCCTCGGTGGACTGATCATCACTCATACCATCAACCTGCTTTTCGTGCCGCCACTCTGGCTCGCCTTCGTCGTGGTCACCTGGCTCGGCACCGGGCGTCGTCCGGCTAAGCTGGCCTGGGCCGTGCTTGGTGGTGCGGCTGCCGCGGGCATCAGTTGTTTTTTCTGGGTCCCTCTCCTTCTAGAGCGGGGTTACCTGGCTGAGACCGCCTACCAGGTTTCGGCCAAATACCTTCCCGAAAACGTTTGGACGCTCAAGAATTTCCTCGACACGAGCTTTTTGTTCAGCTACACCTTCGCGATACCTTTCCGGCTCGGGCTCGCCCAGTTGGCGCTGGCGTTGGTCGGGCTCGTATTGGCCCGGCGGCGTGATGGGACCTTGGTCTTCTTCCTCGTCGCGGCTGCGATAGCGGCAGCCGGCATCAGTGCGTGGTCCCTGCCGCTGTGGCTGCAAAGCTCCATTCTACTGATTGCCCAGTTCCCATGGCGTCTTCTGATCATCGTCAGCCTCTCGCTGGCGCTGTTTTCGGGAGGAGTCGTCCTCAGCCTGCGCGCGCCGCTGGCCCGCCTCCTCGTGGCCGGGCTCCTTATCGCGCTCGTGATCTTCGCCAATACCCCGCGCCTGGGCTGGATGGAAACCTACCCGGCTGACACGGGTCCGAACCCGCTTGCCGCTGTTGCTCAGTTCGAGGACGAGACCGGCGCCGTGGGGACGAGTTCAGCGGCAGAATTCAGGCCGCGCTGGGCTACAAGCATCCGGCTTGCGAAAGATCCGACAACGACCGCCGATACAGTTCAGGTACGCGTGCACGAAGCCAACGATTTCGGTCTCACCGCCACTACGACCGACGGGTCGGGTGGCGCCTTTCGCTTCACGACCTTCTACTTCCCCGGCTGGGAAGTGGTCCTCGACGGGCGAACGGTCCTCCCCGCGTACCCAAGCACCAATCTGGGCCTGCTCACGGTCGATCTGCCCTCCGGCCAGCACGATCTCAGGCTTACCTGGCGCGGCACCCCGCTCCAACACGTCGCAGGCCTGGTCACGCTCTTGACGTTGGCCGGCCTAGTGCTGTTCTACCTGCCGCGCCGGCCAGAACGCCATCTGGCCCTCGCGCCAGCCGTTCTGCTGGTCTGCGGACTGCTCGCCTCCCTCACGCGGCCCGCGAGCCAGCCGGTGCAAACACCAGCGCAGCCGGTCGGCTCGCCAGAGGTTTCTTTCCTCGGGTACAGGACGGAGGAGTCGCCCAACGCGCAACAGGTACTGCTTTTTCCCTACTGGTACGTTCGAGAGACACCGGCCGCCACCTTCCGCACGCGCTGGCAACTGCTTGATGGTGAGGGCAAGATCGTCAGCCAGGTAGAGAGCCGGCCTTACTTCAACGCCCTCGACGGCGACAACTGGCCGCCTGGCACCCTGGTCGACGATGCCTATGCGCTGGCGCTGCCGCCCGGCACTCCGGCCGGCGACTACCGCCTGGCGCTCCAACTCGGCGACGCCGGCAGGGGCTCCGGGCTGAATGGTGAGTGGCAAGCAGCACGTGTAGTGGGCGACGTTGTCCTACGGCGAGTATCGCCTCTGGGGCTCAAGCCGCGCTCACTGCTCAACGTTCAGTTTGGTCCCGCAATCCAACTGGTGGGTTTCGACGTCGAAGGTGCCAGGGAGGCTGCGACTCCTTCGGCGCCGGCTATCGTGAATGCAGGGGATATAGTACAATACACACTGTACTGGCGGGCGCTCGGTCCCTTGCAGGATAATTACCACGGTTTCTTGCACATGGTGGACAACCAGGGACACCCGCTGGTACAGCAAGACGCGCTCCTGGGAGGAGTGTTTGCCGCTCCCCGGCTGTGGGATGCGTACCATCTGTATCCCGATACTTACCGGCTGCGGGTCCCGGCTTCCGCAGAGAGCGGGCTATATTGGCCGTGGGCCGGGCTCTATGAGTTCAAGACTCAAGACCGGTTGGCGGTCACCGATACCCTGACAGGGGACGAGGGCGATCATTACCGGCTGCCGCCGGTTAAAGTGCTGGGACGCCAGGACGCCCGCCCGCAGCATACAGTGCCGGCTCACTTTGACGGCCTGGCCGACCTGCTTGGCTATGACCTGGCGTTGCCGGCCGGTGGCCTGCACCCGGGCAGCCGGTTTGGTCTCACGCTATACTATCGCAGCTCAGCACCGACCGCCAACAACTACACCCGCTTCGTGCACTTCGATAATTCCGAGTGGGGTATGGCAGCGCAAAATGACAGCTTGCCCCAGGGGGGCCTCAACCCCACCTGGAGTTGGGTTGCCGGGGAAGTTGTTGCAGACCGGATGGAACTCGTGATCGAGGGCGGCGCACGTTCGGGCCAGTATCACCTGCAGATGGGATTCTACGACAACGAAAACGGGGGCCTACGCCTGCCGGCCGCGGATGCCCGCGGCCGCGCGCTACCCGATGCGCAGGTGGATCTTGTGACGATCGAGGTCAGTGACTGATTGTGACGAAGGTGCGCGGGTCGCGGGCCGCCGGACGCCTGGAAGAGAGTTCTCAGGCCGCGCCCTCTGCCCCGCCCGCCCCCCGAACAGGCGGTTGCCGAGCCCGGACTTACCTGGTCGATTTCCTCGTTTTGGTAGGCCTATGCTTGCTCTTCTTCTGGCGTGACCTGACGCCGAGTGCGGCCGATCACCGGCGTTTCGCGAACGGGGACTTCGCCAACCAATTCTACGCGTTCGCAGCCTACGAAGCGGCACGCCTGCACGCCGGGCAGTTGCCCCTTTGGAATCCGTACACCTTTGCTGGGCATCCCTTCCTGGCCGATATTCAGTCGGCAATCTTTTACCCGCTCAGCCTGGTCACCATGTTGTTGACCGCCGGGTCAGGCTTCACTTACCAGGCACTGCAGTTGGAGGCTGTGCTGCATTTCCCGCTGGCGGGCATCTTCACCTACCTGCTCGCGCGGCGCCTGACCGGCAGCAGGCCGGGCGCCCTGGTCGCTGCCGCCACCTTCACCTTCAGCGGCTACCTCACCAGCTACCCGCCTCTCCAACTGGCCGTGCTCGAGGTCCAGGCGTGGCTGCCGCTCATCCTGCTCCTGCTCGACGTTTAGGCCGGTCGCGCGGGCCAGAGCGAGTGGTCCAGCGCCGGGCGCTGGGCGATGGGTGCGGGCCTGGTCCTGGGCATCTCATTTCTGGCCGGGCACCCGCAATCGAGCTTGCTCGTGCTCTATGCCGCACTGGCCTTTGGGCTTTATCGCACCTGGCCCGGAGTGGACTTGCGCCGGGCCTCCGATGGCAAGATCGAGATCAACTGGAGACAATGGGCACGGCCCCTGGGCCTCCTCGTCATCTTCGCCATCACCGGGTGCGGGCTGGCCGCAGTCCAGTTGGCGCCTTCCTGGCAGTTCATGGCGCTGTCGACCCGCGCCGGCATCGGGTTTGAGGAAGCAGGGCGCGGCTTCACCCCGTACGATCTGCTCCAGGTCGTCCTGCCTGCTGTGGGTGTACCCTTCCCTGCTCTGTACGTGGGGATCCTGCCCTTGGGCCTGGCCGCGCTGGCCCTGTCGAAATCGACATGGGCCAGGCTGTGGCCGACCGCTGCGGCCCCCTTGGAGCCGCGTCCGGCAACGTCAAGCGGGCGCTCTCCTATCCCCTTCTTAGGCTGGGGCGCTCTGCTTGCACTCCTGCTGTCGTTCGGCAAGATCACACCGATCTACGCGGTCTTTTACCTGCTGGCTCCCGGCTGGCGCCTGTTCCGCGGGCAAGAGCGCACAATCGCCTGGGCCGTGCTCGCGGTGGCCCTCCTGGCCTGATTCGGGGTGGCCTGGCTGGCGTCACACTGGGCGGACGAAGGGAGCCGGCCTCCCGGCGTGGGCGAGCGCGGGCTTGTTCGGGGCTACGGGCTTGCCGCGTTGGTCGCCCTCGCGGCCGCGTTGGCTTGCTTCGTTGGGTACCAGGCCGGCAGCCAGGCGCTATGGGGCTTCACGGCTGCGTTTCTCTTCCTGGCCCTGCTTGCCGCGCTCGCTGCGTTGGCTCTGAGCAGCCGGCGCCCGGTCCTCCTCCTCGCGCTGGTCGTCTTCGACCTATTTACGCAGGTCAACGGCAGCCACGCCGGACGCGTTGGCGTGGGCGACCACTTTCCTCCCCAACCGGTGTTGGCGCCGGCCCTGGCCGACAGCACCGTCTTTCGTATCGCCGATGAAGGACGTCTGCCCGGCAACTACGGAGACATTTACCGGCTCGCCGGCATCGACGGAGCCAGCCCCCTGGAATTGGCGCGCTATCGTCAGTTGCTTGATCGCCTGCCTCGTGCGCGCGTCTGGTGGCTGCTCAGCGTCAAGTACGTGGTGACCGGTCGGACGGTCATCGACGTTCCTGCGGAGCGCGTGGCCGAGGCGCCTGGGACCGATGGGCAGCCGGATTACCTCTACCGCCTGGCGCAACCTGGACCGCGCGCCTGGCTCGCGGGCGACGCCATCGCCGAGCCGGATGATGAGAGGCTATGGCAGCGGCTGGCCGATCCGGCCTTCGATCCAGCGCGCCAGGTCTTGCTCCCGGCCCTCCCTGGCGGCTACGTTCCACGGTCGAGCTGCAGCGGCGAGGTCAGCCTGCAAGCGCTGGAGCCCGAACACCTGGCGCTCTCAGTGAGTGCGGAGCAGCCCTGCATCCTGGTGCTGTCGGAGTTGGACTATCCCGGTTGGCGTGCAGCCATCGACGGCCGGCCGGCAGGCCTACTGCGCGCCGATGGCGCCTTCCGCGGCCTCGTGGTGCCCGCCGGTCAGCATGCGGTGACGCTTGACTTCCGCCCGGCGGCACTGGCCTGGGGCGCCCTGATCTCCGCCGCAACGCTCCTGGCAGCCCTGGCCTGGCTGCTCTGGTCCCGACGGGCGCGCGGCGCGTGAAGCCGCTTTCCCCGGCGAACTCTTTGAGTTCACATGCAAGGCCGCTGGGTTTGTCCAGGGTCAGCGCGACACCAGCCTGGAATCCGGGCAAAGCGCTCCTGCTCGTCATCATCCTGGCCTCTTTCGCCCTGCGCGTTTACCGCCTCGGCTACCAGGAACTGCGCGGGGATGAAGCCTTCGGCTACTTCTTTAGCCTACGGAGCGTGCCCGATATATTCCGAGGCACCCTGGCGCTGCGAGAGCCCCATCCCATTGCCAGCTACTTGCTCGAAAAGCTCTGGATCGCGTGCGCCGGCTACAGCGAATTTGCCCTGCGCTTTCTCAGCGTCTGGTTCGGTGTCGCAGCAGTCGCGCTCCTGTATCGATTGGCCCGGCGCCTGGGTTTATCCTCGCCCTCCGCGATCCTGGCCGCAGCCCTGCTGTCCGCCAGCCCATACGCTGTCTGGCACAGTCAGGACGCCCGCATGTACAGCATCAGTCTGGCGCTGACCCTTGCGAGCACGTGCCTGGCCCTCGAGGCCGTCGCCCGTCCGCGCCTCTCCCGCTGGTTGGCCTATGCAGGTGTGAGTTGGCTGGCCCTCAATACACATTACTTTGTCGCCTTTGTGCTCCTGGCCCAGAACGCCTGGTTCCTGGGCCAGGCCGTCTTACGCCGGCAGCCCTATCGCCGGCTCGTGCCCTCCTGGCTGGCTGCTCAGCTCTTGCTGGCGCTGCTCTACACCCCCTGGCTGCTCGTCGCCGGCAGCATCATCGCCGGTTATGGTGGCAACGGTGACTCGCCCGGATTTGGCGAAATGCTTCGTCGTTCCCTCGGCGTGTTCGCTATCGGAGAAACGCTGCCCGACGCGCTCCGCACGTTGGCCGCTTTGGCGGCGGGGGCGTTGTTGATATGCGGTGGGGTCCGCCTGGCCCGCTCGGGCCAGTCCGGCCGGTCCACGCTCGCCCTATTGCTGCTCTACCTGTTCCTCCCCCTGCTCGCCATCTGGGTCGGCGCCCGCACCCGGCCGATCTTCAACGAGCGCTACCTGATTGCCGCCGCGCCGCCCTTCTATCTGCTTTTGGCCGTTTCCTGCGCAGGCGTTTGGCACAGGTGGGCCAACTGGCCTGCCCGGCTTCCGACGCCGGATCCCGCACATGGCAGGGCGTCTGCTCAGCTTGCCGGTGCCAGGGCGCTTATCGCCATTGCTCCCGGCATCCTCCTGGTGGCGCTGTTTGTGGGCGCAGGACTGTCACTTTTCCACTTCTACGCCGACCCCACTTTCAGCAAGAGTCGGGGGTGGCGCGATCTGGCTTCCACCCTGCGGAGCGCTGCGGCCGGCCTGCCTGCCGATCAGGTGCGCGTCGTGCAGAACTACCCGGATCCCACGCTGTGGTACTACTACTCGGAAGCAGCGCTGCGGCTGACCCTGCCCCCTGCGCCTCACGACGAGTCGGCGGCCCAGCGCATGGTCGCGGAGTGGGCTGCCGGCGGCGTGCGCCGGGTGATACTCCCGCTGCAGCCCGCGTCTTCGTGGGATGAGCATATGATCGCCGCGAACGCTCTGCAGGCCCATTACCGGCTCGCCGCGCACATTCAGGTGGCGGGCTGGCCTGTCCAGATCTACGTCCGGCCGCCCGAACGGCTGCCCAAGCGCGCCGAAACGTTCGCAGGCGGCCTGAAACTAGCAGGTGCGGCCGTTGAGCCTGAAGTCATCGTGCCGGGCGGTGTGCTGGCAGTCTACCTGCGCTGGGATGGCTCGGAGGCGGCCCTCCCCGAGGGAGAGAAGGTCACTGTGCAAGTGCTGGATGCCGGCGGCCAGGTAGTCGCTCAAACAGACCGGCCGTTTGCACCAGTTGAGAACGGAGCAACCATCTCCACCTACGGTATTGCGCTCCCGCATGAATTGCCCCGGAGCGCCTACCGGCTGATCGTCGCCTTGTACGATCCCGATCGCGCAGGCGCCCGGCTGCCCACGGCTGACGGCACGGATTTTGTGGAACTTGCGCCCCTGACGTGGCCCTTGCCCCCGGATTGATACCGTCTATGTATGCATCGCGATACACCCGGCCACAAAGGATGTCAAGTTCGAGTTGCTTGCGCTTCGGCTTTATTGTATACTCGCTTGTTGAAGAATTGCTGGCTTTGAAAGATAATTGGCGATTGTATGAGAGGCAGACACGATGCCCGTTAACCCATTGAACCCGTTGGTGGTGCAGAGCGACAAGTCCGTGCTGTTGGAAGTGGACAACCCGCAGTACGCCGAGGCGCGCGATGCGCTGGCGCGCTTCGCCGAGCTCGAGAAAAGCCCGGAGCACATCCACACCTACCGGCTCTCGCCGCTCTCGTTGTGGAACGCCGCCGCGAGCGGCCTGACGTCAGACTCGATCCTGGGTACTCTGACGCGCTATAGCAAGTATGACGTGCCCAGCAATATCCAGGCCGACGTGAAGGACTACGTCAGCCGCTTCGGCCGCCTCAAGCTGCGTCGCGACGACCGGGGCGGGCTGATCCTGACCGCCGAAGACCCCCTGCTAATGCTCGAAGTGAGCCGCCAGCGCAAGCTCAAGCAGTTTATCATCGAGGAAGTGGACGCGCGCACCGTGCGGGTCAACCCGGCCATGCGCGGCCACGTCAAGAAGGCGCTGGTAGATATCGGCTATCCGGCCGAGGACCTGGCCGGCTACGTGGACGGCGCGCCGCTGACCTTCCGGCTCCTGCCGGCCATGCGCCGGAGCGGCGAAGTCTGGCACCTGCGCGATTACCAGAACGAAGCCGTGGCGATCTACCACGCGGGCGGCGCAGCCGAGGGTGGGTCGGGGGTGATCGTGCTGCCCTGCGGCGCCGGCAAAACCATGGTGGGGATGGGGGCGATGGACGCGCTCCAGACCAACACTTTGATCCTGACAACCAACACTGTCGCCGTGCGCCAGTGGATGGACGAGCTGGCGGATAAGACCAGCCTGCTGCCGGACGAAATCGGCGAATACACCGGCGACGTCAAAGAAATCCGGCCGGTCACGGTCACCACCTACCAGATCCTGACTTATCGCAAGCGGCGCGCCAGGCTGCGGCGGTTCGAGGGGAGCGCAGGGGAGGCTGACGGCGGAGATACCGAGAACGAGGAAGAGAGCGGCGCACAGAGCGCCGACGCACAGAGCGCTGACGCGCAAGACGGCGCGGGAAAAAACGCCGGCCTGCCGGGCGAGAGCGGGACGGTCGGCGTCATCTCGGGTATGCCTGATCCCAAGACGGGAGCGCATCTCGATTGGGTGGTGAGCAAGGGGCCGGCCGAGGACGGCGCGCGAGCCGAGGATGGCGGGCGTGCCGAAGACGGCACGCGAGACGAGGAAGCCGGTTCACTCGAGGAATACCCGCATTTCAAGGTATTCAACGAGCGCGACTGGGGCCTGATCGTGTATGACGAGGTCCACCTGCTGCCCGCGCCCGTGTTCCGCATGACGGCCGAGTTGCAGGGCCGGCGCCGCCTGGGGCTGACGGCCACACTGGTGCGCGAGGATGGGCGCGAAGAAGATGTGTTCGCGCTGATCGGGCCGAAACGCTTCGACGTACCCTGGAAGGACCTGGAGCGCCAGGGCTGGATCGCCACCGCCCACTGCCACGAGCTAAGGCTGAACATGACGCCGGAGCGACGCCTGGACTATGCCCTGGCCGACAGCAACCTGCAGTATGCGGTCGCCGCGCAGGACCCGGCCAAAATGGACGCGGTGGAGCAATTGATCGCCCGGCACCCGGACGACCAGATCCTGGTGATCGGCATGTACCTGAAACAATTGAGCGATATGGCCCTGCGCCTGAACGCGCCGCTGCTTACCGGCAAGACGCCGGTGCGCGAGCGGCGGAAACTGTATCAGCAACTGCGCGAGGGCAAGCTGCGGCTGCTCGTGGTGTCGAAGGTGGCGAACTTCGCCATCGACCTGCCCGACGTCAGCGTGGCGATTGAGATCAGCGGCACGTTCGGCTCACGCCAGGAGGAAGCGCAACGCCTGGGCCGCATCCTGCGCCCCAAGAGCGACAACCGCCCCGCCCATTTCTACGCGATCGTGATGCGCGACACGCGCGACCAGTTGTTCGGCAGCAAGCGCCAAATGTTCCTTACCGAACAAGGCTACAAGTACGAGATCCTCTACGAGGAGGACCTGCCCGGCTACGGACCAGAGCACGACCTCGCTACATGGTGACCTATGCCCAGAACTTTCACGGCTGAACAACGCGCGAACTTGCGCGAGGAGTTGCGTGAGACCCTGGAGTCCGTGCGCGTCCAAGACTTGCGCGAGCTCGCGCACACCTGGGGCTGGCCGCTCAAAGGCACGGCCAAAGCGGACCTGACCGAGCAGATGATCGGTTACCTGGGCGACGCGGCGCGCATGGCGGCCGGTTTCGCCAGGCTACCGGCCGTCGAACAGGAAGCGCTGATCTGGGTAACGGTCATGGAAAACGGGCAGGTTGAGGAACGCTTGCGGGAAGTGCTGCGCCTCGCGGGAGGGCAAAGCCTGCCGGTCGAGGAAGTCAGCGCCATGTTGCAGGACCTCCTCGCCCACGGGCTGCTTTTCCCCACTCCCACCGGCGCCTGGCACATGCCGGTCGCCTACCTGGAGTGGCTGCCCGAGACGGCTTCACCGAGCCTGGCCCACAGCGGCGCGCTGCAGGCCATTCCGGTGGCGAGCATGGAAGACGTCAGCCGCGAGGTCGAGCGGCTGCTGGAGAAAATCGAAAAGGACCGGCCCGAGGTAGTCGCGCAGGACGAGGATGGGCCGGCCGGGCGGCTCAAGCCACAGGACAGCACCATTCAGCCGCGGGAGGGCCTGCTGGCGCGCAGCGTGTGGGCCCATTGGAGCTATGGTTCGGGCGAGGATTACGACCGGGCGCGCTTCATACTGGAGCTGATGGTCAGCCAGGGATTATGCCGGGTGGTGGATGTGCCGAAGGGCAGGTTAGTGCCCTGGCCGGCCTCGCTGGCGACCTGGCAGGACCTGTCACCGGTCGAGCAGCGGGCGGGCATGGCCAATGCCTGGGTGCTGCACTACCAGAAGCTTTCCTCGGCCGGCGGTCAACCCCTGGGCTTTAACGAGCTGGATATGGCCCTGCGGGGCGCGTCCCGAGTCAGTTTGCACTCGCGTGCGGGTTGGGGCGCGCGGCGCATGCTGCTGGAGCTGATTGAATCTGAGGCGCGCGCCTGGTTGCTGAGCGCGGTCAACCTGCTCAAGCGCGACAGGTGGTACGACTTTACCCACTTTTGCGAGCTCATCTTCACCATGCAACGCGACTTGCTGCTGTCTCGCTATCCGGGGCAGAGCTGGGAATGGCATCGCGGCGGCGAAGCGATTTTCGCCCGCGCAATGGATTTCGACACCTGGATGCTCACCTACGGCAGCCTGGTCCAGGCCTGGTTCGCCGGGCCGGCCCGCTGGTTCGGCCTGGTGCAGATCGCCAGCGAGCGCGGCCGGCTGGTCGCTTTTCAGCGGCCGAGCACGTTGCCCTCCCGCGAATCGGGCGTCCTGCCCGCGAATGTGCTGCAGTTCCAGCCCGACGGCGAAATCCGGCTGCGCAATCTGTGGCAAGCCAGCCCATTACGTCCGTTGATCCGGCGCATGGCAGTGGAAGAAAGACGCGATCGGGAGACGACTACCTATCGTCTCGATGCGGCTACCTTCCGCGCGACGCTGCAGTCGGGCACGAATGCCGAACAGGTCATAGAAGCGTTCGCGAAAGCCGGCACGCCTTTGCCGAAGGAAACGGGCGAGCGGTTGAGGCGCTGGCAGACCAACGCGGGACGCTACCTCATCTACGACGACCTGGCAGTGATCGAGTTCGCCGACGACATCGCCGTCGCGGAGATCCTCGCCACGACCAGTCTCCGCCATGGGAACGCCTACGCGATCTCCGAACGCTGCCTGGTGGTGCTCGATGCCGGCAAAGTGCCTGGGCTGATCGCGGAGCTGCGGCGCAAGGGCTATTCACCGCGTGTGCTGAGCGAGCCTGCCGGCGCCGGGCAGGAAACGAACGCGCCGGCAACGGTGGAGGGGAGCGGCCGATGACCATCCCAACACTGCGTGACGCCGTCGAACAGATCCGGGCCAATGTCATCGCCACCATGCTGCAGGCAGCCGGGGTTACCGACGTGCCCAAGACGAAAGAGGGCAAGACGGCGCTTTGGGCGGCCACGCTGGTGAACGAGCAGCGCACCAAGCAGGCGTACGACCGGCTGACGCCGCGCTGCCGGAACGCGCTGCTGGTGTTGCTGGCGCGCGGTCCCGGCGTGGAGCTGCGCACGGCCCGCTACCGCGCCCTGCTGCAACAAGCCGGGCTGTTGGAAAAGGAGAGCCACCTGCGCGGGACCGGCTGGTACGCGCCGTCGTCCGAAGAGGCGCGCGATCCGGTGACCTTTGAAGAAGTGTTGGCTGCGCTCTTCAAGCATGGGCTGGTAGTGTCCCACACCGTGCCCGGCAATAGTAGTGCCAAGTTAGGTTTTGACGGCGGCCTGTTTGTCTACGTGCCGGCGGAGATCGCCGCGCATCTGCCGGCGGTCTCGCCGCCCGCACACACACAGCCGGAGGTGACCCAGCAGATCAGCGCCTCAGCGCGCACGGGCCAGCGCGACCTGTACCTGTATTGGAGCGCGGCGCGCGAGAAGCCGTTGGACGTGACCAATGCCGGGCTGCTGCGGGCCGGCGACTTGAAACGGGTCGCGGCGCAATTGCTGGTGCCGGAGGTGGTGGGGACGGGCGTGAAAGAGGGCGACCTGCGGCGGCTGTTCTTCCTGCGCCGGCTGCTGTCGGCCCTCAAGGCTCTGCACACGGACGACGGCGGATCGCTGACGGGGGTCGCCAATCCACTTTTCCTGCAGGTCGAAGCCACCGCGCGCGTGCGCACGTGCTACGAGGTCTGGCGCGACGGCACCTGGTGGAACGAGCTATGGGCCGGCGAGGCGCCGGGCCGGACGCGCGCCGGCGCTAACATCATGGACTTCGCGCCGCCGGCAGTGGCTCGCGCGCGCCGCAAAGTGTTGGACCGAATCATCGAACAGGCGCGCCGGGGTGATGAGTGGATTGAGATCCAAGAGATCGGCAACCAGTTGCGCGACCATCACGAGAATTTCCTGATCGACCGGGATACGTCGGCCCGCATCGGTCAGGCCAACTACCACTATTATGGGCTGGCGATCTCACCCTACCTGTATAACGACCTGGGCTGGCAGTGGGAGGCGTACGGCATGGATGAGGAAGCCGGCTGGCAGGGTGTCGAGGTGGCCTTCGTGCGTGCCGTGCTGACCGAGGCGCCATACTGGCTGGGCCTGCTCGACCTGGGCTACTCGTAGCCCGT